>FLOH01001136.1_pt1 | contig 43488 bp, 44 predicted proteins | sample 756751 | NCBI WGS metagenome assembly FLOH01 (sample SAMEA4026879, study PRJEB14308) | marine metagenome | biome: coastal water; material: water | depth 74 m
TACGCTTGCATTGATAGACACGAGATAATGCCTTTTACCTGGAGTATGTATAAATCGAGTTATGATGAAAAAGAAGGTGTGATAAAGAAAGAGGAAAAAGGATCTTTTACCCAGTTGCCTATTAGATTGGCTTGGGCAATTACTGTACACAAGGCCCAAGGAAAAACGTTTGACAAGGTGATAATTGACTTAAGCAGAGGTATGTTTGCCCACGGACAGGCTTATGTGGCCTTGTCACGGTGTACTAGTTTGTCTGGGGTTAAGTTGACTAGCCCCCTACTAAAACAGCATGTGATTATGGATGAAAGGGTGGTAAAGTTTGTGGAAAGGATAAGAGGAGAGAAATAGGATAAAATAGGGGTAATAAGCGGGTGTCGTATACCGGTATTACCTCAGCTTTCCAAGCTGATGAAGGGGGTTCGACTCCCCCCGCCCGCTCTACGTTAGTGATATATTGGATTTATGCAAAAAGGCGACCTTCAGTTTGTTGTAGAAAATACAGTGTTTAATTATAGAGTTGTGGTGCTACTAAGCACGCCTGATGGATACATATTTGAAAAATCTGGTGATGGCTACCTATTTGCCATTGGTGGCAAGGCAAGCATTAATGAGGACTCATGCGAGTCGGCCAAAAGAGAGCTTGTAGAAGAAATTGGCTTGGAGTGCACCAATTTGAAGCTAGTTGCTGTAGTAGAGAATTTTTTTGTTTTGGTGGGTGATGGTAAAAAGTACCATGAGCTTGCACTTGTTTACCGTGCTGATTCCGACACCAGTTTTAACTTGAGTGAGTTTAAATCTGGTAGTTCACTCAATAAGGGATTCGTTGCTGTAAGACCCGAAGATTTTGGAAATGTGGATATTAGACCAGCTGTGTTGCCAAAAATTATATTGGAGAACAAGAAGTTTGTACACGTAATTAACAAAGAGACTTAGAATAGCTTGGTTGTTTTTTGTGGTCCGGGCGGGGGTCGAACCCGCACCTGCGAAAGCAGACAACATTTTAAGTGTTGCGTGTATACCAATTTCACCACCGGACCTACTTGGGGTATATTTTACCTTAAGTTTTGTTGAAGAGGAATATCTTGATAAGCACAAGGGTAATATGTAGTCGGTCGGTACATTAGCTTGACATATTACAAGATATATATTATACTTTTTTTAGCACTTTGAAATTTAAAGATTGCGTATATATTTTTCGATAGATTTTCTTAATGGAGGCGAGGATTAATGAACGTTAAACTTTCAAAACGGATGTTTCATAAAGCCTTGCCTAACGGTGAGGTTGTTGTTTATTGTCCCGAGGGATCGTCTAAGCCAATTGTTTTGTCTAAATTAGCTTTAAAAGTATTTAGTGCTCTAGAAAACAACGTTGATCCTTTGGTCATAGGTGGAAAATTGGAATTAGATACAATTCTCGAGCACTTTAAGTCAGAAAAAATCATTCAAGATATGGAGGAAATAAAAGGAAATAAATCTTTTGTAAATAGAAATAATGGGTTGTCGAATATTTCCTTCTGGATTCATACGAGTGATAAGTGCAACTTGGCTTGTGATTATTGTTATGTGCACAAGGGAAATCGATTATTAAGCCTAGAAATGTTCATGGAATTTCTAGACTTTCTTTATAATATGATATCTGATCATGAAAATACTAGAACCATAACACTTAAGTTTGCAGGAGGAGAACCACTATTAAATATTGATTTAATTTTTGAAGCCGTTCGGTTAGCTAGAAAAAGATTTGAACCTAAAAACGTTAAGGTCCTACCAATAATAATTACCAACGGAACCTTGATTACTAAAGAATATGCTCATATTCTTAAAGAGTTAGGTTTTGGTGTATCTGTTTCACTTGATGGTTTTGGCAAATTTAATTCAGCTAGATGCTATCCAAATGGAAAGTCCAGTTTTGAAGGTGTAATTTCGGGTATAGATATTTTACTGCAAGAAAAACTAAGACCTGGAATCATTACTGTTATTTCCAATCAAAATGTTTCTGGAATTAGTGAGATTTTTGATTTTGTTGTTAAGAAAAACCTTTTTTTAAATCTTAGTCTGTGTAGAGAGTATTGTCCTGAAAATGGGTTTAATCTTGATCTTGATCTAGTTCGACGTGAACTTTTTCCACAACTTGAAAGACTGATCTCCCTTCCAGGTGAAAGTCTTCCAAAAATGTCTTTTGGAGGAATTAGTTTCAATGGAAAAAGAAAAAGCGTCTGTGGAGCAGGTCGAAATTATTTTTCCTTGGCTCCTTCGGGCAGCTTAGGTTCTTGCCAGATGACTGTGGACAATCCAGTTGTTGATTCTTTTAAGGAGGTCAAACAGTTAGAATATCTTCGTTCGAAATGTTTACACTCAACACAGCCACGTTACTGCAGTAATTGTGTTTGGCAATATGCCTGTTCCGGAGGTTGTGAAATTCTTTTAAGGAGGACCAATGAAAGATTTAAAAAACCAGTTTTTTGTGAGTTGATGGATGAACTATTGCCAATCCTATTAATGCTACAGGGTAGATATATTCAACAAAAAAGGAGCTATTGATGCCAAATCTTAAAAAGTTGGGAATCGATCACTTGAAGCCTACTTCGTTTGGTGATGAGTGTGAGAATGATTGTGCTGATCCTGATGACTACGATTGTAATCCAAGTGATTGTGTTGATTGTGGTGGTGGTGATTGTGGTTATCCTGATTGCACGGGTTATCCGTGATCTGTAGGTTAGTCTTATTGTTTTAGACCTGTTGGTAGATTTTACATCTCCCTATCAACAGGTCTTTTTTTTATTTATAATAGACTTGTTAATATTAATAAAATATTATGTCTGTTTCTTTTTCTCTAATTAAAAAGCGAAACAAAAAAGAAAAATTTGTAGTCAATAAGATTATTGAAAAATACTTTGAGGCTTTAACTGCATCTTACACAATGTTGGAATTAGATGGAGGCTTTGCGTACAGGAAGAATTTGGGCTGTTTGTCGTTTTTGATAGATTGCAAATATCCAAATTTTAAAGATGGTGATTGTTTTTCAGAAAAAAAGTATGTTTTAGCCAATAAAAGTATATATGCGTATAAAATTGTTCATAAAAATAGCGATGTTTCAAGGAATGAAGTTTTAAAAATATTATCCGATTGGGGTAAAATCAGTTCAGATTTTATTATTATGGAGCAGACAGGTATGAGGAGTAGTATTGATATGCGCCCACCATGGACAACAAAGAAAGGCAACATCTTCTTCTCTGTCGGCCTGATTGGTCATTATTTTGAAAAATTATTGCAACCTAAATATTATCCTAATATTGATCAAGGAGTAAAATTCATGGATGAGAGATTAACAAAAAAATTGGTTAAGCAAGAAATTATTAATGAGTTTTACTCTCAGCTTATTGACACAAGGGATATCTTTTTAAGATTTAAGGAAACTGGTCTAATGCATTTTACGATAGCTCTAAAAGAAGTTAGTGGCCAACTTAAGGTTAATTTTATACAAGGGAATTACAATATTGTTAGATATTTTTTTAATCCAGACGTTGTTTTTTGCAGTGATGAACCACTTTTAAGAGCCTTCCGCCACATTTATTATTCTAAAATTGACACAGTAATAAAAAAGAGTCTTGAGAAAATGGAGATTAGTTTGAGTTAAAATATATCCTGCCCTATGTTCTGTTGTTGTTGGAGCGTTTGACTACTTTGGCTGTGTAGACAATTTCTCTGACTTGACCTTCTTCGTCTTCGAACTGATTGGTGCCCGAGATTTTGCCGTAATTTTGTAGGTGGTTTGATAGGCTCTCTCTCATGGTTTTTAGTTGAGATTGGCCGTCTTTTACATTGCTGTAGATTTTTTCTACCTCTGGTTGCCTGATTATTCTGGCTTTTTCTTCTTGCTTTTTTTTGCTTGTTTCTTTGGTTAGCTTGCTTGCTTCTTGATAGGCGGGGTCATTTTCTAGGTTGCTTTCTAGCATTTCTTTTTGATTACTTAGAAGTTCTTGGTGTTTTTCTATTTTAGCTATGTAGTTAAGAATTAAGCCCTCTAGCGCTACTAGGTCTGCGGCTGGGTTACTGTTATCTATGGTTGTTTGATTATCTGTTGTAGTCACAATGAATAACTATAGTTGGAATTTACGTATGAATCAAGGGGATGTTAGTATAATGTAGCCCCATGTTGTCTAAACCGCTGTCTTGGCTTAAGCTTGCTTCTATTCTTGCACTTGCGACCATGCTGGTGGTCTTTGTGTTTAAGACACCCAAGAGGTCTTTGACTACTCCGATTGTGGGTGAGGCTATTTTGCCAACAATGGCGCCTACTATTACTGTTAGCCCTACAGCTACCCCTACAGCTAGCTTGACTCCATCCCCTACTGCTTCACCATCAGCCACTCCTACCGCAACGGTAATTCCTGAAAATCCTTTTAGTTCAGAAGAGATTCAAGGTTTTTTTAAGGAATATTCAAATGAGTATGGGGTTGATATTCATTACTTAAGGCATGTGGCAGTGTGTGAGAGTGGTTTTAACCCCTTGGCAAGTTACCATATATATGCTGGCCTGTTTCAGTTTGACGGCGCTACTTGGAAGAGTTTTAGAAAAATTATGAATGAAGACCCTGACCCGGACCTACGGTTTAATGCCAGAGAGGCGGTGAAAACCGCGGCGTACCTATTTTCTATTGGTAAGGCTCATTTATGGCCAAACTGCCTTCCGTAGTGGTTTTTTAATGTTTTGTTATAACAATTTTAGAGCTCTTTGAGGCATCAATCTTGCACTGTCCTCCTATGGGAAATGTTATTTTTGGTTCGGTGTGACCAAAGTTAACATTTACAATCACGGGTATGTTTTCAAGTTCTTTTTTTGTTTTGATTATCATTTTTAGTAAGTTATTATTTATATTGCTTTTGTTTTGAAATCTGCCAATAACTATCCCCCTTACACCACTAAAGGTGGGTAGAAGAATTAGACTCTGTAGATCTCTGTCAAAGGTGCTTGGTTGAGATTCATAATCGTCCTCAATAAATAGAATTGAATTCTGCAAACTTGGCATAAACTCGGTTCCTTGTAAGAGATTAAAAGTACATAGGTTTGCCCCCAAAATGGTTCCTTCCGCCCTTCCCTCGTTAATTGTAAGAAATCCTGGATTATTGACTAGTTGTCTGTTGTCTTGATCTAAATACCATGGATCGTCTGTCCATTCTTCGGAGGCAGTTATCTGGAATGGATCTTCTGACATTAAACATTTCTTGAAGTATTCAATGGTGTAGTCTAGGTGTAGTTTTTGCCCAAAGGTAGAGTAGTGGGGTCCTGAGTATGTTACCAAACCAGCTTTGGCAAAAAATGAGTTATTTAATATTGTTATGTCCGAGTATCCACAAAATATTTTAGGGTTATTTTTAATTAAGTCCCAGTTAATGTAACGAAGCAGTTGATTGCTATTGAACCCCCCAATAACTGTGATGATTCCTTTTACTTTCTTGTCAGAAAATGCTTCATGTATATCCTCGATTCTTGATTGAATGCTTGAGGAGTTAAAATTATCATTTTTTTCGACATGTTCTCCGAAGGAAAGTTTTAACCCCAGTTCTTTGAATCTTTGGTTGGCGTAATTTTTTGTATCCTGGTCCAAGATTGCCAAAGAACGAGCAGGGGCTATAACTCTAATTAAATCACCCTTTTTTAATTTTTTAGGAAATTGTTGCATGGTAATATTTTATCTTAAAAAGTCAAGAACAGCTTTTTTCTATTGATAAGGCTCATTTATGGCCAAACTGCTTGCCGTAGTATTATTTTAAATATTTGATAGGTGTTTGTTTATAAAGGCCTTTTGCTGAGCAATTGTATTTTGAGGTGGTTTCTTGAAAAAACGACACTCTGTTCCCTGTTTACCTACTTTTAATTCTCCACTCTTTATTTTAACTAGGAAGCAATTAGAAATGGCATGCCTCCTCCCTTCGTTCAATATTTCAACCATGCCAAGCTGTTTGACTATTTGAACTGTTACGTTCAGCTCTTCTTTGGCAATTCTAGCTATAGCGTGTTTAATTGGTTCTTTAAACAATACCGTACCTCCTGGGGTATGCCACATTCCCTTAAAAGGGGTAATTGATCTTTTAGTTAGCAAAAAACCATTATTAGATACAACTAATAAATCTATGGTTGCTCTTGGTACCTTTTGGTATATCTCCATAAATTCTTTATATGGAATTTTCTTATACTTCATAAAGACCACATTGTACACCCTAGGCCAGACATACTATGATTGGTATGGTTGGACAAGTTTCCACTTGAAGATAGGCGCTAGAACCTATCTTGTTAAAATTATTTGCGAATACTCACCTGCTATAATTAAATTATGGCTATTAAAAGCATTAAAGCTAAAGCAAATCTAAAGAGAAATTGGATAGAAAAGATTGCCGATTTGCTGACCCAAAGGTTTGGAACTGTTCTTTTTTTGAGCATTAATGCTGTTTGGTTTATTTCTTGGCTGCTGATCAATCTAAATTTAGTTCCTGGAATTAAGCCATTTGACCCTTTCCCATTTGGTCTGTTGACAATGATTGTTTCATTGGAGGCTATTTTTCTGGCAATTATTGTTTTAATATCCCAGAACAGGGAAGAAAAAATTACTGACCTAAGAGAGGAAATAAGTTTACAAATTGGCATTTTTTCTGAAAGGGAGTTGTCTAAGGTTTTAGATTTGATGGTGCTTCTTTTGAAGAAAAATAATATTGATGTTTCTGAAGATAAACAGCTACAAAGAATGCTTAAGCCTTTTGATATGAATCGGGTAGAAAAGGTTTTAGAAAACCAGGTTAAGGAAACTTAGGGGACAGGCCTAAAACGGCGGAGGAATATTAGAACCTATTTCATTTCTAACGAAGAATTTATTCCCATCACGAAGCTCTCAACACACTCTTTGACTTGGTTGTGATATCCTCCTTCAAGAACCGTAAAAATGTTGGAGTAATTTTGACTAAGAATGTGACCAATTTTCTTGTATGATTCAATGTTTAGCTTGAAATCTAACAAGCTATCGTCCTTATAAGTGTCGAAGCCCATTGAAACACCAAGGATATCAGGGCTAAATATATTTATTTGTTTTATGCATTTTTCCAATGCAACTAAATAGACATTTTCTGCAATAGGAGGTTTAAGTGGGAGGTTAAAAAAGTTTCCACTTGAATGGATACCCGTTCCAGGGAAGACATCAGATTGATGAATAGAACAATAAAAGGCATTAGGATTTTTACTTAATATAGATTGTGTTCCGTCTCCGTGATGTCCATCTAAGTCTAAGATTGCCACCTTTTTACCTTGATCAGTTAAATGTTGAGTGGCAATAGCGATGTTGTTAAAAAGACAAAAACCAGAAGCCTTTTCTCTGTTGGCATGATGTCCTGGGGGTCTGACTACCGCAAAATGACCACTACCAGCCGCTTGAATTGACAAGCTAATTGCAGTTAACGCAGCTTGAAAACAGTCGGGGGAAAGGTGTAGTCCCACCAGTTCTTGTTTTATTTCACAGGCTTTTCTAATCTTGTCTATATATCGTTTGGTGTGTATTTTTTCAATATATTTGTGAGGATCGACTTTGACATCCGTATTGGAGTAAGTTTCAGTAAATTTTTCAAGTCTATATTTACCTTCGTATGTACTTGTTTGGTTGTACAGTAGTGTGTCCTGGTGAAATAGTATCTCCATATGGTAATTATATCTCCAAATAGGTTCAAATGTGTCCTGGCTCGGTCATGGTTCCGAAGCTAAAAATTTAGTGTTGCCGGGCTAGGATTTTCCCTAAAGGGACTAGCTATTTTATGCTGAGTCCACAAGGGGGCTGCCATTTCATGGCGGGTTTCAAACCCTAGTCATCACCCACACTTTGTTTGGTTACCGGGCCAGGGTTTGAACCTGGAGTCTTCTGCTTCAAAGGCAGACGTGTTACCGATTACACTACCCGGCATTGTATATTCATATATTATATATCTCTTATCTACTAAATTGCTTTATTCCTTTAATCCAACCAGATATTTTCCTATTAAGATTCGTACTCTTTTTGATACTTATTCTCAGTAGTCCAATATATTTACTGTCTATATTTCTTTGGCTTATGTTTTTCTTGTAAACTGTGTTTTGCCACTTAACGTTGTTTAGGTTCAAGTGTTTTTCCCATTTTAATTTTATTTGTTGCTCCTTTTCTTTATAGTTTGAATGTAAATAGAGCGAGAATTTTTGTCTTGATTTTTTGACTCCAATTAAAGCTAGCCAGTTACAATATGTTTTCATCATTTTTGGGTCACTATTTGTAAAGCTAGTGCACTGAGATACATTGGTTTCATTTTGTTTACTACCCTCTCCCCAATATAATGCAATTCCTATCATGAAAAGATCCCTGTTGGTCATTATCCCCAGGTTTTTAATACTCTCAGATTCAATATGTTTAGTGAGATCAATTCTTAGTTGTTTTTTTACTTTTGCCCCCAACTTACGTGCCTCCATTCGTTTGGCATCTAGAATCTTTAGACTCTTTTTTGAGAGTGCTGTTTTAGATATCCAGTAATATACTGTGGATCGTGGAGCTTTAATGATCTTAACTATTTCGTCTAGACTTTTCCCTTCTTCCCTTAGAGATTTGGCTAATTTTAGCTTTGGATTCTCCACACCTTAATTATATATGGTGTGGTGCTCAGCTTGCAACCTTAGTTTAGTTACTAAAGATGTAGGCTAAAGACTGATTTAACTGGCAGTTTATAGAGTAATTGGAGCTGGTATTTAAAGATGGGTCTATGTGTTTTTCATAATACTGTACGATTTCTGTCATGCCTGGTCTTATGCCCTTTTCTAGCGGTTTTAGGTGTGTAAATTGGTCTAGACCTACAAGCCTTAGGTCTTGAAGTTTAAAACTGGAAAGCTGATTGGGTTGTAGGAATTTTTCTGGCAATTGCAGGTGGTAGACCTTTACGGAAACATCGGCTATGTTTATGGTCATAAAGTGTTTAATTTCTTGAGGTATTAAGGTATGGGGAAGTGTTTGGCTAATAGCTTTTTTTGTAAACACCTCACGTTCTAGAATTCTTTTGATAGATGTCTGTGGGGTCTCTTTGTGTTTAGAGTAGCCCATGGGAAGTGAAAGATCTCCTTTGTGGCCAAAATGAGTGTTGGTAAGGGAGATGTCTTGGCCCACCAATATTTTTTTATGATTGTTTTGCGGGGTGATTATAAGAGCGGTGCCCAGGCGCCTGAAAACGCCTTCTTTTACCTTTCTTATTACCCTGTGAGTGGTAGAGAGTGTGGGCTTTAAGGAAGCGGGGACGTGCCGGCGGAAAAAGGTCTCTAGAGGAAGCTGGGTGTCTAGTAGCCGGCTTAAGATGAGTAATACTTCTGATATGTTGCTGTTTGGGCCTGCTGTTTTGACCAACCCTGCCCCACCCCATGTATTTATTAACCTGTGATAAGTGGCAGTGCTAACAGGAATATTAAAGTTGTGTTTTCTGAAAACGCGATCAACTGAGCCTAATCTTAAATATTCTGTAATTAGAAATTTGTCTGTCCAGAGATTTTTATTGAGCTTAGGCATTGGTGTCAATTATTATATACTTAAGGCATGTGGCAATCGGTAATAAGAGTTTTATTAATGATAACCTTGGGCTATGGTTTGTTTAGAGCTGTGCCTGCGGTTACTCCTGTGGTTAAAAAAGCAGTTGATAATTCTAATTTTCAGAGTGGATCGGTTTTGGGCGAAACAGCCGATTATGTAAATAGTCTTTTGGGTAATGATACTGGTAATGATGAGGAGTCGAATGATATAGGTGGCGACCTTGGTACTGTTGTAGATGAATTAGTAACAAAAACAAAAGATACTGTCTCTGAAAAGGTACAAGAAGATGTAGATAAAGTTAAGGAAGGGGTTAAAGAAGCGGCAAATGAGCAGTTTTGCAAGTCTGTTTTAAAGACTTTGGAAGAGGAGTGTGGGAAGTTTTATTGCAGTGAGTGAGCGGCTGCGGGAAATCGAATCCCGATCCTTTCCTTGGCAAGGAAAAATAATAGCCGTTATACGACAGCCGCTTATATGTTAATTTTACAGTTGTTTTGTGGCAGGACTCGGACTCGAACCGAGATCTACTGATTTTCAGTCAGCCGCCGTGACCATCTTGGCTACCCTGCCGGGTGTTCTTGATTATATATTAAACCCGAGAAAAATTTAAGGACAGACCCTCCCTCGGCCTTTTGGCCGAGAGGGCCCGCTCCGCCATTATCGGGCGGAGCTCCTTTTAGGGTCTGACCTTTCTCGAGTGGACTCGACAGGGATCGAACCTGTGACCTTTCGGATGTAAACCGAACGCTCTAACCAGCTGAGCTACGAGTCCATTTACAGGTTATATTTTATCACGGGAGTGGCGGTGGAGGGTGGTGGCTAGCCTGTGGGACTCATCTCTTAACAATCTAAACAAGCTAAGAACAGGGTTTGACATGGGTAGGTTTAGGTTTACCAACCTACCTTTGTTATCATAAAAATGAATAGTTTCCCTGTTTTTGGAAAGGGCTATGGTGGCTATGGGGTCGGGAATAATTGGAAAGACAACGGAAAGTTGACCTACTCCCCCATCTAGAACTATTAAATTTGGATAAGACCATTCTGGGTGGGCTAGACGGCGAGAGACTATTTCTTTTAAAGCCTGTGGGTCCCCTTCTGGCTTACCCTTTATTTTGAATAGTCGATACTGATCTGGGGCTAGTTGGCCATCTTCCACTACAGACATTGAACCGGTGTAATGGGTGGTTTGCAAATGAGCGGCGTCGTAGCACTCTATTCTATTGGGTGTATTATTTAAAAGTGGGTGGTCTAGTGTTTTAACAATTTTTTCCATGAGAGACCTGTTTTTATTGGGTAAGGCAAAAAATTGGCTGGTATTGTGGGTGCTGGTTAGATACTCTAAATTATCTAACTTTGCTTTATAGGAAGCGGCTAGTTCAAAGTTTTGTTGTTTTGATGCTTGGTTAATTTTTCTAGTTAATGTTTTTTTTAAACCCACAACTTTACCTGATAGAAAAGTTTTTAGTAATTTAAGGTGCTGCCCATATTCTTTTTCTGTTTGCAAGCCATTGCAAGCACCAGGGCAGGATTTAAGGTGGGAATAGAAACAAGGGGTCTGAGTTGAGTTAAAAGGTTTTTGGCAGTAACCAAATGTGTGCCTTAATGACTTTAGTATTTTTAAAACTTGTTTTTTGTTTAAAAATGGGCCAAAAATTTGTTGTTTGGGGTTTGTAAAGTTTGATTGAGTTAAATCTTGACCGCGAACGGTTAATATTCTTTGGTGTGGTGGATTGGTAATAACAATGTAGGGAGCGGATCTGTCATCTTTCTGGATAATATTAAATTTTGGGGTGTAGTTTTTGATTAGTTCTGCTTCTAGCAGAATAGCAATGGTATCGTTAGTAGTAGTAATGAAGTTTATTTTTTTGGATTGGCCAATAAACGGAGCATGTTTAAGGTGTTGCTTAACGCGGGTTTTAATGTTGATTGACTTACCAATATAGAGTGGGTTTTTGTTTTTATCTTCGAAAATATATACCCCTGGTGATTTGGGAAGATGGGTGGTTTTTAAGGTCATAAGGTTCTTGGCTGCAGGCCGCTGATGGTTGCGTAACCTAAAGGTTACGAACCGCCTTTCGCCAACTTCTTTAGCTCTTGGGCGGTGGGAGTGGTGAATTTTTTAATTAATTCTCTGGGTGTGCCTTGGGCTATTACTTCTCCACCTTTATCGCCACCTTTAGGCCCTAGGTCAATTATGTGGTCGGCGTTTTTAATAACGTCTAGGTTGTGTTCTATTATAACAACGGTGTTATCTTGGTTAACCAATGTTTTTAATGTTTTAAGTAACTTATTTAGATCGTGAAAGTGTAGACCCGTGGTAGGTTCGTCTAAAATATATATTGTGTGGCCGGTGTTTGTTTTGGCTAGTTCGGCTGACAGCTTGACTCTTTGGGCTTCACCCCCAGAAAGAGTTGGTGCTGGTTGACCAAGTTTAATGTAACCCAAGCCTACTTCTTGCAGAGTTTTTAGCTTTCTTTCTATAATAGGTATTGGCCTAAAAAAGTCGTAAGCTTGATCTATGGTCATGTCTAGAACCTCTGCTATGTTTTTACCTTTGTACTCTACCTCTAAGGTTGGTTGGTTGTAACGGCTACCATTACAGGTTTCACAGGTTATGTATAGATCACCCATAAACTGCATTTCTATTTTAATTTGACCGTCACCTTGGCAGGTTTCACAACGACCACCCTTGACATTAAAGCTGAATCTACCAGAATTGTAGCCCCTGTAGTTGGCCTCTTTGGTGCTAGCAAAGGCCTGCCTAATGTAGTCGAACATTTTAGTGTAGGTGGCGGGGTTACTTCTAGGAGTTCTACCAATTGGGTTTTGGGTAATTAAGCTAACCCTTTTTACGTTGTCTGGAATGTCTACATTTTCATAGGGTATGTCTTTTTGGTGGTGTCTGTTGTTTAGTTTTCTTGATAATGCTTCGTTTAGCGTGTCTACAACGAGAGATGATTTACCAGAGCCAGAAACACCGGTTACCGCTACCAGTTTGTTTAAGGGAAAGACTACATTTATATTTTTTAGATTGTGTTGTGTACAACCTGTTAGTTTAATATTTGTGCTGGTTACCTGGTGATCTTCTAGAACTCTGTAGTTTTTAGTTTTTGGAATAGTTATGGTTCTTTTGCCTGAAAGGTATTGACCGGTAATGCAGTTGCTGTTTTTTATTTCATTTAGGTCACCCTGAAAGGTTATTTGGCCGCCACGCTCCCCTGCTTTGGGGCCAAACTCCACTACATGGTCAGCTGACTCTATGGTGTTCCTATCGTGCTCTACTACAATTAGGGTGTTACCAATTGAGGAAAGGTCCTTTAAGGTGTTAATAAGCTTTTGGTTGTCTTGCTGATGTAGACCAATGGTGGGTTCGTCTAGAATGTACAAAATACCTGTTAATCGACTACCTATTTGGCTAGCAAGCCTAATTCTTTGTAGCTCTCCACCAGACAGGCTGCCTGATTCTCTTGCCAAGCTTAGGTAATCTAGGCCAACTGAAGAAAGGAACTTAAGACGGCTTCTTGATTCTTTTAGAATAGGGGCTGAAATGGTTTTTTCATTTTTTGTTAGGGTTTCGGTTACGTGTTTAATGTTTTCTAGTAACTGATCTATGGGAAGATTAGACATTTGGGCAATGGAAAGATCGTTTATAGTTACTGACAGAGAGTCTTTTTTGAGCCTATCTCCCATACAACTGGGGCATTTTTTTTTAATCATGAAAGGCTCAAGCCCGCTTCTTACGTGTTCTGAACTTGTTTCTTGGTACTTTCTTTCAAATATTTCTGTTAGTCCTTTGAACGAAGATTTCCACGATCTATTTAAGTGCTTGGGGCCACCTTTAATAGAATACTTTATTTTGCCGGTGCCTTCAAAAAGGGTTTTGTATTCGTCTTCGCTGAGTTTCTTTAGGGGTGTATTGGCGTTAAAACCAACTGTTTCCATTGCTTGGGTAATTAGCTTGGCTGTCCAACCCCGGTGTTCAAACTGGCCGGCTAGGGGGATAATTCCACCCTCGTATAAAGTAAGCTCTGGGGCAATAACTGCTTGTTGGTTTAAGGCTAATTTTGTTCCAAGGCCGGTGCAATCTGGGCAAGCGCCATCGGGAGAGTTGAAAGAAAACTGCCTGGGTTGAAGTTCGGCCAGTGAGATATTGCACTTGGGGCAAGATAGGTTTTGAGAGAATAGATGGTCTTGAGTTTCTTTTGGGTTCTCTGGAAATGAAAATGAGGGGTCGGAAACGGTGGTTATTATTACCTCACCCGATGACATATCCAAAGCTGTTTCAATTGACTCTGTTAGTCTTTGTTTTTCGTATTCTGGTTTGGACTGGACTGAACCAATGACTAATTTGTCTAGAATTGCCTCTATGTTGTGACGGTTATTTTTGAAAAGTGTTTGAGTGGTGTTGGTTTTTACTATTTGGCCATCTACCCTACACTCTAGTATTCCCTTTTTGTATAGGTTTTCAAATAGATCTTTAAATTCACCCTTTTTGTTTTTGAAGATTGGAGACAAGATCATGATTCTGGTGCCTTTTTTCTTGGAATACTCTGGGTGGCTAACACAAAGATCTACCGTAGAGCTTATTATTTGGGTAATGTCTTGGGGTTTTACTAATACTCCACACTGGTGGCAGTGGGGGTGGCCAATGCGAGCGTACAAGAGCCTTAGGTAATCGTATATTTCTGTTACCGTGCCTACTGTTGACCTGGGGTTTTGGCTACCCTGTTTTTGGTCTATCATAATGGCTGGTGAAAGGCCCTCTATTTGGTCTATATCTGGCTTGTCCATAACGCCTAAAAACTGCCTGGCGTAGGAAGAAAGGGATTCTACGTATCTTCTTTGGCCTTCTGCGTAAATAGTGTCGTGAGCCATGCTGGATTTACCAGAACCAGAAAGGCCGGTGAAAACAACTAATTTGTTTTTTGGCAAGGTTAGATTAACGTTTTTTAGGTTGTGTTCACGAGCACCTTTTATTATTAAGTGGGTTAAGGGTGTGGCCTTTTTCATAACAGTCCATTATACCAGCAAAATACCCGAAATAGTTGTTATTAGTTAAATGTTTTTAGAAGGTCTCTGATTTTGGCGGCTTTTTCAAAGTCCCAAGTTTTTGCGGCCTGATTCATAAGGGTTTTAAGCCTGGTGGCTAGTTTTTTCTTGTCTTTAGGGGTAAGGCTGTTTGGGTCTATATTTAATTCTGGATCTTGGCTTGGTTTTTCTATTTCTAGTTCTTTTTTAAGTAACCTATCTCTAATTGGTTTGGAAATAGATTTAGGGGTAATGTTATTTTTTATATTAAAGTCTGCTTGAACTTTTCGGCGAGCCTTGGTTATATCCATAGCCTGTTCCATGGAGGCAGATATCTTGTCTGCAAAAAGCATTACTTGACCGTTTACATGCCTAGCGGCACGGCCCATTATTTGGATTAGGGAACTAGGTGTTCTTAAAAAACCTTCTTTATCGGCGTCTAGAATGGCTATTAAGGAAACCTCTGGTAGGTCTAGACCTTCTCTTAATAGATTTATGCCTATAAGGCAGTCAAAATCACCTTTTCTTAGGTTGTCTAGAATATCTCCCCTATCTAGAGTTTTTATGTCTGAATGTAGATACTCTGCTTTTATACTATTTTTTTGCTTGGTTAGGTGTTCGGCAAGTTCTTCTGCCATTCTTTTAGTTATGGTTAGAACTAAAACACGCTCACCTTTTTCTTTTCGTTCTAGTATTTCTTGGGTGATTTTGTTTATTTGGTTTTTGGTGGGTAGTACGAATATTTCTGGATCTAGTAGCCCGGTTGGTCTTATGACCTGCTCTGCTACGGTTGGGATTTTTCCGGTTTTAGATAGGCTTAATTCGTAATCGGCTGGTGTGGCAGAGGTGTAAAGATTAAGGTTACTTCTATTATGAAACTCTGTAAACGTTAGAGGCCTATTATCTAAGGCTGCGGGGAGCCTGAAGCCAAAATTGATAAGATTTGTTTTTCTTGATTGGTCGCCTTTATACATTCCCCTAATTTGCGGAAGGCTTATGTGGCTTTCATCTATGACTGTAAGATAGTTTTGAGCATTAAATTTTTTAACGTTGTAATGAAAGTAATCTAACAGAGTATATGGTGGGGAACCGGGTTTCCTGCCGTCGAAGTATCTAGAGTAGTTTTCTATACCGTTAACGTAGCCCATTTCTTGTATCATTTGCAGGTCGTACTCTACCTTTTGTTCTATTCTGTGGGCCTCTAAGGGCATTTTGTTTTCTTTGAAGTACTTGATTTGATCTTTTAGATCTTGGCGGATTTGCTTGAAGGTTGCCTTTTGGTCTTCTTGGTTGGCTAGGTAGTGTTTGGCAGGATAGATGGTGATTATTTTGTCTTGAGAAATGGGGGTAAAGTTTAATGGGTCTAGAGCTTGTATGGTGTTTATTCTTAGTTCGTCTAACATAATTGAGTAGACCACATCTAGTTGAGATGGGTAGATCTCTAGGTGATTACCGGTAAGCCTAAAGGTGCCACGAGTAAGGGTAGTGGTGGTTCTTTGGTATTGTAAGGAGACGAGACGGGATACCAAGGTGTGGCGGTTAATTACCTGCCCTGGGGTTAGGTACAAAAGTTGGCCTTCTTGGCTATCGGGAGAGCCTAAGCCATAGATACACGAAACACTAGCGACCACTATGGTGTCTGGGCGGGTTAAAAGGTTAGAGGTGGCTGTAAGCCTTAATTTATCTATTTCTGGGTTAATGGATGTTTCCTTTTCTATATAGGTATCACTTTGAGGAATGTAGGCTTCTGGTTGGTAGTAGTCGTAGTAACTGACAAAATATGAAACGGCATTTTTAGGAAAGAAGTCTCTGAACTCTTGGTATAGCTGGCTAGCCAAGGTTTTGTTGTGAGAGATAATTAATGTGGGCAGTTGAAGTTTTTCAATAACCTTGGCCACAGTAAAGGTTTTACCAGAACCTGTAACACCAAGAAGAGTTTGGTGTTTGTTGTCTTGGCTAATAGAATCGACCAGTTTTTCTATGGCTTGTGGTTGGTCCCCTGCTGGCTGAAAACTAGTCTTTAGTTTAAATTTCACGAAGTTAATTTTAACAGAAAGACCCCAAAATTACCCCAACTGGCACGTACCTTGTATCAGTGGACTAGTCCATGTTAGTATGAAGTGTGAGCGGAAGAAGGTATGAATTTTTAACTGATAAAGAGTTTTTTGAGGCCTGGAACAGATTAAAAGATGCTTTTTTAGCAGCCAAGGATGGTGATGATGTTGATTTAATTGTTAAGGGATTGCTGTCTAATGATGAAAGACTAAAGATTGGCAGACGCATTGAGGTGGCAAGGATGTTAGCAGAGGGCTTGCCAAATAGAGATATTGCACAGAGACTAAGAGTGGGTGTAGCGACTGTGCAGATGGTATCCGAAAAAATGAGTAAGTTTCCGGAATGTTTTAAATTATTGGAGGATAGGACAGAGAAGGTAGAGAAGGAATTTGAAAAAAGGGCGTATGTAAAAACTGGTGGAGCAAAGTTGTTGTTTAAAAAAACAAGATACACTGGTTACAAAAGAAAGGATGTGAAGAGATAGGCATGAACTAGTGGACTAGTCCACGGAATTATTTGAAATTGGATATTTGGGTATGTGGGGGAGGGGTGTATGAGGGATGGTGGGATGTGTGTGTGTGTGTGTGTGTGGGAGGATGGTGGGGCTGTGAATATGAAGGAATATTTGTATTACAGAAATGTGCCGAGAAGAGGAATCGAACCTCCACGCCCTTTCGAGCACTACCACCTCAAGGTAGCCTGTCTACCAATTTCAGCATCTCGGCATGAGTCAGGTTATTTTAACACTTGTGGACAAGAGAGGAATCGAACCTCCACGAGCGTAAGCTCACAGCGTTCTGAACACTGCGTGTCTACCAATTTCACCACTTGTCCGTTTAGTTGATCCAGTAGGTATTTATTATATCGGAAATTGTTTGATTTCTTGAAAGATCAACGTGTTGGGGCTGGAAAAGAACAATGGCTGGCAACTCTTCTGCAAAAACTCTTTGAAATTCGTGATATATGGTTTTTCTGGCGTTTTGATCTAAAGTGGTTCTACCGTCTTCAAGAAGTTTGTCTAATTTTTCACTGGTTGAATTACCAATATTTCCGATCTGGGTTGAGTGCCAAAATGGATATTGATCGGGGTCTGTTGGAATATCAAATGTAGTTAAATATAGTTGAAAACTTTCTGGAGGGTTACTTATGACCTTAATGTTGACCTTGAGATTGGGTACGTTTATGGAGTCTTTAATTTCTTCTGCAATTGGAAGAAGTTCTGGGGTAGTGGAGAGTTCTAGTTCTAGATCATCTGAGCCTAATAGTGAGTTGGCCTTTTCTTTATCGGGCAGATATTCTTTAACTAATGGATTGTAGCTCCACGAATCTGGGTTAATGGTGGTAAGAGCTTTTTTGTTATCTGCATAACTTAAACCTAAACTGTAGGCTACACCTTGTCTAATTGGTTTACTGTTAAGATTTGAATCTTGGTGATTGATGATTAACATAACAAGGCTTTGTTTATCCACAAAACTATTAACCACACCAAAATTAGATAGATCTTGATCTTTCTTAAGTTGAGTAAGGTTAACTATGGCATCTATTTGACCAAGTTTATAAGCTGTAAGAGCTTGAGAGGATGTTGGGTAGATATTTACAAAGGTTTTATATTGGCCATTGTCTATGATTACTTGGGATAAAATTCCGGATGATTTTTGTTTGAGTTTGATTTGATAAGGGCTAGGTAATAATCCGTTTTGGTTGGTGATAGGAAAACTTAGGATAGACGGGAAGGGAGCAAACTTTGCGGGAAGGGTAAATTTTATGGTTTCTGAATCTACCGTTTCAAGACTTACCTTGGGAATGGAAATATTTATATCTTGAGATTTTATTGATGTACCATCTGACCACGTACTACCTGGTTTTATTTTGTAGGTATAGACCTTCTCTGAGGAATCTATTTCTTGAGTGCTGGCTAAATTAAGAGCAGTTGTCTGATGCTCCCCTGTAGTAGTAAGGCCTGAGTTTAGGAACCTAGTGATTTGCTTGGGTAGATTATTGGCAGAATATTGACCAACCAGACCAATGTGTACGTCTTTGTTGGAAAGGCCGGGAAGCAATTTTTGAACCTTTGTAATAGCCAGCCCTAAAGCGGTTGAAAGAATAATGCCAGCAATAATTAAGTATTTGTATTTTGATACAAAGGCGCTAATAAACCAAAGATTTTTCCTTAATTTTTTAAGCATGTATTAGGCTCTTATATTGAGAATAGAAACAGCTATAAAAATGACTATAGTAAAAATTGTAAGAATGTACATAGTTTTTTCAGGACCAGTTTTTGTTTGATAGCCGGTTTGGGTGGCGCCAAAAGAACTGCTTAAACCACCGTCTTTAGACTGAAGCATGACTAGAGCTATCAATATAATTGAGACGATTACCTGAATGATTAATAGTATGTTCATTTTTTAAAAACCCAATAAATTATTGAATGGATTCCGTTTATTAATGTAGATGTAATGATATACGAAAACAGAAGGTTTATGTGGAAAGCCGGAATTATAAAACCTTGGTACGTAAAACCAGTAAAGAAGTGTGGATGAAGACTAATACCCACGATGAAGTATTGAAGTAGAAATAGAGTGATAACGCTAATAGCCCAGGAGAATAGCCCCAAAGTAATGAGATTAATGGGTAATAAAAGGATTTTTATAATGGGTTTAACAATTTTATTTAAAATAAGCCAGAGAATACTAGCTGTTAGAATAACCTGAAAGCTATTGTCTACAGAAAAACCAGGAAAAATATTAAAGCTTAAATAGAGAGAAAGGTAGTTGATGCCAACTTGCCTTAAAATGGTTTTCATTGATTTAATTGTAAACTAGAAATAGATTCTGGGCAAGCTCCCGCTGAGCGGGACTCTGGCAGAATGACAATTTAGGTTTTGATGGAGACGGGGAAGGTGTTGTTGTTTTTTTTGACCTTTTTGATAATGGCAAAAATCAAAATAATAATTGTTATTGAGACTGCTATTAGCATCTGAATAGATAGAATTGGCTTTATGCTTACAGGAAAGGTGTACTTTGCACCGGAAAGTTCTAGTATTATTACACTGGAAGACTGACCAGTGATTGGTCTTACCCTTAGCTGTAGCTCTACTTCTTTGTGCGAAAATGGTGGAAGGTATATTGGTATGTCTTTTTGTGTTTTGGAAGAGATTGTGGCTTTTAGATTTGATTGGATGGCTGTTCCAGATGAGTTTATTAGATTAACTATTAAAGTACTTCCCTTTTGTTCTTTTAACTCTATTTGTATGTTGCTTTTAGGAAAATCAATAGGATCTGTTTCTGTAATATTTATGTTTTTTGTGGTTACCTCTGGGTTTTTGTAGAAGCCTGCTGGTAGTGGATAGATAGTATCTTGGCCGTGAATAACAAAGGCAATGTGGTTTAGGTCAAGTTTGTTAAAGTAATCGACGCCGTTGGTAGTATTTGTCCAGGTTGGGTCTACCTGTATCCAGGTGTTTTTTTCTTTACTATAATATTCTGGCCAGGCATGCAACACGTCTTTTGAAAGACTTATTGGTTTTAACTTTTCGTTTTCAGACATGGCGAAACCTTGGATTTCTCTGGCGGGGACATTGTTTTTTCTGGCCAAGGCAACAAAAAGGTCTGTAAAGTTAGTACAGATTGCCTGGGTTGGATGCTCTAAGGAGAACGAGGCGGTTTGTCTTTGTAGAGGGTCTTTTCTAATAAGAGAGTAGTTGTAGACTAAAGAGTTGGTAACAAAATTGAATATTTGTTCTGGATCTTTTATATCACCTAGATTAATTTTTTGGAATTCTTGAGAGTTATAATCCCAGGTGCTGGTAGATTCTAGGTATCTTGTTAGATTAGGTGGGCTAATTTCTTCTTTTGGATGAAAGGAGAGTTTAATTATTTGCTCTAAATTTATTGTTAGCTTTTCTTTTGGTTTTAAATTGTATTCTGCAAGCCAATTTCCATCTATATCTATTGTTATGTTTTCTGGGTTTGGAACAATATTTTTTATTAATACTTCTTGATAACTGGTATTGGGTGGTAAGGCAATTGTTTTCTTAGTGCTTGAGTTAAGTTCGTTTTCTATATAGTAACTGGCATTTAGTTTGAAAAACTGTTCGCTACCAAAAAGAGCAGAAATGGGTTTGTTGGCCAGTGATTGTGATGAAAAAGTATATAAATTATCTATAATTTTATTGGGTTTTGGGTCTACAAAGACTAATTTAGGAAAGCCATTGGGAACCTGTAGATTAACTACTAGATTATTTATAGTTTCTTTTGTGGTTATTTTGGGAATATTTATTTCCCAAACCGAGCCAGTTTTAATAGCAATGTCGTGAGTGTCGTATTCTATGGAAAAAGTGTGTGTTTTGTCTTTGCCAACTATTTTGTTTTTAAATGGAAAGTTGATATTGGTTATATTGTTGGTGAGTACAACGTCTGGATTTACAAAATCGGTCTGGTCTTTTACCTGTAGGTTTTCTATGTCTGTGTGACTTACGCTAAGGCTGAATTCTGTGGCGTAGACCTTAGATAAGTTGTTGGTCTGACTGATCTGGTACTTTACGTGCGTGACTCCGCTAATGTCTACCTTGTATGATATTTGGTAATCAGTTGTAAATTGGCTTAGGGCGGATACTGGCTTGGCCACAAGTAAGAAAATTAGACACAGAAATATATTTTTTACCATTGAATGAGAGTATAACAGAGGTGTAAATTTGTGAAACTTACAGTTGCGCTCCGGGGTCGCAAATGTATTGCGACCCCGGAGCGCAATGGGTAATACGCGGAAAACAGGGTGTTGACTTTGGGTATTGTTTGGTATAAAAATAGAGTATGGCAGTTACTTTATACAGAAGGCAAAGACAAATAGTAGATTTTGTTAAACAGTTTATTCAACGGAACGGGTACTCACCTACCCTACAGGAAATAGCCGATGCTCTTGGTGTTTCTAGCTTAGCAACAGTGCATGAACATCTGCAGGCCTTGGTTAAGAAAAAAGTGATCAGAAAGTTTGAAGGTGCGGTTAGAGGTTTGGAGATTATTGATGAAAAAATGTCTGAGCTTAACACACTAGAACTACCAATAATGGGTTTTATAGCTGCTGGAAGGCCAATTGAGCCATATACTGATCCAAATGCTAGTTTTAGAATTCCGCCCAGCATGGTAAGTAGCAAGAAAAGGTCGTTTTGCCTACAGGTAAAGGGCGACTCCATGATTGAAGAGGGAATATTTGATAGAGATTTTGTAATTATGGAAGAAATAGGTAATGACGACGTAGTTAACGGAGACATTGTGGTGGCCCTGTTGGAAAATGGATTAGCAACTTTAAAAAGATTTTTCAAAGAAAAAACCAGAGTTAGATTAGAGCCTGCTAATTCTTCCATGTCACCAATTTTTGCTACCAATGTAAAGATTCAAGGCAAGTGTGTTGGCGTGGTAAGAAAATATTAGTATGAAAATTTTGTTGGTGGGACTACCCTTGGGCAACATAGAAGATATTAGTTTAAGAGCCATTAGGGTTTTGCAAGAGGCTAAGTTGGTGATTTGTGAAGATACCAGAGTCTTTAGAAAGTTGTGGCTAAAACTAGTTAGCCTGGGACACTTAACGGGAGAGTATTCTGGAAAACTGGAAGTAGTAAACGAATTTAATGAGAACAGTAAGGTATTAAATTTGGTGGCACAAGTTGCCAATTATAAAGAAGCTGTTTTAGTCAGTGATTCTGGTATGCCAACTATTTCTGACCCGGGGTTTAAATTGGTGCAACAGATTTTAGCAATGGATGGTGAAGTTACTAGCGTGCCAGGCCCAAGTGCCGTGACGATGGCTCTGGCTTTGTCTGGTTTGTCTTCTGACAAAGTGTTGTTTTTAGGTTTTTTACCAAAAAAGAAATCAAAGCGAGAAAGATATTGGGTAGCAAGTAAGTCGTTTAGCTCTCTTGGTCTTACCTTGGCAATTTATGAACCTGCTAGAAGTGTTTACAAAACCTTAGATGAAATATTAACTAACTTTGGTAATGTAGATGTAGTGATTGCAAGAGAATTAACAAAAAAGTATGAGGAAATTATTAGGGGTACAGCCAAAGATGTAATGGAAAAAATAAAAGAAAAAGGAGTTAAGGGAGAGCTGGTGTTGTTGTGGCGACTTTCGAAGGAGAAGAAAGAGTAAGGTAGTCTTGAATAAAGGAAAGGCGATTGTATTTAACAGTTCTTTCACCCCTGGCCGGAGCACCAAACTTAACGTAATCGGCCCCAATACCAACGGCAAAATCTGCTAGGAAATCTTCATTTGTATCTCCAGAGCGGTGAGATACTACACAGGCAATGTTGTTTGCCTTAGCTAATTTGGCCACAGAGACGGCTTGGGAAATAGTACCGATTTGATTTGGTTTAATAATGACAGCGTTACAAGCTTTTAGCTTAATGGCTTTTTTAAGTAGTAATGGATTAGTGGCAATTAAGTCATCACCTACTATTAATGTATTGTGGCCAATTTGGCTAGTAAGCGCTGTCCAGAACGGCCAAGCATTTTGTTCTAATGGGTCTTCTAACAAGATGTGACCATACTTCTCCTTTAGGTCTAAAAGATATTGAATATAGTCTTCAGATGGATATGATTTTTTGCGATCCCTGATTTTGTATTTTTTACCTTTAAAATACTCTGTGGCAGCCATGTCTAGGCCCAAATAGACTTGTTTGTTTAGCTCGTATGGAGTAGCTTGAACTGCTTCTATAATTAGCCCAATTGCATCTTGGTTTTGTTCAACGTGTGGAGTAAAACCACCTTCGTCGCCAACGGAGTAGCTTGCCTTTTTGTTGATTAGTATCTGCTTTAATTGGTGGTAAACTTCATCACCAATTCTTAGACATTCATTGAATGGAAGCTTGCTTGAAGGAATAATGTGAAATTCCTGAAAATCTAGGTTGCCGTCACCGTGCTTGCCCCCATTTATGATGTTAAATATTGGAGTAGGGAGATTGGCAGGAGTTGGTTTGTGCAGGTTATATTTTGCCTGTACATATTGATATGTTTGCAGGTTAGAGACGCGGGCCCCTAGCTCGAACACTGCCTGCGAAACGGAAAGAGTGGTATTGGCACCCAATCTGCTTTTGTTTTTAGTAGCATCTAGGTTTAGAAGCATTTGGTCAATTTTGTTTTGCTTGGTGGGATCTTGGCCAATTATGTATTTTGAGATTGTTTGGTTCACTAACTGAACGGCTTTTAGTACACCTTTACCTTGAAACCTTGCTGGATCGTTGTCTCTTAGCTCTAGGGCCTCTTTTTCACCTACAGAAGCGCCTGATGGAACACTGGCTGTAGCACCTGTATTGTCTGACCAAACACTAGTTTCTATGGTTGGTATACCGCGCGAATCAAGAATTTCTCTGGCTCTTATAGCTTTTATTATGGCCATTTTATTTTTTTAGCAGCCTTTTTTCTGCCAGGGAAACAATTTCTCTAGTTCTTTCAAGCATATCTGGAGAAACGGAAACAGAGGTAATCCCCCACTCTACAAGTTTGGCGGTTAGATCTGGGTAAAGACTTGGCGCTTGACCGCAGATACTGGAAGTAATGCCGTGTTTGTTGGCGGTTTTTATAATTTTTTCTAGGGCCCAAAGTACGGCCGGGTTTCGTTCGTCGTAGACACTACTAACAGTTTCATTGTCTCTGTCTGTACCCAAGATTAGCATGGTTAGATCATTGGTGCCTATTGAAACCCCGTCTATACCTACATTGATAAAATCGTCTAACAGTATTACATTTGAAGGAATCTCTACCATCATCCAGAGTTTAAAGCTGGGTGATCTTACTAAGCCCATACTAGAGACAAGACTTTTAGCTTTAATTAATTCGTCTACTGTGTGAACAAATGGAAGCATGAGACTAAGGTTTTTATAGCCGTATTTGTTTCTGACTCTTTTTATGGCTTCTATTTCTAGTTCGAAAACTGACTGGTCTTGTAGGTATCTGTAGGTACCGCGGTAACCTATCATAGGGTTAGGCTCTTCTGGTTCAAACGCATCACCGCCAATTAGATTTCTATATTCATTAGTTTTAAAATCGGTGGCACGGTAGACTACTGGTCTATTGCCAAAGCTTTGGGTAAATTTTAGTAGACCTTCTGTAAGTTTTTCCGTAAAGACATGACCTTTTTTGTCTGCAATAAGTTTTTTGGGGTGTATACCAATTTGGGCAATCATGAACTCTGCTCTAAGTAGACCAACGCCGTCGGAGCTTTTTTCAGCTATAGTTGCTGCCATATCGGGTTCGGCCAAGTTAACGTATATTTTGGTAGCGGTGCGAAGCGGATCGGTGCCAAGTTTGGAAACTTTTTTGGCTGGTTTTTTCTTTATTACTTTTGGTTCATTTTTTGGCTTGCCGTTGTATACATCACCCGTGGAGCCGTTTAGAGTAACAACCTGCCCAACCTTTAGTAAAGAGGTACCTTCAACAGTACCCACAATGGCGGGGACACCAAGTTCACGGGAAACAATGGCAGCATGGCTGGTTTGACCACCTTTATCGGTAATAATACCAGCGGCTCTTTTCATAGCTGGAACAAAGTCGGGTGAGGTCATGGTAGATACTAAAATATCACCGTCTTTGACCTTGTTGATGTCTTTTGACCCCTCTGCCTTGACGACTTTGCCTGTAGCAATACCAGGAGAGGCGGCTTGGCCTTGAAGAATTATTTTAAGATCCTTAAGGTCTGATTGTTGGTATTTTGGCTTGCCGTCTCCAGCTACAGATATGGTTGTAATTGGCCTAGATTGAACAATATATAGATTGCCCTTTTCCATGGCCCACTCTACATCTTGGGGGAAATAGTAGTGTTTTTGAATACTGTCTACGATTTTGGCAAGCTTGATAATGTTTTCGTCTTCTAGTTTTTGTAGGTTAATTTTCTTTTTGTCTACCTTCTTTTTCTTTACGCCACTAGGGTATTTATAGACTTCTTTAACGGTTTGAGGAACTATTTGGCGAGAGTGAATAGTAAAACTGTCTTTATTTACTATGTAGTGGTCGGGGGTAATTACACCTTGGACAATGTAGTCGCCCAGCCCGTAACCTGCTTCTACAATTATCTGGTTTTTGTTATTGGTAACTGGATTAATAGAAAAAGCTACACCAGAGATGTCTGACTGAATCATGACCTGAACGGGAACGGCTAGACTGACCTTGAAGTGATCAAAACCTTTGGTTTGACGGTAAAAAATGGCTCTGGCGCCAAATAGAGAGGCCCAAGCGTCTCTAACGGCCTGGATTACATTTGATTCACCTTTTATATTTAAAAACGACTCTTGTTGGCCAGCGAAAGAAGCATCTGGTAAGTCTTCTGCGGTGGCAGACGAGCGAACGGCCACCAATGGTGTTTTATTACCCTTTACTAATTTTTCGTAAGATGAAAAGATTTGGTTGGATAGTTCTTGGGAGATTTTGGCTTTTGTGATTAGCTTAACAATTTTATTGCTAGCTTTTTGAAGATCTTTGTTGTTGTGGATGTCTGTGACCTTAAGAATATCTTTAATGGTTTGAAGCAGGTTGTTCTCTTTTATTAAAAGCTGGTAAGCGGCAGAAGTAACACAGAAGCCGTTGGGGACGGGCAGGCCAGCTTGAATCATTTCACCTAGGTTGGCGGCTTTACCACCAACTAAGGGGATATCGTCTTTATCTATTTTATTAAACGGAAGAACCAGGGCAGGAATCATATATTAATTAGTATACACAAAGGATTCTGGACATGCTCCACCAAAGGCGGACAGGCAGAATGACAGAGTGACAAGGACAGTCCCTGTCAGATTAGGTGAAGAGTTTTTTGGTGACCAAAAAGGACTCTAGTTGCTTTTGACTTTTAGCTTATAATCTTGTAGGATTAGGGTGTTCGCTCATTTCAAATCAAACCCTACTTTTTCAAGGAGGCAAAAAATGCTTGTTAGAATATATACAACACTTATTGACATATTTATGAAACTCATTGAAATCCATGAAGTTTTGGAAGAAATAAGAGACAAGAAATAACATTTTTACAAACACCCGACCCTCACAAAACACCGTGGCGGTCATTTTTTTGCCTAACGTTTCTGTATATCTGATGTTAACCCTTTTATTGACATTGTTCAATTATTTTTGGCAGACTAGATATGTCTTTGGGGTTAAGATGTAAAAAAATGATCTGAGTTTGAAGCTGTTGTTGGTTAATAAAATATTGAATCTTGTACATTGAATAATTACAAAAAGAATTTGCAGTTCGAGATGATTTGGGAAAATGGAAATTGTTAGGTATGTGTAGTGATAGTGTTTCAGGCGCTTTTGTAATTATCTTGCCACCATGAATATTGTTGATAGCTATTGGTTCAATTACAGACTTTGTTTTTGAATTGGCAATGCCAATAATATAGTTTGGTTTTTCACTTTGTATATGGTGACAAAAAGATTCAATATTTTGTTTTAACTTGCCAAAAATATATAAATCCGGAAAATACTCCTTGAGAAGATTAATTTGAGGGAAGGTTCTGAAGGTATAAGCAACATGTGTCATGGTTTGATTATAAATAAATTAGCTAACATGGGTCGAGCGATGGCAAGAGCGAGCCAGATATACAGTGTTGTGCGAGGGTGAGGTAAAACGAAAAAATATTTTCTCTTTTGTTTTGCCGAAAGTGCAGCGTCCCCTTGAGCATTTTTAAGAATTACTTGTTGAGCCAACTTAGAAAATCTTGGATCATCTTTCTTTTATCGGTAACCTCAAAAGACTTTCTTTGGGGGTAAAGTCTGTAAATATCATAATACGCTGTAAAGTCGATAATTTTGGGAATATATGTCGTTTCTTCAACGATGACGTTTCGAAATCTAAAACCACCACGTGTTCTCTTTATGTCGAAATCAGGAAGCCATTCACAGTCATTAAGCATCTTTAAGGAAGAATTAAGAAAAATTTTCAGATTAGAAAGTAGTTTTTGGTTTTTCGTATTGTAGCCAATCAAACAGTTGTCCTTGCCCTTAATATATTCCTGTTTAATAATATTGATGCTTTTTACTCTGTTGAATTTACTTTTGGCCAAAAAGCTTGATGGGAAGTACTTGAGTATTTTTTTGATAAGCATATTCAGTGTTTTCTAAATACTGCCTGTTAGACACCTCAGGAAATATTAAGGCAGGGACTTTTATAACAGTTTGGCTATCTTTACAAAAAACTGACCATTCCCAACCTGCGTTGATGAATGGATACTTTTTAAAAAATTTTCTGGATTTTTTACTGTTGACATAGTTGAGAATGAACTCCCAAAATTGACCTTCAATTTTCTCCAAATCTTTTTGATCACTCCCCAACTCACCGAGCCGATAATAACCCTTCTTGGTATTGCCATAGGACTTTGGATAATTTTGAGATGTGAACATGTTTGTAATTCTTAAAAATATTTCCTACAACTAGTGTTTATTCGAGGAGTTTTGAGGATAATAGCATTAATTGGTATGTAACCCGTAGTGCCATGTTGATTTTAAGTTTATTTGTTTAGTTCCAGGAGCTTGTCTACTAGCTCTTCTCCACCCAGATTGAGGTTTTTGGTGGTGTAGAAATCGGCTGATTTTAGATCTGTTGGGTCGGTGGTAACCCCTATTCCGGCTGCATCAACCATGGCCTTGTCGTTTGGGCCGTTACCAATGGCGATTGCTTGGCTTAAGTCATATCCAAGATAATCACAAAGATTTTTTAGAGCGGTGCCTTTGTTTAAGTGCTTTAAGCCAATATCATATGCTTCTCCGTTCCATAGATTATAAAGTTCATTTTTTGTGTCGTGTTTTTTAACAATGTCGTAGACTTCTGGAACGTCTTCAAAGGCGTGAAGTGTTATTAAAAATTGTTTTGGTTCGAAGCCTCTGATCTTTTTGTTTTTGCTGGCCAGAATTCTTAGATCTACCTTGATGTTATTTAGAACTTCTAAAATCTCTGGTGAAAATTTTTCGTTTTGAATAACTTGACCGTCTATTAGAGTAAAAATTCCAATTTCACCTTGCAAGCTAGCATTTTCCCAAAGAATTTTGCCGTACATTCTGTCTAAAAACATTAGGCTGCGACCACTGGAAAAGGTTAGGTGATAATATTTTTTAAGTTGTATCATTTTTTTAAGAAGATAATCGGGCATAGTGTGTGTTTTTACACTTAAGGTGTCTTCTGTTTCGGTAATCTCTGTTCCTTTGGGAACACTTACGCCATCGCTGTCAAAGCAAATGACTTTTATGTTTTTTATATCTTCTTTGGTTAGTTCTGTTAGTGGTTTCATATTTTAATAGTGTACAGGAATCATAGAGGGCTTGATAGTCTTTTCTTAAAGTAGTCGACCCAAGGAATTGGGCCAGGATTAACGTTATTGACCATGGCCAGGTAAAAGCTAAAATATTCAAAGAACAGAATGGTTTCTAGGGCTTGGTCTACCATTGAACTAGACTCTGGTTTAATTATGGTAACTGGATATCCTTGTTTGTTGATTACCTCTTTAGTGATTTTTAAACGATCAGCAATTTTTTGGGGATAGTTTTGAGAGTTTAGTAATATGAAGTGAGTTAACGATTTAAGTTGTTTGGGTACAAATAGACCTTCTAGCAAGTGGTGGTTAAGGTCTGGTAAGTGAAAATTGACACTAAACGTTTTAGATGACTCATTAATTTGGTTTTTAGCGGCATAGGCCGAACCATTAAGGTGATTGGCGGAAATGATGATAATGGATTTGCCCTTTGCGTTATTTGCCAAAATTTTTGCAGGGTTGGTTTTTATGCTCTTTTCATTTGATAAATGAGAAGCCATGTTGTTTAAAGAATCTGTAATGGACTCTAGGTTTAGTTCTTGGCCGGTAAGTATTTTTAGTCTTTTTAATATCCCAAGGTGAGCCCCCAAAGATGAACCTAGACCTAGCCTGGGTTTACCGCTTGGGTTTTTGCTGGTGTTAAGCCTAAAAATATCTAGGTTATTTTCTATAGCTAGTTGTTCTAGTTTGCCACCAGAGGCAATAACAAAGATTTTGGCTTTTCTGCCTAAGGCATCTTTAAGAGATGATATTGTTTCTTCTGTATTGCCAGAATAACTGGAGGCAATTACCAATGTTTTAGAGTCAACCCAGGCAGGAAGCCGGTAGTTAGAAGATATTGAAATCGGTAAGCTGGTTAGAGCTGGGGCAAGATGTTCAATGATTTTGCCAGCCAAAGCTGATCCGCCCATACCCGCAATACAAACTTTGTTTATAGAAGAAAAATTACCGCTGATTGTTTGGATAGTTGCTTCTTCCCAGGCTTCTTTTATCTGTAGCTGAAAGTTGATGATAGATGGGTAGACCTTATCTGGGTCTAGTTTTTTAAATGTTTTTTCTTGGTCAAGTATGTGTTTCATGGGCAGTGAGCTTAAGTATACATAACTCTAACTCTGTTTTTAAGTCTTTGGTTTGAGAGAGCTTCTGGCGCTTGTCAATTTTGTATAGTTCTTTGTGGAAATCAATTAGCTGATCAACAGTATAAAGAGATGCTTGTTTGCTTATTTTGCCAAGTTGCCATGGGGCTAGGTTTAGAACGCCTGGAGTTTTTACCTGTATAAGCTGGCGTGTGTGCCTTGCTAGCAAAAAAAACAACAGTTCTAGTGGTTGCCTGCTTTTAATTATTTTGTCTAAGACATTAAGATCGAAATTTTCTAAGAATTTAAAAATTAAGGGATTTTCTTTGAATTGAAATACTTGGGTGGTTGGCAGAGATTTTAAAGTGGCAGGGTGAACATTGTTTAGTTCATAGAGAATTATATTTTTATTGCTGGTTTTTTTTAATATATCGATAAGTTTCTTTTTATTAGCTGACTGAGGTAGAGATAATAGACCGTTTATTACAAGTAAACGAGAAGTGGAAAATAGGCTAGAAGAGGTAAGGCTTTGAGAAAGGCTTACTGAAGAAAGTTTATCTGCTTCTACTTTTTCTATTTCTGTAGATGTATTTTTGGCCTGGCTTAAGAGTTGGGTAAGTTTGTTTTGAGCAGAAACTTGGTCTGGACCGTGAATAATAATCATTTAGACTTAAGTGATTTTTCGTATACTTTGAATAGCTTATTAACGGTGGCATATGTAACCTGGTGAGCTCTTCCCCTACCTATGTGGGGAACTAAAGCGCCAGAGAATGATTTGGGAATATGAAGAAGTTCGTGGATAATAACTTTTTGTTGATCTTTAGCCTTTAAATGATCAAAGTGTTCAACTATGAACTCTATACAATAATGAGGTTTAACGTCTAAAGCCTGCTGCCAAATACGAGGCATGGCGTAGATTCTTGCCCTGGCTCTGGCTGTTGACCCTGTTGACCTAAATGCACTGACGTTATTAGCATCTATGTGTTTTAGTTCTAGGTTTTTTACGATCTTTCTCATCTCTCTTTTTAAATCTGGAGCTTTTGTGAAGACTAGATTAGCCATGTTTTTTTAAGTTTAAATGATGATAGGCTTTGGGTGTTGCCACTCTTCCCCTGCCGGTTTTTATAAGAAAACCTGTTTGTAAGAGAAATGGCTCGTTTACGTCGGTTATGGTGTCTATGTCTTCTGAGATTATTGAGGCTAGTGTTTGCAAACCAACCGGGCCGCCGTTGTGAAGATTAATTATAGCTTCTAAAAGTTTTCTATCTGTTTCGTCTAAACCAGCTTTATCTACTTGGTAAAACTTAAGACTTTTTTGGGTTAGGTCTAGGTTTGGCTTACTTTGGTGTTCAATTAGACAGTAGTCTCTTACCCTTCTTAAAAGTTTTAGGGCTATTCTAGCTGTTCCCCTGGCGCGTTTGGCTATTTCTTTGGCAGAGTCTGTATCTAGCTTGATACCTAGAACAATAGCGGCGTTTTTTATGATTTTTTCAAGTTCTTCTGGTGAATAATAAACCAGACGATGGATTAGGCCAAAACGATCCCTAAGGGGGCTAGAGATAGCACCTGCCTTGGTTGTTGCCCCAATAATGGTGAAAGGGTTAAGGTCAAGGCGTAATGTTCTAGCACCTGGACCTTTACCTAATACTATGTCTAAATTAAAGTCTTCCATAGCTGGGTAAAGAGCCTCTTCTACGTTTTTGTTTAACCTATGAATTTCGTCTATAAAGAGAACGTCGCCAGTTTCTAAAGAGGTGAGAATAGAAGCAAGATCGCCTGACCTAGTTAGGGCTGGCCCAGAAGTAATTTTAATGTTTGTTTTTAGGTCTTTAGCAATAATGCTTGCTAAGGTAGTTTTGCCTAGACCTGGTGGACCATATAATAAAATATGTTCTAAAGGTTCTTTTCTTTTTTGACTAGATTTAATGGCGATTTGGATTGATTTAACGGTATTATCTTGGCCGGTAAAACTATCCCAACTGGTTGGTCTTAAGTTTAGGTTTTTTAAGGTCATTGGTTTAAAAGTTTTAGAGCTAGTTTAATTTGTTCTGCCAAACTTAGGTCTGGCTTAATTTGAGGTGCTATTTTTTGAATTTCTTTTTTGGCAAAGCCTAGACCTATTAGCCCATCTACCAAGCTTGAATCTTGGTCTAGCATAGCCAGATCGGCAGATGAGTCGTCTAGTTTTGATTTTAAATCGATAATTAATTTTTGGGCTGTTTTCTTACCTATGCCGGGTACTGATGAGAAAAAATCTACAGAGCTATTTTTTATGGCAGAAACTACATCTTTATCTGTTCCAGAAGCAAGTATAGACAGGGCAATTCTGGGGCCAACACCAGAGACAGAGATTAGGTTTTTAAATAGTTCAAGCTCCCCTTTTTCTTCAAAACCAAAGAGAGAGATTTCATCTTCTTTTACGTGAGTGTGTATGAAGAGGTTGGTTTTTTTGCTAGATGGTTTTAGGTGTTTTACAGTTGAGACTTGATAACCGACCCCGTTGATATCTAGAACTATTGAACCGTTTTGACTATAGATAACTTGACCCGAAAGAAAACCAATCATGGAATTATTGTAACACCTTCTTCTTTGTCATTCTGGTAAGTATAACGCATCCAGAATCGATTCTGGACAAGCCAGAATGACAGAATACTAGATACGGGACATATGGGTTAAGGCGGCGGCGACTGCATCGGCGGCGTCGTCTGGCTGGGGAACTTCTTTAAGTTTTAGAATGTTTTTCACCATAAACTGCACTTGTTGTTTGTCTGCATGTCCGTAGCCTGCAATGGAGGACTTTATTTGAAGCGGGGTGTATAGGGCAATATTTAACTTGGCCTGCTTACAGACTAGAATTATTACCCCCCTAGCGGCGCCCACAGACATAACGGTTTTCTGGTTTTTAAAAAAGAACAAGTCTTCTATTGAAGCAGAGTCTGGTTTGTGTTCTTTGATTAATTTGGTTAGGAATAAATAGATTTTCTCTAAACGGATTGGTAAAGGTGTATTGGCCGGTGTTTCTAAACAACCACAGTCTATTAATTTTTCTTTACCTTTTTCTTTTTCTACAATGGCCCAGCCCATACGGCCAGTTCCCGGATCGATTCCTAGTACTTTCATGATTAATAGTATAGCCTTGTTTTGTGGTTACTTTGTGTCTGTATATCCAGTTGTGGCCAAATAGGCACATCTTTTCATTTGTTCTAGAGGAAAATCCCCTTTCGAGATTGCCTGAAGAGCTTCACTTAGTATGTGATTTGGATCTCTACCAATATCAGACACCAGCACAGGTTGAGCTGACCACCCTTGAAAAGATTCGTCGTCTGGAACCATTATCATTAAAATGTCTTGTCCGTATTTTTCTCTAACTTTTGCAAGTTCACTGCTAGCTTTATTCCGTTTAAATATATTTATACCACCTGGAATTAAGGGAATCATAAAGGCTTCAGTTTTGTCCCAGATTTCCTGAGGAACGTTACCGTTTATGACCAAACCACTTGAGACCCCAACATTGTCCAACAATCCTACTCTCTTACCATGATACTTTTCGGAGAATTCCTTGGGGGAATATTGCGTTTTTTGCCTTTCACTCTCAATTTTTGTCATAGGGCATGTATACCATAGCGAACAAGAATAAACAATTTCGTAGTGTATAAATATCTTTACCTTTTTACTTGACACCTTATAGGAAGCAGACTAATCTTAATGTGTGATTGAAACTGCAGGGGAACGGCAAAATATCAGAATAGAAGGAGCAAGGCAAAGAGGTTCTTTGTATAAGGTGATAGTCAAAGCGGCCATGAAAAGACTAGAAGACGGAGAGGATCTAGGACCAGAACCGATGAAAAGAGAATATACAATAAGGCAAGTGATCTTGGTTTCACCTAATGGAACGGGGGAACAAATTACTGTCCAATATGTCACAACAGACTGTTCTAGTAATGGATCCACAGAAAGAATTGTAATTGATTCAAGATGGGCGCCGAAACTGGGTATTAGAGAGTCTTTCTATACTGCCTTTGAACCTAGCATTACCCACTTAAGTGATTCAGAAGCTGCGGGTGTTGGCTTCATGGGGTGTGGGTACACTTGTGATGAAGCATACGGAAAACTGATTGAAGCGTTGTGCTTGTGGAAAAATGAGACTGTTTAGATTGGTTAACAGAAATGTTAAGTGTGACCCCATGGGGACTTAGCTCGAACTCTTTTGAGACTATGGAAGCCAGTTTGGTTGACATAGTTCTTGAATTGTTTAAAGCTAGGATAGGTATCTAGCTTTCTATTTATCATCGAGTAATGTCCTCATTCCTTTTGTAAATACAAAGGTTTCTTTACTTCTCCGTCTGATTTCTTCAAGTAAGTATGTCAGAGTATTTTTAATCGCATCAGCTATTTGTAAACATTCTTCGTCACTACTTTTATGGATACCTTTACTGAGAGCCGAGTATAGTACTTGAAGTGGGTTAATACCGCCGGGTTGGAGCGAAGAAGGTATTAAATTTTTAACAAGTTTAATTTTTTTTTCAGCAACCCTTGTTTCCTTTACTTTCTCTAATGCTTTCTCATATTTTTCTTTTTCATCATCATCAAGTAATCCTGTTATTGAGCTTAGTAAGGCGTCAATAACATTTTCAGTAACTCTTCTGTAATAGGCATAAGCTCCAATTCCATAACTTTGTGATTCACAAACCAACCCCTTTTTGTACAACCCAGAATCTTTCTCTAATGCTTTTTTAAGGTTTTTTTTGATAGTTATCTCCCAAGATGGATGCTGTCCTATTTTACGCACCCAACCCTTAAACGTTTTGATGCCTTTTTTAGACTTTCTATCAGTACCAAACTCAACAAAAAAAGTATGCCTACAGCCGTTACAGCTAGCGCAAAGATATCTTAATTCAAAAATTTTACCAATTGGAGAACTAAGTAGTTTCCTTTCAACTGAATAATGTTCGTAATCATTTTCCATATTGAACGTTTGTGTGTTACCACAAATGTTACAAGACATGTTTATTGAAATCTTTTTTAAATGACCTATGGAACCTTTCTGGACATAATTAGTGTAAGTTAAGGTATCAAAAATTACAGAATATTTTTTCAATAATGGATAGGATTCTAAAAATTTCTTTGTGACCATTTTTATAATCAATACTAATTAATTTGTGACCCCGGCGGGATTTGAACCCGCGATTTCCAGGATGAAAACCTGGCGTCCTAACCGCTAGACGACGGGGCCAAGTTTGTCTTGGCCAATTGGCTATCCCCTATTTTATCAAATTTTGAGCTTAATATACATAAATTCTTTGTATTGCTGGGGTGCGACCCTTGATCCGCTCCGCTAAGGGTCGGACCCCTAAGTTTAAAATGAAAATTTACTGTTTCTTTTCTTTCTTTATTGTCCCCCAATGATAGAAATATAGAGGAACTCCCACAATAATCATAGAGAGTGAGTTTGAAACCTCTCTTTGGCGTCTTTTGGTGGCTTCCATTAATATGTTCTCTTCCCTCTCTTGCTCTGTAGGTTGTGGTTCTGTAGGAGCATCCACCCCTTCTGGAAGCCGCACAGGGGCAGGTTTGGCCACTTGATAGTCCTGAATATCTGCATTGTCAAAGACGTAGACCTTTAGACCTAAACTGACCAGATTAGTTGCGCCGATGATAGTAATCAGTAAGCCGACGAAGGAAAATAGATAGAGATAAAGAAGCCTAATATTGAATTTCATAATGAGTATTGAAATTAATAATACATATAAGGGTGGGTCCGGTGGGATTCGAACCCACGACAAATAGCTTAAAAGGCTACTGCTCTAACCAGCTGAGCTACGGACCCAATATTGTTAACTACTGGGTAAACCTAGGATATATTTTACAACAAGATTCCTTATTTGTTTTCCAAGTCCTGATTTATAAAACTTTTCTCTACCTAACGCATCTTGTTTACACAAATACTTCTCATAATATACTAGCTTGAAAGGTCCATTCTGTCTTGTGAATTTGTTAGCACCACTATTGTGCTCCTTTACTCTTTCAAGAGGATCTTTTTCTGTAAAACCAGTATAAATTTTATTATTTAAAGAACTTTTTGCAAAATATACAAAGTATTGCGTTTTTTTATTCATTGTTAGTACCTCTAACCTCAGCCATAGGCTGATCAGTCTCTACGAGTCTGAAGCTGCGAGTCGGCCTTTGGCCGAAGCTACGGACCCAATATTGTTAACTACTGGGTAAACCTAGGATATATTTTAACATTTATTGAACTACCTTACGTCTTTGCGCTCTACTCTTTCAACTTTTTTCTTTTTCTTGGCTTTTCTTCTTTCTCTGGCGGCTTTTTTGAGCTCTGACTTGTTGCTAGCTTCTAAAGGTTTTACTTCTTTTTTATCTCTAACTTCATCTTTGTCGTCTGTTTCTTCTTTTGTTTCTACCTTTGGCTCTACAACTTCTGGTTTTAGCTCTTCTATATCTTGTTTCTTTACAAAGCTATCTTGAACTTTGGTGGCCTTTTTACCAACCCTATCTCTTAGATAGTATAGTTTGGCTCTTTTTACTTTACCCATTTTAACCACCTCTAATTTAACAATTATTGGAGCATTAAGAGGATAGATTCTTTCTACACCAACGCCAGAAGCAGATACCTTTCTTACGGTAAAGGAGGTTAAACCCTGGTGGCCTTTAATACGTATAACTAATCCTTGAAATATTTGAATACGGCTTTTTTCACCCTCTACAATGTTTTGGTGCACCTTAATGGTATCGCCAACATGAAAAACTACTTGATTGTTCCATTTTGTTATGTTCATATTTTTTGCTAGAGACTATTTTATCACAAAAGAGAGGCTATTTTCTTTCTGACTGCCTCAGTAAGGCTTATCTTGTAAGGGAGATTGATTCTTTTATCGACTTCTCCGTTTTTAATTATGATGACTACAGATTGATTCCCCGGATTGTCTTTTAGAAGTTTGCTTATTTTTAGCATTATTTCTTTGTCTGTACCTCTAGGTATTTCTACAACTTCTGGTTGATCGTTTATTAGGTTGCTGTCTAGTTCTTCTACTTCTTCTACTATTAGTGAGAGCTCATCGTTTCTGTTATCTACTCTACCGGTAACAAAAATTGGCTGATCTTCTTGCCAGATTTCTACTGTTTCCTTGAAAAGCTTGGGGAAAATAACCATGTCTATTTTACCTAGCTCATCTTCTAGGACTCCAAAGGCCATGCGTGAGTTGTTCTTTTTTGTGTTAACTATTCTTAATGTTGCAATAATTCCAGCAACTGTAACACTTTGGCCATTCATGTTTTTATCTATCTGATTCAGTTTGTGGCTTAAACGGGAGCTGATTTGGCTACTTAACGCCTTAATGGGGTGGTCGGTAAGATATACGCCTAGAAGCTCTTTTTCATTTTTAAGTATTTCTGCTAAGGAAGCTTCTTCTATATTGGGAAGATTGTCTTTAAGGTTTTTTAAATCTTTTCCAGCGGACCCAAACAGGCTAACCTGGCCAGAAATCTTTTCTTTCTGTAGCTTTATTGTAGCTTCTCTTGCTTGGGGAAGATAGGCAAGTAGAGCGGTACGAGAACCAAATTTGTCAAACGCCCCTACTTTTATTAAAGACTCTACAACCTTTTTGTTTACTTTCTGTAGATTTACTTTGCCAAGAAAATCTGAAAATGAGTTAAATGACCCCTCTTCTCTTGCTTTTAGAATAAACTCTAAGGCTGCCCCACCAACGTTCTTTACAGCATTTAAACCAAAACGAATTGCTTTACCTAGGTCTTTGGCCCTTCCTGTGGATGCAGCCTGCTCTTTCTTAATGTCTACCACTGTAAAATCGGTTAAAGACTCGTTTATATCTGGTGGCAAGACTTTAATTCCTAGTTTTTCGCATTCGTTTATGGCTTCTATTAGTTTATCTGTATGAGTCGCTTCTGCACTCATAAGGGCAGTCATATACTCTACCGGGTGGTGGGCTTTTACGTAGGCTGTCCAGTAGGCCACCATGCCATAGCTGGCGGCATGAGCTTTGTTAAAACCGTAGGCTGCAAAAGTTTCTATTTGCCCAAAAAGGTCCTCTGCATTACTTCTTGTCATGCCCTTTTCTACTGCTCCATCTACAAACTTAGCGTGCTGCTTCTCCATTTCTTCTGGGATTTTTTTACCTATGGCCTTTCTGAACTTGTCTACTTCTTCCCAGTTATACCCGGCTAGATTAATGGCAATGTATAAAATGTCGTCTTGATAGGTAATTATTCCATAACTGGTATTTAGGAATTCTTCCATTCTGGGGTCAAAGTATTTAATGAGTTTGGGGTTGTGTTTTCTTTTAATATATTCTGGAATAAAAGCCATAGGGCCAGGACGGTAAAGGGCCACCATAGCCATGATGTCGTCTATTTTTTCTGGTTTTAGCTCTACTAAATACTTGGTCATGCCACTGCTGGCTAGCTGAAAAATACCAAAAGTTTCACCGTTGCAAAGCATTTCAAAGGTTTTTTTATCATCTAGGGGTATTTGGTGAATATCGATTTCCTTTTTTTGGAGTATTTTGACTAGTTTTACGGCGTTGGCTAGAATTGATAGGTTTCTAATCCCTAAAACGTCTAACTTTATTAGGCCAACGTCTTCACAGGCATGCATTTCGTACTGAGTGATTATTTTGCTGTCACCCCCTGGTTCGTACTGCAATGGCGTAAACTTAGTCAGTTCATCTGGCGAGATAACCAAGGCACAGGCGTGAACAGAGATGTGGCGTGTGTTACCCTCTACCTTCTTTGATAAACCTAGTAGATCTTTAATTTGGGGATCGGTCTTTTCAATTTGGCTTAATTCTGGGGTGGTTTTTAGGGCCTTGCTTAGTGTCATAGGAAACCCTTGGGAGCCTAAAGGAACCATTTTAGAAACTTTGTCTACTTGGGAATACGGTATTCCCATGACCCTACCAATATCCCTAATGGCGGCCTTGGCCTTCATAGTACCAAAGGTGCATATTTGGCCAAATTTTTCTTGACCATATTTGTTTTTTAGATAGTTAAATACTTCATCGCGCCTGTCATCTGATACGTCTAGATCGATATCTGGCGGTGAGGGTCTAAATGGGTTTAGGAATCTTTCAAACGGTAGATTAAACCTTAGTGGGTCAACCGTTGTAATGTTGCAGCAATATGAAACAAAAGAGCCTGCTGCCGATCCCCTGGTGTTGGTATATATACCCGTTTTTTTACAGAACTCAACTAAGTCGGCGTAGAGTAAGAAGTAAGCAGAATAGCCTTTTTCGTTTATTACTTTAAGTTCGTAGTCTATACGTTTTTTAATTTCAGGAGTGATTTTTTTGAATTTCTCTTCGGCCCCTTTATATGCCATATCTTTTAGTGCCTCTGAAGCAGATTTTTCTTTTGGAAGATCGATTTTAGGGAAGCACCATTGGCCCAAGGTGATCTTTAGATCTATTTGATCGGCAATTTTTTGTGTGTTACTGATGGCTTCTGGAAGGTCTTGAAACTCCTGTTCCATTTCACTTGGTGATTTAAGATAAAAATCTGGGGTGTCTACAAACCTTAATCTATTAATGTCTGATGTTAGCTTGCCTGTTTGGACACACACTATGGCGTCTTGTGCTCTGGCGTCTTCTTTTTCTATGTAGTGGCTGTCGTTGGTTGCTATTAGAGGAAGGCCTAACTCCCTACTAAAGTTTATTAGCTCTTTTTCTACCTTTTGTTCTTTGTTGTAAATATCTAAAAGGTCAGTTTTTATTTCTTTTGGAACTTCATCTGCTTTACTATATCTATCAAAATGATGTCTTTGTAATTCTAGATATAAATTGTCAGAACCAAATATTTGCTCTAGTTCTTGTAGTTCCTTTTTTGCTTCTTTTAGTTCTCCATTAATAATTAACTGACTACTTCTACTGGCTAAGCAGGCGGTGGTGGCGATTATTCCCTGGTGGTATTTTTGCAATGTTTCCTTGTCTACCCTTGGTTTGTAATAAAACCCTTCTAGGTGACCAATGGTAGATATCTTCATTAAGTTTTGATAACCCTGATAGTCTTTGGCTAACAAAATTAAATGGTTGGCGTCTTGCCTTTGCTTGTCGAATCTACTTTTTTTTGCTACATATACCTCACAACCAATGATTGGTTTTATGTTTTCTTGAGTAGCTTTTTTGTATAACTGGATAGCGCCATACATATTGCCATGGTCGGTTATAGCCACTGCCGATTGGCCAAACTCTTTGGTTTTTTGAACTAGTTTTGATATTTTAGAAAGACCGTCTAGTAATGAGTATTCTGAGTGTACGTGTAGGTGAACAAACTTTGTCATGCTAGTTTTTTTGATAAGGCCTGACGAACAGTAACTGGATCTGCCTGGCCTTTGCTTAAGGCTATTACCTTACCAATTAATGGACCAATGGCGTTCTGGTTCCCTTGCTTGTAGGCTGTAACTGCTTGGTCATTTTCTTTAAGTACCTGATTTACCAGGTCGCCAATTAGATTAAGATCTGTATTACCCACCTTAGTTTGTTTTAAGTAGCTCTCTTTAATTATTTGAAGAGAGTTGTCAGAGTTAAGTTTATTGTTAACAAAAAGGCTGGCTAATTTATTGGGGGTAATTTTTTTGTCAAGGCAAAGTTCATGAATTATGTTTGTTAGATTCTTGTCTTTACTAATTAGCTTGGCAAACCTTAGTTCTATGTTTAAACTAACTAGATCGGTAATTATTTCAACCGGAAGCTTAGGAAGCTGGGCTTTTAATGCTTCTATCTGTTCTGTGGTCGTTTCTATTGGCGGAATGTCTGGTTCGGGGAAGTACCTGTAGTCGTTGGCTGATTCTTTTTTTCTTTGGGGGAATGTTTCTCCTATAGTTCTATTCCACCCCCTTGTTTCTTGAGTTGGCGTTTCACCTTGGTCAAGTAACTTGGCTTGTCTGTTTATTTCATAGCTAATAGCGTTGGAAATGTACCTAAACGAATTAACGTTTTTGACCTCTACTTTATAGTTTGGTAGATTGTCTGGATCACCAATGGAAATGTTTGCCTCTAAACGCATGGAACCTTTTTCCATGTCTGCATTTGAAAGGCCCAGGGTTTTTATTGTATGGTGGATTTTCTTTAGAAACTCTTTGGTTTCTGCTGGAGTTTCTAGATCTGGTTCGGTTACTATTTCAACCAATGGTACGCCTGAACGGTTAAAATCAACCAAGCTTACCTGCTTGCCATTTATTTTTTTGTGAATTAGTTTGGCCGTATCCTCTTCCATGTGCACTCTAGTTATTCTTATTTTTTTACCAGAATCTAAGGTAAGATGGCCGTTTTCACAAAAAGGTTGATCGTACTGGCTGATTTGATAACCCTTTGGAAGGTCTGGGTAAAAATAGTGTTTTCTGTCGAACTTTGATGTTTGATTTATTGTGCAATTTAAGGCCAGGCCTATGGTTATTGCGTTTTCTATTGCCTTTTTGTTGGGTACTGGCATGGCGCCTGGCAGCGCTAGGCAGACTGGGCAGGTTTGAGTATTGGGTTTTTTGGCAAAATGATCGGCTGGGCATGAGCAGAACATTTTAGAGTTGGTGGATAGCTCAACATGGATTTCCATGCCAATGATTGGTTGTTTTTTCATAGGTTAGGTTTCTTTAGGTGCCAGTTGGTTAATTCTTGGTATTTTTCTGCTAGGTTTAGTAGTTCTATATCAGACCAGCGTGGTCCAACCAGCTGCATGCCTACAGGTAGGTTGTCTGCAAATCCACACGGTAAGGACACTGCTGGTAAGCCAGAAAGACTGACTGGAGCTGTGTAAATATCCATTAAGTAAAGCTTTAAGGGGTCGTCTGCCTTTTCACCTAGGTCAAATGCGGGTGTGGGAGAAACAGGGGCAATAATTGCGTCGACCGATTTAAACACGTTTTTAAAATCATTAACTATTAGAGTACGGACCTTGGCAGCTTGTTCGTAGTATTTATCGGCATAACCGGCTGAAGAAGCATAGGTTCCTAACATGATGCGTCGTTTGGCTTCTGGCCCAAAGTGGTTTCTGGTGTGACCGAAACGAACACCATCGTACCTACCTAAATTACTAGATGTTTCCACAGGGGCAATAATGTAATAGGTGGCAATGGCTAAATGGGCGTGCGGTAAAGAAATTTCTTTTACTTTAAAACCTGCTTTTTTATACTGATCTGCTGCCGATAGAATTAGCTTTTTAACTTTTTGGTCGATACCTTTAAGTAAAAATTCCTTGGGTATTCCAATGGTTTTTATGGGTTTCTTCTTATGTTTGTCTCTTAAAATGCTTTGAGTAGTGGAATCTAGCGGGTCTTTTAGGGCCACCGATTTATATGTTTTCTTTAGCTTTTTGGCAGAAGTGGTCATTAAGCCCGGGCAATCTAAACTACTGGCAAAAGCAATTACCCCATACCTACTTATGGCACCATAGGTTGGCTTAATACCAGTAAGGTTGCAGTAACTAGATGGCATTCTAATGGACCCACAAGTGTCTGTACCGGTAGCAAGATCAACCATACCGCTAGCAATGGCTGCGCCGCTCCCGCTGGAAGAACCACCAGGGACCTTTTTTGTATCCCATGGGTTTTGGGTGGGGAAAAAGTCAGAGTTTTCACCGCTTGAACCGTGACCCCACGCGTCTAGATTTAGTTTGTACTTGGTCTTTAAGCCCTGGCTTTCTAGTTGTTTAACCAAGGTAGCAGAGTATTGAGGAATGTAGCCATTAAGAACATTGGAACCGGCAGTTGTTTCTATTCCTTTGGTACAAAAAAGATCTTTGTGACCAACGGTGCCTTTTGGATCCACATTTGTTAATACTGCTCCGAACTTGTCTAATTTTTTTCTAGGTTTAATAGATTCCCGCTTACGCGAGAATGACGAAGAAGACGGGTCAAAAACGTGGTCGGCAACGAAATATCCTTGATAGGTTTTGGAAGCAGCAGATAAGGCTTGCTCTTGAGTTAATCCTGGTTTTACTTTGTCTTCCCTTAGAATATTAGTGGTGTTGTCTATTGTTTGAAAAGTTGGCTCAACAGCCTTGGTGTTTACTTTAGATAGCTGGCCTATGTAGCCCAAAATGGCCTTGAACTGGCTGGAATAGAGCTTAAGCTCCTTGCCGGTTAAGGTCAAGTTGGCAAGTTTGGCGATATCTTTTACACGAATCATATTTAATATATCTTATCAGGAAAGAGCCGCTATGCGTTCTTCTATTGGAGGGTGAGTGTTGAAGGCTTTAGAAAACCAGCCAATGGCACTGTGAGTATTTTTTAGCGGGTTAGATATATACAAATGGGCCGTAGCTTTGTTGGCTGCTTCCAATGGTTCTTTGTCTTGACTAATCTTTTTTAAGGCTCTAGCAAGGCCTGCTGGGTACCTGGTTAACTTAGCGGCAGAAGCGTCGGCTAAAAACTCACGTCTTCTGGAAATAGCCTATCTCTTAGATAGTATAGTTTGGCTCTTTTTACTTTACCCATTTTAACCACCT
>FLOH01001137.1_pt1 | contig 43488 bp, 39 predicted proteins | sample 756751 | NCBI WGS metagenome assembly FLOH01 (sample SAMEA4026879, study PRJEB14308) | marine metagenome | biome: coastal water; material: water | depth 74 m
CAGTTCATCCTTGATCAACCCTCTCACTACTTCATCACTTGAAAGAATTTCATTGTACCAGGCAATGTCCTTTAAAAGAACATCATATTCACTAATAATTTTTTCCCTTTCAAGCCCTGTAAGCCTTTGCAGGCGCATGTCAAGTATTGCCTGGGCCTGGATACCTGAAAGATTGAATGTGGATATCAACCCGTTTTTAGCTTCTTCAGGGGAATGTGCCGCCCGGATCAATGCCACGACTTCATCAAGATGATCAAGGGCAATTTTCAAACCTTCTAAAATATGGGCCCTTTCTTCTGCCTTTCTTAAGTCAAATCTTGTTCTCCGGATAATGACATTCCTGCGGTGGGCAATAAAATGATTCAGGATCTCTTTAAGCGTTAGAAGCTGTGGCCTGTTATTGACAATAGCAAGGAGGATAATTCCAAAACTGGTTTGCATGTTGGTATGTTTAAAAAGTTGATTAATCACAACTTCATTAATCTGGTCCCTTTTAAGCCCTATTGCAATTCTCATCCCGTCACGATCCGATTCATCCCTGACAAAGGATGCACCTGTAATGACCTTGTCCCGCATTAGTTCAGCTATTTTTTCAACTAATCTTGCTTTGTTGACCTGATAGGGAAGCTCGGTCACTATAATGGTTTCCTGGCCAGACTTTTTATTCACTTCAACCTCAACCTTGGCACGCAAGGTTATAATCCCACGCCCGTTATTATAAGCTTCAGCAATTCCTTTGGTGCCATAGATATGGCCATAGGTTGGAAAGTCCGGACCGGGAATGTATTCCATCAAATCTTCGATGCCCATTAAAGGGTTATCAATCAAATGGATTAAAGCTGCAATAACCTCTTTTATGTTATGCGGCGGGATATTGGTCGTCATTCCAACTGCAATCCCAGATGAGCCATTGACCAATAATGCAGGAAATTTTGTAGGTAAAACTGACGGTTCTTCAAGGGTCTCATCATAATTGGGAATAAAGTCGACGGTTTCTTTCTCAAGATCGGAAAGCATCTGATGGGCAATCTTGCGCATCCTTATTTCCGTATACCTCATTGCAGCAGGTGAATCACCATCCACCGATCCAAAGTTACCCTGACCATCAACCAGCATGTACCTCAATGAAAAAGGCTGGGCCATCCGGACAATGGTGTCATAAATAGCTGAATCACCATGGGGATGATATTTACCCATAACATCACCCACAATACGGGCAGATTTCTTATAAGGCTTATTCCAGTCGTTCCGTACTTGCTGCATTGCGTATAGCGAACGCCGGTGAACCGGTTTCAATCCATCACGAACATCGGGAAGCGCCCTTCCGATAATGACACTCATTGCATATTCGAGATAGGATTGTTTCATCTCCTTCTCAATGCTGGTCACATTAAGATCTTTATTAATAGTCAAAGTTTAAACTCCAATTATTTCTCTTTATAAACCTTTTCAGGTTCAACCATAAACTGAAAACTTGAAAAATATATATCTGCAAGGGTTAAAAACAGAGTGGCAATCAACGGACCATAAATAATACCTAGTATTCCATATGCTTTAAGTCCGCCGATAATCGCAAAAAATACTATTAATGGATGCATTTTCACCCTGTTACCAACCACTTTGGGTTTAAAAACATACTCAACTCCCCAGGAAAGAGCCGCATAAAATAAAAGCACAAAAATACCCGTTACAAATTTTGTTTTCAACATCAAAATTGCAGCAGCAGGAATCAATATAATCCCGACCCCCAAAATGGGCAAAAAGGCCAGAAAACCCATTATAACACCCCATAAAAATGGAGAATTCCATCCTAAGAACAAAAAAAGTGCTCCACCTGCAACACCCTGTATCAACCCACCAAGGCCATTTCCGATAAGAACGGCACCAGCCATTCCTTTAAATTTTTCAAAAAGTTTTTCATCATGCTCGTCCGACAAAGGAGACAGATCATACATGTATTTTACAAATTTATCCCCATCTATGAGCATGTAATACACAACGATCAACATCAGGCAAAAATACAATACAATATTAAACACATTGGATGTAAAAAAACCGGCCTGTTCAAATAATGAGAATCCCACTATCTTTCCAAGCTCTGAGATGGGACTGATCAATTCATCCCAGGTCACCGCTTTTTCAATCCCTGCCCTTCCCAGAAGTTCATTGAACCGTTCTAAGGCCTGTGTACTTGCAAGCAGGTTTTTTAATTGATTGGAAAAAACCGCATCCCTAGCCATTACGTAAAGATTAAAAGCCTCTTTGGAAATGACCCCCACAAAAAAAACGACTGGAATAAACACTACAAAAAAAATCAAAATACAGGTAAGAATAGATGCAATTTTAGGGGTCAGCCTTTTTGATAAAAACTTGAAAAGAGGGTTAAAAATACTTGTGGACACAACACCTAAGATGATAATGGCAAAAAAAGGAGCCACAAGCTTGCCTGCAAGCAGAATAGCTATGCAGAACAGTGCAATAAAAAATACAAACACCGCTCTTTGAGAAATATTTTGCTCCAAGGTTGCACCAAATTTCTTAGGTTTTAAAAAAAGAGTAAAAAACCATGTAAAGCCGCAATATGCAGAGTACTTGCACAAATGCGGCTTTACATAAATCAAATAATCATTTTGTTTTAACTGCTGATGAGACCAAGAGCTGCCAAAACAAGAAGTATCTCAAATATAATGACTTGAACAAAACTTCCAAAAAAATGATATACAATACCGCCGCCGACAATGGCAGGTACAGCCGTATAAATTAGTATGCCTAATTTTCTAGGAATATCCATAATGAAAACACCCCTTTATGCATTTTATTTCAACCATTTAAAAACCAAGTAAAAATCTAATATTTTTTATCATTTTAATGCATCCAAGTAAAGAAAAAAACTTATCTTTCGATAATCATTGCCATACCCATACCACCACCGATACACATTGAGATAAGGCCTGTAGAATATGATTTCCTTTTCATCTGGTTAATTGCAGTAACCATTTGTCTCGCCCCTGTGCATCCTATTGGATGACCGATTGAAACTCCTGATCCAAGCTCATTGGGTTTTTCCACATCAATATTAAGTTCTCTCATACATCCTATGGCCTGGGCAGCAAATGCTTCATTCAGCTCAATCAAATCAATGTCTTCGATGCTCATACCGGTCTGTTTCAACACTTTTCTAATTGCCGGCACAGGACCCAGTCCCATGTAGGCAGGATCAAGTCCACCTGCTGAAAAACCTTTAATTTTTGCCAATTTTTCCAGACCCAGTTCATCTGCCCTTTCTTCAGTCATCAAAAGAACAGCCGCCGCCGCATCATTGATACCTGATGCATTCCCTGCAGTCACACTACCATCTTTTTTAAATGCCGGACGAAGTTTTCCCATTTTTTCCATAGTGGTTTCCATTGGGCGTTCATCTTTATCCACAATGGTATCCCCTTTCCAGGATTTAATCACAACAGGTACTATTTCTTGGGCAAAGGTACCGTCATTCACAGCAGCAAACGCCCTGTTGTGGCTCAACAAGGCTAATTGATCCTGTTCTTGTCTTGTGATTCCATATTTTTCTACAATATTTTCAGCAGTGAGACCCATGTGATATCCATAAAAAATCTCATATAACCCGTCAAATACCATCAAGTCATGAACCGGTCCGATCCCGGTCAATTCCATACGATGTCCCCATCTGGCCTTGCTCAATGCCATGGGGGCATTGCTCATGCTTTCCTGACCACCGGCAAGGATAACCTCTGCTGATCCTGTCATAATGGCCTGTGCGCCAAGGGCAATGGCTTTTAGACCTGAACCGCATATTTTATTAATTGTAAAGGCAGTGCTCTGTCTTGAGATGCCCGCTGCAATCATGGCCTGTCGGGCTGTATTCTGACCTTGCCCTGCCTGCAGAACGTTTCCCATGATAACTTCATCAATAAATACAGGGGCTAATGAATCATCATAATCATATCCTTTTTTTTCAAGATCAATCATACCCTGGTCTTTTAAAGTATCTGGAGAAAATTCATCCTGGGATGAATCCACCGCAGGTTTTAATCCTACTCTTTTAAGAACATCTTTCATTACACTTGTACCTAAATCAACCACTGGTACACTTTTCAAGGAGCCGCCAAAGGATCCTACCGGCGTTCTAACACCACTGACGATAACAACATTTTTCATTTAAAACCTCCATCCATATTGATTTTTTCGTTATTAACAGTTACATTTTAACTACATTATAAGATCAATAACAAAGAGACAGATAAAAGACAAGGAATTATGCATGTGTTTAATCCTCATGGGATATAAAGTTTCAAAAGAATATCCTTTAATCCTTGCAGCCAACAGAGATGAATTCTTTGGCCGGCCAACAGCCCCCATGCATTTCTGGCAGGACAATAGTTCTATCCTTGCCGGAAAAGACCTTTATCAAGGAGGGACATGGTTCGGGGTACATAAAAAAGGAACCTTTGCAGCCCTTACAAACTATCGTGACCCGACTTCAATAAAACAAAAAGCCCCCTCAAGGGGTGAAATTATTGTTAATTTTCTTGAATCCAAGAAAATTACTGAGATCCATTTTAATACTTTTAAAAAACAATCAAATTTTTACAATGGGTTTAATCTAGTTTTTGGCAATAAAGAAGAAATCTTCTGGTTCTCCAATTTGAAAAATACGATTGAAAAAATAAAACCCGGTATACATGGACTTTCCAATAGATTTCTTAACACACCCTGGCCCAAGGTGACGTCTGGGAAAAAAGCATTAAAACATATGATCAACAAAGATTTCACTATTAATTCTCTTTTCTCCTTACTGACAGACCAATCCATCCCTGATGATACACGGCTCCCTCATACAGGAGTGGGAATTGAATGGGAAAGAATCCTGTCTCCTTTGTTTATCCAGAGCGAAATTTATGGCACACGTTCATCCACAATAATGCTAATGGATCAAAATGGAAATATAGAGATCGCTGAGCGAACCTATAACCCTCAAAACATATTTGAATATTCAGACTGCCATTTTATCATCACTTCTTGAGACTTTAAATTGTGAAACATGAAAGGAATTTTATTTACCACAGCATTTTTTATACTTATTCCCGCTTCCACATGGGCATGGCTCATTGCGTCCGACTTTCTTTTCAGTTATCTTTGATTTTGGTGAATGCAATAATATTTCTAAATCTTTAATATCCTCTTCCTTTTCCGGTTCTAATCCAATTGTATATTTCCAACCCTTTTCTTCAAATATTGATTCAATTTCTTCCAGTCTTTCCTGTGTTTGTACATTAACAACAGCAGGATTTTTTGCAGTACCTAATTTTGCTGTCTTTTGGCCATTAAAAATTTTTTCCATGTTTTCACCTCTAAAAATATTATAGGGTTCATTTAAGGTTCTTAAGTTGAATTTTTACAAACTTATCTATTGTCGGACCACAAACCTGAAAATTTTTGTGGCCATGCGCTTTTCTTAGAACCCAGTGTAAGGTGGGCAATAATTTTAACCGGGAAAAGGCATACGTGCTTTTGAGGCTTAAAATTTGAGCCCGACAAAATAACATAGTAAATTGGTAGTTTTTGGTCGAGTACTATCTATTCGACTTGATTCATTATACACTACATTGTAAAAACAACATATGAATAATATTTAAAATACTAATATTGTCAGAACATTGGAATAAAAATCAGACGTCTGAACAAATAGCCCAACTGTTTTATTTTTATGATAAGGTTTAATTTGCACCTTGACTGAACTTATAAAAAACTATTATTTCAAAATCTACAAGCCCGCTTACAAATAACAATCTACTACCCTTTCTTGACTATTTTTTATAAACCATTTACCATCAAAAATGTCTTATCTTGCAATGACTAACCCAAGTTTGCAATTAATCTTCATGCAAACTTAAAAATTGGTAGAGTTTTCTTATTATGAAACAGTGCAAAGCATGTGGGCAAATTCTCTCTGAAAAAGTTACGATGTGCCCAGCCTGCGGAAGCCACATCGTAAAAGGCATAAAGTACATTGATGATTACCGGATTTTGGCCATTATCCATGAGGGACGTTCCTCTCTTGTGTGCAAAGCTGTAAAAGACAATAGTAAAAAGCCTGTTTCAATAAGATTATTCACAAAAAAATCAGACGTTGATGACCATGTTGCCACTCGACTTAAAAAAGAACTTAAAGAACTCAAAAAACTACCGCCCGAGCACTTTGTCCAGCATTATGCAGTTAGGAAAAGTAATGAGGGCCTCTGGTACAGAACCAGCGAATGGGTTGATGCAGCTGATTGGGGTTCTATCTTTGTTTCCGGAATACTGAATGACCAACGCAGGATAGTCACCCTTTTCCACAATATCGCTTCTGTACTTGATCTTTTGCATAAACACGATCATTTTATGCCTTACCTGATCCTTGATGATATCCTGATCCCCAAAAAAAAATTAAAAACCCTACACGTAAAAATTAATTACAAGCTTTCCAGGTTCCTGAATGCAAGGGCAACCCACCATGGTCCCATGCTGCAAAAACTGCTTGATTGCCATCCCGACATTGTTAACCAGAGGCCCATTGATTTTAAAAGCGGTATCTGGTCCCTTGGAAAACTATTTATTGAGCTGTTAACCGCAGATCACAACCTGAAAGATTTCTCCTCAAAGGTTGATGAATTAAAAGGGCTTAACCCTGAGCTTGCCGTTTTGATCAAAATCATGTTGTCGGAGGATCCAGATCTGCGACCTCAAACCATGGGCAAAGTTGCATTGGCATTATCCCAAATTTTAGACCGGCTGCCCTATTCAGAACAGTATCCGACACCTTATAAGAAAAAAACCAGGCTTCTTAAAGAATTAAGATGGTTTAAAAAAATAGTGGTATTGTTGATTTTAATTATTGCGGGAATTTTTGCCTTTGGAACCCTCTCCTGGATGTATGTCAATTTTAATAAAAACAAAAAAGAAATAGTACTTTCTAACTTTGTTGAATCATATGCCAGTTCTGTAGCATTTTTAATGGTGGAATACTGGCTGTCTGACACCAAACAAATTATATATAAAAATAGGGTGGAAGGCACAGCCTTTCTGGTGGACAGCAAGGGATATCTTCTTACCAACCGTCATGTTGCCTGCCCCTGGCTCAATGATGCCAAGCTTTTCCAAGTTTATAACCAACATGCTATTTTAAAAAAACCAGTTGAATTTAATCACAGGATGTTTTTATGGTTTGAAGGAGAAAAAGCATTCAATCGTTTGCCTGCGTTAAGAGGAAGTGCGGAATTATCTGATTCTTATTACCTTTCTTCCGCCTACACTACCAATGGCAAAGGCAATCTGAAAACCGTGGGGGTTCCAAGGTCTTCTTTAAAAACCGGAGAAATGATAAAATCTCCTTTTAAAAATGATTTTGCGGTTTTGAAAATAGATAACCTGCCCTCCCATCTAAAACCTTTACCACTTGAAACCATAATTTCTTCAGATGATATACAGCGTCTTACACCTGTCATAATTTTAGGATTCCCCTTAGGGAACCACACCCAGGATGACCACATTAATACAAGTATTACCAGAGGACATGTGAGAAGAACCTCCAAGGAAATCATCCAGGTTGACTCTTCTATTTATAAAGGGAACAGTGGTGGGCCTGCTATAAATGCTAAAGGCCATGTTATCGGGATTGCATCTGGTGTCGTTATAGACAAGCCCAGTGGCTATTATCAAGTCAGCACACCTTTATCAGACTTTGGACTTATACTGCCCATTTCAAGACCGACCAAGCTTATTGAATCGATAAAAGCCGGTCAGCCCCATTGGGATGGGATTCTTGATTTTTCCTTGGAATCCAAACTTGAACAGATTACCAACCTTGCTATTGAAAATAAATTTAAGGCAGCCGCTGATCTATGTGAGACCATGCTTAAAAAAAGCAAAGATCCTGTTCTGATGTTTGCTGCTGGGATGCTGAACTTTAGCACCATGGATCTGGATAAAAGCCGACATTACTTCAAAACCCTCTCCCTAATCGAACAGGAAAACGCTACATCCAGGCTGATGCTTTATATTATTGACTGGGTTACAAACCATGAAAAAACCGATGTTCTTACAAAAAGTCTTTTTACTATGAACTGGTATGAAGAAGAAGAATTTTCAGGTTATCTGGCCATGGTATTAAAAAACAAAAAAAGAATTACTCCAGATTTTATAGATTATGAAACCCGATCTGAAAAAAGCTGGAGACTCTTTATTGAAGGGCTTATTTCAGAAAAAAACAATGAATTTACCAAAGCCCAAAAGATGTTTAAAGAAACTATTTTAAATGCTGGTATCAATGATTGGGTTTATTATCTTTCTTTTTCAAGACTGAATCATATCCAGATCGAGCGTGCTGCACTTCTGAAAGATAAACAGATGTCTGAAAAAACCATTGCAGCCTTTAGACAGAAAGCAAAAGATTACAGAAAATCAGCATCTGAATACAGAGATAACATTTCAACATTGATTCAAAAGTTTGAGTCGAACAAATTCAATTATGAAGAAAAAATCCAAATCTATGTCAAGCTTCTTGAGCTGGCACCGGAAAACCGGACGATTGTCGGAATAATAGCCTTTTTCCATGCCACCCACAGTGAATGGCAAAGGGCAATCGACTTCATTGACATATATTTTAAACATCCTAGCCGAGAGACTTCTTTAAGCCTCAGCCTGGGATTATTAAAAGGAGGAATCCTAAAGATAATGGGGAAAAACCAGGAATCAATGGATCATTTAACGAAATTTTCAACACAAACCCATGACCCCTGGCACAGTATTATTGCCAAACACCTTCTTTTAAAAACAAAAGAAGAAACATTAATTAAACTTGCGGGTAAAAAACCTGAAAAATTAATTACCCTGCATACAGCTCTGGGCCTGTGGGCAGAAGGGGATCAGAACCAGGAAAAAGCAACTCACCATTACAGGGAAGCCTTAAGTTCATATCTTGATGACTGGAACGAATACGATCTTGCTCTTGGTAGACTCACGCATTTCAGACAATCCAACAAATGATTCACCACTATAAAAAGCCTTTGATCAAGCTGTTTTGAAGCTTTCTCTTTAAGATTTGTCCCTATCCCTTTTTCTTTTTCTTTTGCTCTGTTCTGTTCTCTCTTTTTGTCTTTGGGTATTATGTTTTTTCTTTTTCTGAAAAATTCTTTCATCTTCTTTTGAATTACCGGTAAATTTTATCCTGCCTGTTTTTTCTCTAAAAAAGAGTTTAATAGGTGTTTTTTCCAATGGAATCATCTGCCTTAACTGATTGAGCAGATATCGTTCGTAAGAAAAATGAACCGCCTTAGGGAAATTAACAAAACAGACAAAACAAGGTGGCTTTGTCGCTACTTGGGTGGCATAGAAAAATTTTAATCTTTTCCCTTTATGCAATGAGGGTTCTGTCCTGTAAACAGCATCCTCAATAATCCGGTTCAACACCCCTGTATTGATCCTGTGACAATATTCTTTGTGTATTTTTACCACTTCATCCAGGATTTTATGGCATCTTTGTCCGGTAAGAGCGGAGATTGTCATGGCAGGTGCATAGGATAAAAATTTTGATTTATTCCTTAAATCCTCCATATATTTTTTAACACTTTTGCGTTCCTTATCCAAAAGATCCCATTTGTTTAAAAGAAACAAAGCACCACATCCCCTGTCTTCAGCATATCCTGCAATAGTGATATCCTGATCTGTGATGCCCTCATCTGAATCAATCAAAATTAATGCCACATCACAGTCATCAAGACTTTTTAATGATTTGAGGATGGAAAATTTTTCAATTTTCTGTGTGACCTTTCCTTTGCGCCTAATACCGGCAGTATCCACAAGGATAAACTGCCTACCTTTATGCTCACATCTAAGCTCTATGGCATCCCGTGTTGTGCCGGCCTTTTCATCGACCACAAGACGCTGTTCGCCAAACAGCCGATTGGCAAGGGAAGATTTCCCCACATTGGGCCGGCCAACAATGGCAATTTTAATAATAGTCTCGTCATCTTCTTTTGCTTGCTCATATTCAGGGAGGGCTTGGACAAGGTCATCTAAAAAATCCCCCATACCAACACCGTGCTCTGCTGAAATCTGATAAAAATGATCAATGCCCAATGAATAAAACTCAAAAAGTTCATCATGCTGTTTGTAGCTTTCTATTTTATTGATCAGGTAAAATACGGGTTTGGACATCTTGCGCAAAAAATCTGCCAGCTCCCGGTCGTAAGGCGACAGTCCTGCACGACCATCCAAGATAAAAATGAGAACGTCAGCCTGCTCCGCCGCAATTGTCAGTTGTGCTTTAATCTGGGAGGCAAAATAATCTTCATCTGTACTTAAAAAACCGCCTGTATCGATAATAGTAAATTCAATATCATTCCATTGTGCATCCTCATAATGCCTGTCTCTTGTCACACCGGGAAAATCATCAACAAGTGCTTTTCTAGCACGTGTAATCCTGTTAAATAATGTGGATTTCCCCACATTGGGCCGGCCAATAAGGGCCACAACCGGTTTCATATTTTAACCTCCAAAAAATAAACAAAAATAACTTTTGTCTTATACAATATATTGAAATATTTATAAATAGATATGATGCCGACTATTCAAATTGGATTTACCTGGTCCAGGAGAAAAATATGGAACCGATAGTCAGAAAAATGAGGCTCATTACTATAAGAATAATAATCTCGGACAAGACCTGTGAAAGAGTGGCACCATCATTAATAATTTTTCTTGTTGCCGATAGAAAATGTGTTAACGGCAACACTTTTGCAACACTTTTAACCCAAGCAGATGTCCCTTCGATGGAAAACCAGACTTCTGATAAGAACATCATGGGCCAACAAATAAAATTGATTATCCCATTGGTTAATTCTTCATTTGTTCCCCGGCATGCGATAATCAATCCAAGGGAAACAAGGCAAATAGTTCCTATCAAAAAAATTACGAATACATCAAAATAAGATCCCTGCATCTTAAAAGAAAATAAAAAATTACATCCAAACCAGACCAGAAATGATGTGAACAGCAAAATCATAACCCGTGACACCATTTGAGCGGTCAAATATTCAAATGCAGTAACAGGGGTCGCCTTAAGCCGTTTTAACACACCGTTTCTTCTGTATTTGACAATGACATACCCCACCCCGAAAAGGGAAGAAAACATGATGTTCATCCCAAGAATACCTGGGAAAAGCCAATCAATATATCTAATCTGCTCCCCTTTGATTTGCTGTTTGATTACCCTTGATGCGAACATGTCTTCAGGTATAATGGCTTCTTTGGCTACCTTTTCCATCACCCACCCTTTGGGTGATGAATCACTGATCCAATACCTAAGTTTTGGGCCTTTATCTTCCAACAGGATATCAATTTTATGATGCAAAAGTTTGTCAATCGCTTCATCATAGGTTTCAAAAGGAACAAGCTTAATATGTCCATCAGTTTTGAGCTTCTCAGGAATTTTAAGCGCCATGACGGTCATCTTATCGGGGTTAACCGGGAAAACCCCCATCTTAAACTCAGAGCTTGAATCAGAACTGAAGATCGCACCAAAACCTGCAACAATTAAAAATGGAAAAAGAATATTCCAAGCAAACCCTGCCCGGTCTCGTATAAATTCAAAATTCCTGGCCACAAAGAGCGCCCACATTCGTTTGAAACTCATGATCCTATTCTCTTAAACTCTTACCGGTTAATTTCAAAAAGACAGACTCCAGGTTCCAGGGACAATCCATACCTTTACAATGTTTATCAATAAGACTTTCAGGAGATCCCTGTTCAATAATACAGCCCTTATCCATAATGGCTATAGTATCACATAAACTTTGAGCCTCTTCCATGTAATGGGTGGTCAGGATAAGGGTCTTTCCTTTTCTATTCATATCCCGAATTATTTCCCAGATATGCTTTCTTGCCTGGGGATCAAGACCTGTTGTGGGTTCATCTAAAAATATAAGATCTGGATCATTTAAAAAGGAAAGCCCCAGTAACAGTCTCTGCCGCTGGCCGCCTGAAATTTTATTATTCAGTCTCTTCTTAATATTTTCCAGCAGACACAAAGAAATAATTTCTTCAACCGGCAAATGTTTATGATAAAAAGAGGCAAATGTCCTCAAGGTTTCTTCCACTGTTAAATATGCCAAAAGTTCCGTGTGCTGGAACTGGATACCGATTTCCTGGTTAAACGTTTTGTCCCTTGCGCCTTGCTTGTAAAAGATATCACCGGAATCCTGGGGAATAATATTCTCCATCATTTCCACTGTGGTTGTCTTTCCCGCCCCGTTTGGTCCTAAAAGTCCGAAACAACTGCCAGTGGCAATAGATAGGCAAACACCATCCACGGCAGTGTTGTTATTATATTTTTTCTTTAGGTTTCTGACCTCAATAATATTAGATTTATTTGTCATGGATTTATTCAATCATTTTTTTCTAATTATCCGGGATTATCTGATAAGTACCATCCAACCGATTCCATATTTCCTCATGCTTTTTATCCAGAATTTCAGATTCTTTATCAAATTCATTCTGTGTTATTTCATTGGTTTTTAGTTTTAACTGAATTAAAAACAATTCATTATCATACCATTTGTCCGGATCAAAATTATACGTCATATCAGTTAAACCCACTTCATTTAAAATGCTGCAAATAATTCTTCTCTAACCCTAAAGCACAAGTTTTAATTGATCAATTTGAAAATTAAATTTGTTCCATTACAAAACTTACAACACCAATATGTCCAAATTAAACCAGACATAGAAACTGTCTATTGACTATTGACTGGTCAGCTTGATTTCAATCCGTCGATTTTTTCTATAGGCCTCAGGTGTATCTGCAGTATCTATGGGATGGTATTTGCTAAAGCCGGCTGCTGCCATCCTTTTTTCAGGAATACCTTTTTGACTTAGAAATCGAACCACAGAGACCGCCCTTGCAGCAGATAATTCCCAGTTGGATGCAAATTCTTCATTTTTAATGGGAACCCGGTCAGTGTGCCCGTCAATGCGCAATACCCAGTTAATCTCATTTGGAATTTTCCTGGAAATCTGCAATAAGGTGTTTGCCATGGTTGTAAGATGGCTACGGCCCTCTATACCAAGGTTTGCAGCTCCGGATTCAAAAAGAAGGCCTGCCTGAAGAACAAACCTGTCCCCCTGTATTTCTATTGCCGGGTTTTTGCCTAAAATTTTCTGGAGCTGTCCAAAAAATTCTGATCGGTATTTTTGAAGTTCACTTACTTTCCGGGCCAGGGCAATGTTCAATTGTTTACCAAGCTCAGCAATTTTTTCATCTTTTTTCTGCACCCCTGTCTTTGCCAATGCCAAGGCATCACTGATCATCCTCAACTGGGCCTGAAGTTTAGTGATCTGGTCGGAAAGAAGTGCTACTTCAGCACTGGCACTGGCTGACAGCTGTTTTTCCCGGTCTATTGCTTCTTTCTGGGATTCAAGCACCAAGGCAAGTGCCTGGATCCGAATATCTTGCTCCTCAATTTTTTCCTGTGCCAATACCGTCATCTCTTCATTATCCGCAAGTCTTGTCGTCAAAGCCTTTGAACGATCCCTCAAAACCGAAATTTGATAGTCCCTGTCAGAAAGGGATAAAGCAAGGTCAGCCACCCTTTGCTCCAGATCATCCTTAACCTTAGTCAGGGTCAGGATATCTTCATTCAGGCTGCCAATGTTCAACATCTGCTGTTTTATCTGGGTAGTGTCTTTTTTTGACCGGACTAAATCTTCATTAACCTTGGACATGAGTTCGTCCTTGTCTTCGGATAACCCGATTATGGCATCTGACAACCGGCTTACCTCACTATTCAACTGACCGGATTTTTCCTTTTCAAGCCCCAAAAGCTCTGCGAGTTCACTAACCTGGTCATGGAGAAGCGCCAGTTCATTTTTCTGGCCGTAAAGCACTTCGCTGAGCAGAAACTGGGCTAAAACAAAGATCATCAACACAAAAATAACCACCATTAACAACGCTGACAGGACATCAACATACCCTGGCCAGGCTGTAATAGGATTTGACATGCGCCGCCTTTTGGTTAGCATTACGATCTCCTGTTATTTTTTCAGGGCGGGGTTATCCCCTGCTGGTTTAATCTGCTGTTTTAACATATGGGCCATGACCTGATTATTTTTATGGATCTGCTTGATCATTATTTTAAGGTGATTGTCAATATCCTGTAACGCTGCAACAGAGAGATTGGCATTGGTTTCTGATACCTCATCAGTTTCCACAAGGTGTGTGACCCCGGTCAACCATTCCTCCATTTCATTAAAAAACCGGTTCTGGGCATGACCCGCCTGAATATCGACAAATCCCAATACCAGGGAGCCACCCAGGCCAAACAGGGATGAACTAAAGGCAGTACCCATTCCTTTAAGCGGTTCTTCAAGCCCATGTTTTAAATGGCTAAACACATTGGCAAAATCACCGGTTCCCACGTCCAATCCGCTGATTACCTGCCCCACTGTACCTATGGTCTGAAGCAATCCCCAAAAAGTACCTAAAAGCCCAAGGAAAACCAAAAGACCGATCATATATTTTGAGATTTCCCTGGATTCATCCAAATGACCGCGTATACCGTCCAGGACAGTATTAAGGGACAGGGCAGACAAACGAAACCGGTCCCGGTGAATCTCTTCCAGGTGTTTGGCAAGGGTAGAAAGCAATGCTGGTGGTTCAGTAACAGACAGTCCCAGATCACCGGTGCGAAAAATTTTAATCCACTTGATTTCAGGCTCCAGTCTCTGTATCTGGTAGATATTGATGCCAATGCCCACGCATAAAGCTGCAAAAATTAGAAGATTAAACCCCCAGTTTGCCATGAATGCAGCTTTAAGGGGTTCCAATAGTAAGACACAGATGCCTGCCACCACCAGAAGGTAGAGAATTGTCAAAAAAAGATAATGCCGCGGATTTGTCATAAGAGACCTACCTCCTTACTCCAATATATTGTCAAAAAAACAGTTTTCTCATACTTGTAAACAGTATTTATATTTTTATAGACCAAGCCAATGGATCCTTTATTTTTCCCATAATAGTTATTCTTGTTCAAGCCAATAGTATTTTCACTCAATAGGATTAACATATTGAAAACATGTATTGTTTTGGTGTATCTACTGTCATTATATAAAAATTGTCAAGGGTTTAGGATAAGATGTTCATCTGATGCTATTATCTTTTTTAGAAGAAAATTGGAAAGTACGGATATTTTACTAAATTTCAATTTTGACTTGTAGTATTGATATACAATCTCTTTACAATATTAATTTAACCAGGGGGATCACATTTCCCAAAAATAAAAAAGCTCTCAGAAAATCTCTGAAAGCCTTGATATTTCAAGTGGCGTCCCCAAGGGGATTCGAACCCCTGTCGCCGGCGTGAAAGGCCGGTGTCCTGGACCAGGCTAGACGATGGGGACGCAGTGCTTTTTTAAGTGGTGAGCCGTGCTGGGCTCGAACCAGCGACTCTCTCCTTAAAAGGGAGATACTCTGCCAACTGAGTTAACGGCCCCGACCAATTAAAAAACTTAGATTATCTATATGATTTAAAAAAAAATGTCAATAGCTTTTTAACGTTGAATCTTTTTTTCAGATACATTTCTAAAGATCAATCAAGCAAATCCTGGTCTGCTAATTTTAAAAATGCTTTTACGACTTCAGGATCGAATTGTGTACCTGAATTTTCCTTTATGATATCAAAAACTTCATTTTTCCCCATTTTTTTTCTATATGCCCTGTCCGAATCAATTGCATCAAATGAATCAGCAACACATAAAATCCTCGAAAGCTTGGGGATTTCATCCCCTTTTAATCCACCAGGATAGCCCTTACCATCAAACCGTTCATGATGGTGGCGGATAATCACCATTTCCCGATCCCACAATCCCATTTTACTAATGATATCCGCACCAATCACAGGGTGCTCTTTTATCTTCGTATATTCTTCAGGCGAAAGCCGACTGGGCTTTAAAAGGATGTCGTCTCGGATACCTATCTTACCTATATCATGAAGGCTTCCGGCAAAACGGATAATATCCAGTTCCTCATCTGTACAGTCCATTTCCTCAGCAATCATATGGGCGTATTTTGCAACTCTTGTGGAATGTTTTCTCGTATACAGATCCCTAACCTCAAGAGCGGTTACAAACGCATAGAGCGTTGAAAAAAGATTGTCATAAATATTTTCATATAATGCTATATTTTCAATAGCAGATGATGCCTTCTGGGATATAAAGCTCATATAGTAAAGATCTTTTTCATTAAAGTATTTATCTTTGTCAAATGAGAAAGCACTGGCAATACCGAAAATATTATCCCTTATTTTTACAGGCACTACCATTAATGACTGGACAACATCATTAAGATTCTTATTTTTCCAAGCCTCAGAGATCAGGCAGGGGTTGTGATCCCTTTTCAGGATATCAAGGATGAATTTATTGGCCGCTTTTGAAATATCTTTTCCAAATAATGAATGAACCTCTTCATTTTCAATATCACAATGAGAACTTGCAACAAGAGCCAGGGATTTATCCTGATCAGAATATATATGAAAAAAAACTTTATCTGCCTTTAATTCCTCAACTCCCAAGTCCACAACTTTATTAAAAATACCATAACTTGAATCAGTTGTTGAAAAATCCTCCATCACCCGGTTCAATGTATTTACTTCCTGGACCCTTTCAAGCAGCTCATTGTTCAGTTTTTTTAACCGTTCCTGCCGTTCAACCTCTTCTTTTAAAATCAGGTTCTCAACAAACAGCTCACGTTCCCTTAAAATTCTTTTAAGCGTTAGCTCCATTTGTTCAAGGTTCACCGGTTTTATCAAATAATCGATAACACCATTTTTTAATGTCTGTATGGTATTGTCTAATGATGGATACCCAGTCATGACAACTACGGGGAGAGTATTGTCCTTCATCCTGATTTTTTCAGCCAAGTCCAGGCCATCCATCACAGGCATATTAATATCTGTAAACACACATCCGATTTTTTCCCTGCTCAAAACGTCAAGGGCTTCTATGCCGTTTCCAGCTGTAAAAACCTCATATCCCTTTTTCTGGAAATATTCTTCTGCAACTTCAAGGATGACATTTTCATCATCAACCATTAATATTTTAATTGGATCGGTTCTCATCTTTGTTAGTCTCTACCTTTTTATTGTATGGAGTGATTATCTATTGATATGTATATTAAAGCTTTTCTTTTATCAACAAAAATCAATCCTTTTTTGCTTTTAACAAAAATGAATATAATTCTATAATTCCTTATTAATTTGAAATTATATTCTTGACAAGCGTAAACTTAAAGAATATTATGCATGTATTAATCAATTATAAAATATAAAAGAAATGAGAAATGGACAATACAGACCTACAAATTTTAAAAATTTTGCAAAAAAAAGCCCGGGTCCCAAATGTAGAAGTCGCCAGAAAAATCGGGATGGCCCCATCTGCTGTGCTGGAACGAATTAAAAAGTTAGAAGCCCTGGGTGTAATTGAGGGATACGAAGTTCGCCTCAACCCAAACATGTTTAATGGCTCAATGATTGCCTTTATCCAAATCAAGGTGACCATGACAGCCCAGCTCATTAAAACCGGTGAAAGGCTTTCTAAAATAGAACAAATTCAAGAGGTACACTTCCTGGCAGGTGAAGACTGCCTACTGGTCAAACTTCGGGTGGCTGACAATTCCGAACTTGAAACCATTTTAAGGACCCAGATAGCCAATCTTGATATCGTAAAAGAAACCAAAACATTTATCGCCCTTTCCACCTTTAAAGAAAGTGCCAAAATTATGTTACCCGAAATTTTGAAATAAGGAATTTATCACCCATGCCAATGTCAACTTCATATCAAAAAAGACTTTCTAAGATTCTACCAAAAATTGTGGACACCTTTGGAACCCCTTTCCATATTTATGATGAAAAAGGAATAAAGGAGACCTGCAGAAAACTTACCACATCCTTTGAAAACATTGATGGTTTCAAAGAGTTTTTTGCCGTCAAAGCACTGCCAAACCCCTCAATCATGAAAATCATGCAGGAAATGGGATTTGGATTTGACTGCAGCTCCACACCGGAAATTCAATTATCCAGACAGATCGGCAGCTTCAAAGAAGATATAATGTTTACCTCAAATAACACAAGCTCCCCACAGTTTGAAATGGCCATAAAAAATGACGGGTGCATCATGAATCTTGATGATATATCCTTGATTTCAAAATTAATTGATATACCCGATCTTATCTGTTTCAGGTACAACCCTGGCCTGCGCCGAAACGGCAACAAAATCATTGGAAACCCTGTAGAATCAAAATATGGTGTCAGTCATGATCAGATTTTAGATGCCTACACACAGGCCAAAAAGCTTGGAGTTAAACGATTTGGTATTCACACCATGCTGGCATCCAATGAGCTGGATTACAAATACATGGTCGAAACCACCCAAATGTTGCTGGATATTGTTGAACTGGTCTGTGAAGAACTCGACATTACCTTTGAATTTATCAATATTGGTGGTGGCCTTGGGATCCCTTACACTCCTGATGCAAAGCCATTTGACCTTGATTCCATGGCCAAAGAAATTGTTCTACTTTTTAAAATATTTAAAAAACGCAATGCCTGGGTCCCAAGACTATACATGGAAAGTGGACGATATATAACAGGCCCTCATGGTACTTTGGTCACATCTGTTATTAATCATAAAAACACATACAGAAAATATGTGGGAGTGGATGCATCCATGTCGGCCCTGATGCGGCCTGGGATGTATGATGCTTACCACCATATCCATATTCACGGCAAAAATGAGTCGGCAGTAATGGAAAAAGTAGATGTGGTGGGCGCTCTTTGTGAGAATATAGACAAGTTTGCCATCCAGAGGAGACTGCCTGATACTATTGAAGGAGATATCCTGGTTATCCACGATACCGGGGCTCATGGGCATGCCATGGGATTTAACTATAATGGTCACCTCAGACCAAAAGAGTTATTATTAAGGGAAGATTCTAGTGTTGAATTGATCAGAAGAGCTGAAACCATGGATGATTATTTTTCAACCCTTACGTTTGAACCCAGAACACTCAGATTTTAAAAAATGTAAAGCAATAATATTATGAAAAGAAAAGTCCTTTTATTTTTACTGTACTTTCATTTAAAATTATTTAATACTTATCACAGTTAAATCCTTTCACAGGCATGGCAGGAGAAATCAAATGGATCTTAGGGATGTTTGCCCTGACAAACTGTTGACAGCACAAAAAAGTGTTAAAAAAATAAAAAATGGATCAAGGGTGTTTATCGGCACAGGATGCGGTGAGCCCCAAAGGTTGATAAAAGCCATGGTAGAAGACCTATCCATTCAGGATATTGTTATCTATCAAATGCTTTCAGCGACCCTTTCCAACTATGTCAATGATGAAAATTTTCTTTCAAGATTCTCTATAAAACTATTTTTCATTTCCCTTTTAATGCGGCAATCTGCTTTTGAAGGAAAAATCGATTATATTCCTGTTTATCTTTCACAGATCCCTGAACTTTTTGCAAACCATGAAATCGGCCTTGATGTTGCCCTGATACAGGTAAGCCCGCCGGATAATCATGGGTATTGCAGCCTTGGTATTTCCGTTGACATTACCCTTTCCGGAATGAAAAATGCAGACCTTGTCATTGCCCAGGTCAATCCCCAGATGCCCAGGACATGGGGAGACAGTAATGTACATATTGATGAAATTGATTATCTGGTAGAACATGATGAACCCATACTAGAATCGCTTCCTGAAATGAAAAATCAAAAGATCATTGAAAGAATCGGTCATTATGTCAACATGCTTGTGGATGACGGAGCAACACTGCAAATTGGATTTGGCCATCTGCCCGATGCCATTGTCCCCTATCTTTCCGACAAAAAAGACTTAGGTATCCATACACAGGTCATCACAGACGGGTTGTTACCTTTATTTAGAAAGAAAGTGATCACCAACAAAAAAAAAACATTCCTCCCGGACAGAGTGGTTGCATCGTTGTGCATGGGTTCTAAAGAATTATATGATTATGTTGACAACAACCCCATCTTTTATTTTAAATCTTCGGAATTTGTAAATGATCCCAATGTCATTGCTAAAAATGATAATTTTATTTCCATCAGTTCTGCCCTTGAAGTGGACCTGACAGGCCAGGTTTGTACCGATTCAAAAGGATACCTTTTTTACAGCGGCATTGGTGACCAGGTTGATTTTATCCGGGGGTCATCCATGTCAAAGGGTGGATTTTCCATCATCATTATTCCTTCCACAGCTCAAAACGGCAAGATTTCAAGAATTGTCCCACATCTAAGCGAAGGTGCTGGTATTGCAACCACCAGGGGAGATATTGATATCATTGTTACCGAATATGGTATTGCTGAGATGCGAGGAAAAAGCATCTATCAGAGGGTGATGGAACTTGCCCGGATTACTCACCCGAAATTTAGAAAAAATCTAATAGAAGAAGCAAAAAAAAGACATTATATATTTCCAGATCAACTTCCTCCAACAACTCAGGATCTTCTGTTTTTGGATCGCTACCTTTATTCAAAAAAACTTACCAATGGGAAAAACGTTGATTTCAGACCACTTTTACCGTCTGATGAGTTTGAATCCAGGCATTTTTATTATTCTTTGCAGGAAGATTCTATTTACTATAGATTTTTTAACAAGCGAAAAGTTTTCTCAAGGGACATGCTTCAAAAACAATGGTCCCAGGTTGATTACCGGAGAAACATGACCATCATCGGATTGATGCAGTTGGGCAAACGAAAACAGATTGTGGCCATTGGCTCTTATGCTGAAGCAGATACTGATTCTGCTGAAGTTGCATTTCTTGTTAAAGAAAAGCTCCATGGAATGGGAATTGGATCATACCTCCTTGAAATTCTTGAATCCATAGCAAAAGCAAACAATTACAAACAATTTATTGCAACAGTTCTGGCTGAAAACCGAAAAATGCTCAAAGTCTTCCAAAAAAAATATCCATCTGCAAAATTTTTAAGGAGTGGCAGCGGTGAAGTTGAAGTTGAAATGCCTTTTCAAACACCTGAGGATAAATAGTTAAATCGTTTTCTTGATATTGGATATTTCTATATCTTTTTTGACTTTAGTTCTGGAAAATCCCAATAAAAATATTCTTTAATTCCTCCATCAATTGAATTTTCCTGTTTGGAAATTTCAATTTGTCTTAATTCAATTCTCCTGATTTTACCGCTCATGGTTTTTGGAACTTCAGTAACAAACTCTATGATTCTTGGAATCTTAAATTTTGGTAAAATGGTGATGGTATGTTTAAAAAGTTCCAGCGCAAGTTCTCTTGAGGCACTATAACTTGGATTTAAAATCACATAAGCTTTTACAAGTTGGTATCGGTTCGGGTCTGGAGAACCTACCACTGCAGCTTCTGCCACAGCAGGATACTCCACAAGGGCGCTTTCAACTTCAAAGGGACCGATCCTGTAGTCCGAAGACTTAATCACATCATCGGCTCTTCCCACAAACCACCAATACCCGTCCTCATCAAAGGATGCCCGGTCTCCTGTATAATAATAATTATCAACAAATACTGAACTCATTTTTTCAGGACTGCCAATATACTCTGAAAAAAGACCAATAGGACGCCATTTATCAAGTTTTACGACTATATGACCTGTCTTGCCTGTTTCAGTGATCTCATTGCCTTCATTATCAGCCAACGCCACATCATACATATAAAAAGGATATCCAAAAGACCCCTTCCGCATTTTCCCTTTCATCCAGGGAGGATTTCCAATCATGGCTGTGGACTCAGTCTGGCCGTAATAGTCCCTTATCTCTATTTTGGTATGCTTTTCCCATTTTTCAATTACATCAGGATTCAAAGGCTCCCCAGCACTTATGGATTGCTTTAAGCAAGACAGATTAAAAGAGTCAAGATTCATATTCACAAACATTCTCCAGGCAGTCGGCGGGGCACAGAGGATTGTCACTCCATGCCTTGAAATGGCATCAAGATATTGTTCTCCATCCAAACATGAAAATTTAAACCCGGTTGTAGTGGCTCCGACATTAAAGGGCGCAAAGAAACTTGACCATGCCCATTTTGACCAACCTGAGGCGCTCAGGTTATGATGAATATCATCAGGTTTTATGCCAATCATTACTGTTGTGGACAAGTGTCCCACAGGGTAAGATACAGCGGTGTGTCCCACCCTTTTAGGAAGACCGGTTGTTCCCGAGGTGAAAAAACAGAAAAGCGTATCATTGGATCTTGTCATTGCAGGTTTAGCTTCAGTGGATTCATTTTTAATCGCATCAATTGATATCCAGCCTGCCTTTTGTCCTAATACCAGCTTGAGTTTGGGTTCAATATTGGTTTCTTTTAGAGCTTTATCAATCAGGCTTGCAGAATCCTCATCTGCCATGATAACTTTGGGAGAATAAGTTTCAAACCTGAATTCCAATTCTCTTTGGGTCATTGTGATTGCTGTTGGGACGCTTACCATTCCTGCTTTAATGCAGGCAAGACTGGCAAACCAGATTTCAGGTAAAACAGGGCTCATCATATAAATATTATCCCCTTTTTCAAGACCTGATTTATGAAAAAAATTTATCAGCTGATTTGCTTTTTTCAATAAGGTTCCATAAGAATACGTTTTAGTCTCAAGCGTATCTATATCTGTCCAGATTAAAGCTTTTTTATCTGGATTCTGACTGGCATGGAGACCTTCAAATATTTCTGAGGTCCAATTAAAATATTCAGGCATTTCAGTGGCATTTAACCTGGCAAACAATTTTTTTGCGCAACCTTCTTTTTCAAAGGTTTCTTCCATCATATTTAATTGGATAACCTCTTTAAAAAGCTCTTTCATACCTTTAAAACACTCCTTGCAATCCATTTTAATGTTATATATGCTAAGATAGGAACTCATGGTGTGTATAATTGATCACAATTATGTTTGTCAAAGTTTTTTTCTAATTTTGTATAAATTTAACAAACAACTCTAAATAAGGTTCCATATATGACAAAAGATGGAATCACCATCATTCTTGCACCTCTTCAGGGATATACCGATCTAACATTTCGAAATGTGTTCTCAGATCATTTTTCAGGTGTAGATGAGGCTGTGGCGCCGTTTATCTCAACCATGGGCCAGATGCGGTTAAAGCCTTCCAGGATAAAAGATGTAGCACCTGAAAATAATAAGAAATTGTTTGTCGTCCCTCAAATCCTTGGAAATGATGCAAAGGATTTTATCTTTCTTGCGGATCACCTTTATGAAATGGGACATAAAAAAATAAATTGGAACCTTGGGTGCCCTCATTCCAAAATCGCAAATAAAATGAGGGGCTCTGGACTTTTAATGTATCCTGATAAAATTGATGCATTTCTGAAAAATGTGCTGCCAAAAATTTCAAATTCACTTTCCATAAAATTAAGATTAGGCAGAAAATCAAAAAATGAAATTTTCAATATTTTACCTGTATTGGATAAATATCCCCTGGATGAAATCATTCTTCATCCCAGAACCGGAATACAGATGTATGAAGGGACCGCTGATCATGATACTTTTGAAAAAGCAATGGTACTCAGCCGACACAGGCTTACTTATAATGGCGATATAATTGATTTAAAGAGCTTTCATATAGTCCAAAATAAATTCCCTGATATCAAAAGATTCATGTTGGGACGGGGACTTCTTTCCAATCCATTCCTTGCAGAAGACATAAATCATATCCTCATAGATAAAAATAAAAATGATCGACTGAAAAAATTTCATGACGATCTTTTTGACAATTATCAAGCTATATTCTCAGGGCCTGCCCATTTAACAGGACGAATGAAAGGGTTCTGGAGATATCTTGGCCCTTCGTTCAAGGATAGCAAGAAACAGCTTAAAAAAATATTTAAAGCTGATTCAATCACAAAATATCAGGACACAGTTAACACTTTTTTTAAGACAAAACCTGAATTTAGTTAAAAAATAGGGGTTTTTACCTATTGAAAACCTATTGCTTTTTTTATTATACATATTGAATCATTGGATTTCTAAAATCGGGTTAATAATAAAAGGGGAATAAATGAACAAACTCAAATTGATTGAAACTACCAAAAACAGGTGCTCTCTAACGCAAAAGGAAGCAATAGACCTTGTCAATTTATTTTTTTCAGAAATTGCAACTGCTCTGGCAAAAGGAGACCGAGTCGAACTTAGAGGACTGTGGGCCTTTAACTTAAAAAAATATCAATCTTATACAGGCAGAAATCCAAAAACCGGAAAACTTGTTCAGATTGCTTCTAAAAAACTTCCGTTTTTTAAATGCGGCAAAGACTTAAAAAAAAGGGCTGATTATCCCCTCAATTAATTTCTACCCTTTTGTTATTTTCCACTTTTTGATAAAAAAATTCAAATCAGCACTTGAATATTTATAATTTTAATTTATTATATGAACCAGATTTACAATTATTGATCTGTTAATTAACAGATGTAAGTATTTGTTTGAATAAACGTTTTACAAATATAATTTTGGAGGAATAAAAATATGGTTGGACCAACAATGAATATTCTTTTTGCATCTGATCTTTCTGTAAATATGAAACAGGTCTTTGAGCATGCTGCAACTTTGGCCCTATGTCAGAATGCCAATATCATCGTCCTCCATGTAATGGAAGAAAATCCCCACTCTGAAAAGCGAATTCAAATGGCCTTTGGTGAACAATTATATAAAAACTTAAAATCAGAACACATTAGCCAGGCAAGAAACATACTGATAGGAAAAAATGTTGATGCTCTGAAAATACGCCAAGCTATTGCCGGATTTTTTGAAGAAACAAAAGGAAATGAAGATTCTTCTGAAAATAATACTTTAATTTCAAAAATTCTTGTGGCTGAAGGTCGTTCCATTGCAGAAGAAATAGTATTCACGGCTAAAGAAGAGGGCTGCAACCTTATCGTTATCGGATGTAGGCAGCAAGGAATGCTGGCAGAAGCAATGGGAAATAATGTTGTCAGAAAAGTATTGAAAAGATCCCAAGTTCCGGTTTTTGTCGTTCCTTTTGTGGGTGAATAGGGTCCGTCAAAGACAGATTTTTTTAATGTGGGCAAGGTATGTATCCATTCCTTTTAAAAAAATATCATTATGATTTGCCCCTTTGATCTCTAAAAGTGTTTTATCCCTTGAAACACATGCATCAAAAAGTGCCTGACCATCTGAAAATGGAATAATATGATCAAACTGGGCATGAATCAAAAGCAAGGGTTTTGAAAATACTTTAATTTTATCTATATTTTCAAAACCATGTTCTTCTTTAAAACCAATAGCTTCAGGATTAATACCAAGCTTTTTCAGCAAGGGTACAACCCAGGCAAATCCACTTTCAATAATCAAACATTCAAAATCATTTGCTCTGATGCTACAAAGTTCAATTGCAGAGGCGCTACCCAAAGATCTCCCCATAACACAAAGGGAGCCGGTCAATTTCATATTTGCCATATAAGCCTGGACAAAATCAAAAATACTAAGGCAATCTTTCATCATTGACGTAACAGAGGCCGTGCCCGTGGATCTTCCATATCCCCGATAATCAACTATAAAAAAATTTAACCCCTTATCATTAAATAGACTTCCTATATCATCGTAGTCTGATACAATTTCTCCATTGCCATGGAAAAAAAGAATTACAGGCGCATCATTACTGACAAAATGAAAGGATGCTCCCACATGAGCGCCTCCATCCACCGGTATTATTATATCATCCCGGTTATTTCTTGCCTGCCTTTTGCTGTCTTCAAACCGAGGATGGAAAAGATACTTCAACACAAGAGGCTGATCTAAAATTGACAAGTTTTTCAGGTTGTTTTGCATCATGTCGATCTCCTTTTTTCTCAGGGAATCATTCTCTATCTTTGTTCTTTTCCTTTTTCTTTGCCTTGTTCTTTTCCTTTCTCTTTGCCTCGTGCAAAAGTCACACCTATTCCAATAGCTGAAAGGATAGCACCCATTAACATTGTTTGTTTAAAACTGCTCATAAAAAAAATGTCCATTGCCGGCAAATAATTTTCAAGACTTGAGCCATTTGTAAGCGTTGAAAAGGAAGTTGTAAAAATCAAACCCGCCAGGGCTACTCCGACCACCATACCGATGTTCCTGGCTGTAGCTACAGTCCCTGATGCAATTCCACGTCTTGCAGATTTAACACAACTCATTATGGCTGTATTGTTGGGAGGCACATAAAGAGCTGTTCCAATTCCTGCAAGTGCAATCCTCCACAAAATTGATAAATATCCCATTTCAGGATCCAGTGTCATTAAAAAAACAAGTGACAATGTCAAAATACTCATACCTGACACACATAAATATTTTGAACCGAATTTATCATATAGTATTCCAGACACAGGACTTATAACCAAAAGGAATAAAAAAGGAACAATCATTATTAAACCTGTTTCTGATGCAGAAAAGCCACATGGATATGTCAAGAAAAACGGCATCATAAAAACAATAACAAAAAGAGCTGCAAATAAAATTGCAGAAGAAATCACTGGAAATACAAATAATTTAATTTTTAAGAGTTCCATATCAAACAAGGGATAGTCTGATCTCTTCTCATTGCCCATAAAACCGATACATGCCAGTATAAAAAGTCCTGCAAATGACAGGGAAGGGATTGAAATCATATCCCACTTGGACATTTGTGTTAAAAAAACGATCAGGGTGGATAAAATAATAATCAATAAAATGCTGCCTGTTTTATCCATTGGTTCTTCTTTTTTCCCTGCCTGTTGAGATCTTTTTAAAACAAACATCCCACCTAAGGCAGCAGCGATCCCTATGGGAATATTAATATAAAAAATATACCTCCAGGAAAAATACTCAAGAAGTATCCCTCCAACAACAGGACCTGTTGTAAGCCCTGCAGCAACTACAGCCCCTATCATTCCAAGCGCTTTTCCCCGTTCCTGCGCAGGGAAGACATCTACAATCATGGCCGGCGAACATGCCATTAGCATGGATGCCCCTATCCCCTGCAATGCCCTTGAAATAATTAAAAATTGAGGAGTTTGGGCCATACCACATAACCAGGACCCTGCCACAAATATTGTAAACCCAAGAACATATATAGGCTTTCTACCTTTAATATCAGAAAGCCTGCCAAAGGTTAAAAGCAAAGAAGAAACTATCATAAGATAAATTAATACAACCCATTGAATTGTTTTAAGATCTGTCTGAAGATCCTGCATCATATATGGCAAGGCAACATTAACGATACTGGAATCCAGCGTTGACATAAAAATTGAGGTTGCAACAAGGAAAAAAATCTTCCATTTATTTTCATATGAGCAAGGCATAATGTTAGTCCATTCTTTTCGTTAGTCTAAGATTATGTTATATGAAACCTATTGACAAGAAAAATCAAACCCTATGAGGAGTCTATGACTGCTGTTAATGACATTGTCTTAATCTATCTTGAAGATGCACCCATGTTTTTTGCAAGGGTTGAGAGTATCCTTCCGGATGCCAAGAAAGACTGGTACCATATAAAATTGTTAATGCTTAATATACCTTTGAAGGCGGTTACATGGATTTTAAAAGATGATTATATAAATGGCAATGAATTCCATATGAACGGTCAGAAAATGAAACTGGAAAAAATTGAATGCCCTCTTGAAGATTTGCCGATAAAAAAAATCCAACCCCCTTCTGATAAAAAAATTGTTAACGATAAGGGGACTAAAAAAAAGACCCCGGCCAAAATCATTTCCTTTTCCGACTTAAAAAAGAAAAATGAACCAGAATCAGGATAGAATTTTATCTGCCTCCAGAAGAACTGATATCCCGGCCTTTTACATGGACTGGTTCATGGAGCATATCAAACTAGGTTTTTTCAACGTAAAAAATCCTTTCACAAAAACCATCAAGCAAATTGATGTGTCCAGTGATTCGATTCACTCCATTGTATTCTGGTCAAAAAACTATGATGCATTTATCAAGGCTAAGGCTGGTGAACAATTAATACAACTTGGATTCAATATATATTTCAATTTCACAATAAACTCTGAATCCCTTTTGCTTGAGCCAAATCTACCCCTCTTAAAAAAAAGATTAGAACAATTAAAAAAACTTGTCTGCCTTTTTGGGCCCGAAAAAATATCCTGGCGGTTTGACCCTATTTGTTTTTATAAAACCAGTCCTGTCAGCACAATAAAAAATAATTTTTCCGATTTTCCCGCTATTGTTCAAAAAGTTTCAGAACTTGGTATTAAAACATGTGTTACCAGCTTTTTTGATAATTACAAAAAAATCCAGACAAGACTTAAATTGATCAATAAAAAAAAACTATCGTCTATTTTTTTTATTGATCCGTCCCTGGATAAAAAAATCAAAGTAATTCATCGGATGGAAATGCATTTAGCAAACGCCGGCCTAACACTTAATCTGTGTTGTGAAAAAGAAGTGTTCTCAAATCTTGAACCCCATACCCGAGTTTTGGAAAATTCTTGTATCAACGGGAACCTTTTAAAAATCCTTTTAGGGGGAAACCCTGAGATTAAAAAAGATTATGGTCAACGCTCTAAACTGGGATGCCAATGCACAAAGTCCATTGACATAGGATCATATGCAGATCACCCCTGTTTTCATAATTGCCTTTTTTGCTATGCAAATCCCCAAATAGACACCACCCTTAAAAATAGTTTAAGATTTAATGAAAATTAAAAATTTAAAAATTTGCGGGAAAACTTTCTTAGCTCCTCTTGCAGGAATAACCAACCTGCCGTTCAGGCTTCTTGTAAAAGAATACGGTTGTTCGGTTGTTTGCTCTGAAATGGTCAGTGCCAAAGGGATTTTTTATAATTCTGAGAAAACCTTAACACTTCTATCCTCAAAAAAAAAAGAACAACCACTGTCGGTTCAGATATTCGGATCTGATCCAGATTCCCTTGCAAGGGCGGCAAAGGTTGTAGAAGATCTGAAAGTTGCCGATATCATCGATATTAATTTCGGATGCAGTGTAAAAAAAGTGGTAAAACAGACCGCCGGGGTTGCTCTGATGAAAGAACCCCATTTGAGCAAATCCATTTTAACAGCTGTGCGAAAGGCAATAGATCTGCCGCTGACAATAAAAATCCGGTCTGGCTGGGACCATACCGGACAAGATGCGTTCAAGATCGCACAGATCGCACAGGATGCAGGAGTAGATGCTATAACCCTGCATCCCAGAACGGCAAGCCAAGGATTCAAAGGCAAAGCAAACTGGGATTTAATCAAAGCTTTAAAACAGCTATTATCCATTCCTGTTATTGGCAATGGTGACATTAACACGGTTGAAGATGCCCAAATAATGATCGAGCTTACCAAATGTGATGCTGTTATGGTGGGGCGTGCTGCAATGAAAAATCCCTTTATCCTTTCACAGATCGATGATTTCCTTGAATCTGGATCTTATCAGACCCCTTCAAATTACGAAATATTCAGAGCAATGGAGAGATTGACTTTGATGTATGTGACTTATTTTGGTGAAAAGCCTGCCTGTCAAATGCTTCGGAGCAGGCTTTCATGGTTTGTAAAAGGACTGCCGGGGTGCTCAGCCTTCAGGACTAAACTATCGGGTATCCATTCAAAAAATAATGTCCTGGACATCATCAACGAATTTGAAGCCAAAATCGCATGATTTTTTTAATCTTTTTCATAAACTGCCGTTGCCAGCGAACTTACCCCTCCCCTGGGGGTGAATTCACCAGTGACTTCCATTTGTAAAGGCTTTAAAACCTGAACCAGGTCATCCAGAATCCTGTTGACCACATGCTCATAAAACATACCAACATTTCTAAATTGCAATAAATAGTATTTTAAAGATTTTAGCTCAACAATGGTCTCATCCGGTCTGTACTTTATTGTGATGCAACCGTTATCCGGAAGGCCTGTCATCGGGCATACCGACGTATATTCAGGTTGCCTGATAATGATATCAATACTCCGTTTGGATTTATAGGCATATGGTATAGGCTCTAAAAGATCTGTCTTGACAATACTTGGATCTTCAATTTTATAAGGTATCTTATAGGTTTTATTTTCAATCATTTTGATATTTTCCTTAATTTTTTTACACAAAATTTTCAATTCGTAGATTTTATCATAAAGGAATAATAGTTTCAAACCAATAAAAACAGTGAAAAGGCGCATCTGTGTAGCTATTTTTCAAATCGTAAAAAAAATCACAAAAAAAGTCTTGACAAGCGTCCGAAAAATAAGGATAAATACTGCATCGAAATATTTTGCTGACGATTAAAGAATGTTTCGAAGCATACATTAAAAATCACTAAGTTGAAAAATTTAAACGCTTTTGTCAAATTTAATAACGCGATTTTTGTTATTATTAAATTATCCCAAGGAGGATATGAACTAAATGAACGATTTTTTACAAAGCCTACGTAATGGCCAGGCTGAAAAACCGCGCACACCCAAAACACGCAAAAACACTGATAATTCTTATCATTATACCAGCAACCCCAGATTTCATTCCTATGGCGGATATCAGAATAATAGAAACCAGGGCATGAAACGTCCCCCTTCACAGCATCAATCCGGGAATCAGTCTCCCAGTGATGAGCTCTCAACAACATCCATGCTGACGGAAGCAATTGAGAACTTATGCAATTATGTTGAAACCATGGCCAAAAATCAGGATTACCTGGTCAGTATCCATGAAAGAACTGCAGATATGATAGAAAGGCAGGCCATTGCCATTGAAAGAATTGTAGATCATCTGAATATCGCTCCCAGTCATACGACAGAACAAGAAACAAAACCCCAGAAAGACAATGCTCCAGAAAAAACTTTTGCCCGCAATTATGATACATCCCAAAAGTTAGAGCTTGACTTAACTGAACCCATTACAAAAATTGAAAAAATTGAACCGGTTAAAGAACCAGTTAAAGAAAAGGTTGAGACTATCCAACCCAAAAAACCGGTTATTCGAAGAAGAAAAAAAGTAGTGGCAAAAAAGATGGAAGAGGCAATTCCAAATGACAACAAACTTCTAAGCCGTGAGGCTGTCATGGATATCATCCATAGTATGAGAGCCAAAGGTGACACATTTGACATGGTTGCAAGCCGGTTGGTTGAATTAGGCCAACCCACATTTTCAGGACGTGGAGAATGGCATGCACAGACTATTCACAGGCTCTGCAACAAAAAATAAGTTGATTTTTCTCTAAAAGAAAACAGCGGACAAGAAAATTCATCTCCGCTGTTTATTGTTTTATAGAGGCCATATACTCTTCCCATTCCCATGGAAGGAGCTGATTCTTTTTTGTATTACATTCTTTACAGCATGGCACAACATTAAATTTTTCAGACTTCCCGCCACGGGCTAAAGGAATGATATGATCCATGGTAAGTTCTTTTGGCAAAAAATTATTTTTACAATACTGACAAATCCCAGAAGAACGCTTGCGCTTCCACCATTGACTGGATCGCAATTTCCGTGCTCTTTCCCGTTCTTTTTTTAAGAACAATTCCTCGGGAAGAATAGAGGACTGATCCAAGGCCTTAGTAACCAAACTCATCTAAAAGTCTTGAATTATCGTTCCAGTTTTTTGTCACCTTTACAAACAATTTTAGCAGCACCTTTTGCCCGGTCATTTGTTCAATGTCTTTTCTTGCTTTTGTTCCGATTTGCGTCAGCATGGATCCTTTTTTCCCAATTATGATACCCTTTTGAGAATCCCGGATGACATGAATGCTTGCATGTATGACAATTAATTTTTTTTCCACTACAAAGGAATCCACAGTCACAGCGCTTGAATAAGGGATCTCCATCCCTGTCAATCTAAATACTTTTTCCCTGATAATCTCTTTAACCATAAATTTTTCAGACACATCTGTAAATGTATCTTCAGGGAACAAACTGGGACCCTTTGCCAATGACCCTTCGACCTCTTCAAGTATGTTTTTTATCTGGATATTATTTTTAGCTGAAATCGGAATAATGGCTTTAAAGTCATTCACTTGCCCGAATTCCTCAACAAGACGATAGATCTGTGCTTTTTCCACCAGATCAATTTTATTCAACGCAAGAATAGTAGTTTTAGATTTTTTTTTTAGTTGCGATAGGATCAGTTTCTCTGCTGAATAATTTCTTGATGAGGCATCTACCATAAAAAGTATCACATCTACATCTTCCAGGGCCAGCATGGCCTGGGCAACAATTCTTTTATTCAACAGGGTTGTACTCTTATGGATTCCCGGTGTATCAATAAAAATAATCTGGGATGTCGGACTGTTCACAATACCCAGGATTCTATCCCGGGTAGTCTGGGGTTTTTTTGAGGTGATGGAAATTTTCTGACCCAGTACCTGGTTCAGCAAGGTGGATTTCCCTGCATTGGGAGCGCCGATGATTCCGACAAATCCTGATCGAAAGTTATCTTCATTTTTCTTATTCATCATACCCGCCCATTAAATTCTCAACTTCTTCTATAATAGTATCTCTCCCTGTTTTTGTCTTGGTTGAAAAAACAATAACATTGTTTTTTTCCCGGTTCATTTGGGAACAAATTGATGAAAGCCTTTTTTGCTGCTTTGTTTTTGACAGTTTATCAGATTTTGTTAAAACAACCAAATATGGTATTTTATGGGCTTGTAGCCAATCCATCATATCAAATTCTTCTTTTCCCGGATCCCTTCGAATATCAATCAGTAAAATCAACCCTAAAAGGCTTTGGCGGTTTGAAAGATACAGATTAACCATTGGTTGCCACTGAGACCTGATTTTTTTTGATACTTTGGCATAACCATACCCTGGAAGATCCACAAAAGAAAGATTTTCATTGATCAGAAAAAAATTAATCAGCTGGGTACATCCTGGTTTTGAACTTGTCTTCACCATATCTTTTCTTTGGATCAGTGTATTGATCAAAGAAGATTTTCCAACATTGGATCGCCCGGCAAATGCTATTTCCGAAAAATCATATTCAGGGTACTGGGATGGTTTTACAGCACTTTTTATAAACTCAACTTTTTTAATTATCATGACAGATCTTTTAAGTATCCTTCAATTCGATCAAGACCATTTTTCAAATTTCCCATGGAATTTGCATAGGAAAACCGCAAATACCCTTCACCGTTTGCCCCAAAATCAATACCAGGAGTAACTCCCACATGGGCTTTTTCCAGAATATCAAGGGCAAGAGCATATGAATTGTCTGAAATATGTTTTGCATTGGCAAACACATAAAATGCACCTGTTGGCGCAATAGTAATTCCAAGACCCATCTGTTTTAATCTTTCTATAACATAGATGCGGCGTTTATTGTATGTCTCTCTCATTATTTGAGTTTCTTTATGGGCATCTTTTAAGACTGCAGCACCGGCAAGCTGAACAACAGAATTTGCACATATGAAAAAATTTTGTTGAAGGATCTGTAACGCCCTGACAAATTCAGGCGGGGCTATCAAATATCCAAGACGCAGACCGGTCATGGCAAAAAGTTTTGAAAACCCATTCAATACAAAAGCCTTGTCTGTAAATTCATAGATTGAATGCTCATGGCCTTCATACACAAGTCCATGATAAATTTCATCTGAAATAATATAAAGGTTGTTGGCCTCAGCAATATCCACAATATGCTGCATTCTTTCTTTTGGAATAACATTTCCCGTTGGATTGGAGGGGGAATTGATAAATATTCCACGGGTTTTAGATGTAATTTTCTCTTTTATTGCTTCAGGTGTATAAACAAAACCTTCTTCTTCAAACACAGGTACTGTCACCGGAACCCCTTGAACATAATTAATGAAATTTGCATAACAGGCATAATGAGGATCGGAAATGATGATTTCATCCCCGGGATTTACAAGAACGGAAAACAGCAGCAGCATTGCCGGAGAAGTGCCTGACGTCACCAGGATCTGACCAGGATCAATAATCGTGTTATAGGTTGTTCTATGATACTCGCTAATGGCCTCCCGCAGCCGAATATCGCCAAGACTGTGGGTATAGTGTGTCTCATTTTTGCAAAAGGCTTCGATACTGACCTTATTTACGCACTCTGGTACATTAAAATCAGGCTCCCCGATCTCCATATGGATGACATCAATACCAAAAGCTTCCATTTTATGGATTTTTTCCATGATTTCCATGACAATGAAAGGCGTTATCTTTTCACATCTTTCTGCAGGCTTCATTTAAAGTACCTTGTTTAAAGGATATTCAATAATACCTTCTGCCCCAGCTTTTAAAAGCAGTGGAATCATATCCCTTACCAGCCCTGTGTCAATAATGGTTTCCACTGAATACCAGTCGGATTGATACAAGGACGCTATGGTGGGCGCATTAAGGCTGGGAAGAAGAGACACAACCTTTGCAATTTTATTTTCAGGCACATTCATTTTTATTCCCACAAGCTTATCAGCAAGTAAAGCTGCCTGCAACAACAAGGCGATCTGTTCAATTTTTTCTCTTTTCACAGGGTTTTGCCAGGCTGTCTTATTTGCAATTAACTGAGTATTGGTTTCCATTACTTCATGGATCACCCTTAAATTATGAGCCCTTAGGGTACTTTCTGTTTCCGTGATCTCCACAATGGCATCTGCAAGTCCTGAAACAATCTTGGCCTCTGTGGCACCCCAGGAAAATTTCACGTTTACATCGATATTCCGGTCTTTAAAAAACCGTTTTGTAAACTTTAAAAGCTCTGTTGAAATAGTTTTGCCTTTCAGGTCCTCAAGAGTTTTTATTGGAGAATCATTTGCAACGGCAATAACCCATCTTGCAGAGCGCGCACTAACCTTTGAATAGATAAGGTTGGATACCACGTGGACATCGGATTCATGCTCGGCGATCCAGTCAAGACCTGTCAGCCCGGCATCAATGACACCACTTTCAACATTTATGGACATTTCCTGGGCACGGCACAGAGCACACTCAATAGTATCGTCATTTATATCTGGAAAATAACTTCTCCCTTCAATATTAATCTTCCACCCGGACCGTTTAAAAAGATTTATGGTAGCATTCTGAAGGCTTCCCTTTGGAATCCCTAATTTTAATATTTTTTCCATTATTTATATACCTCTTTTGGATCAAAAATTTTTAATCCCATTACTTTCAGTTTATCTTTGACAACTTTTGAAAAAAAACAGCTTTTATATCCTTTGTGACAAGCTGCACCACCCTTCTGATCAACTTTTAAAAGGATGGTATCATTATCGCAATCCACAAAGATTTCTTTTACAAGCTGCACATGACCGGATGTTTCCCCTTTTTCCCATAAGACATTCCTTGACCGGCTGTGATAAATGGCTCGCCCTTTTTTTAAGGTCTCTTCAAAGGCAGTTTTATTCATATAAGCCAGCATCAGGACTTCATTGGTTTTATAATCCTGAGCAATGACTGGAATCAACCCATTATTTTTTTCAAAATCAAGTTCTATCATGACATGTAACAATTCCATTAGTTTATTATTTTAAAACCTAATTAAATACCCGGTATTGTTAAAAAAGTCAAATTTTAAAATTTGCAAACTATCCGGCTGACTATGGGCCCGAGGTCACAATTATTCAAAAATTGTCATAATAAGGGTACTCGAACTAATCAGGTCAATGATCTCTTGCAATTCTATTGGTATTGCCATCCAGCAACTTATCTGATAAGAACTTTAAAAAAATCATTAATTTTGAATTTAATTCTTAGGATGCTATGGCAAAAAGAAAAAGCAAATCCGATGTGTTGAAAAAACGAAGTAAAAAAAAGGAAATAAGCCTTGTTCGCTTCCTTTTCAAATGGTTTTTTATTTTATTTATCTTTTTAATTCTTTTGGGCTGTGCAGGACTTGCCGGGCTTTACTATTATCTTAGCCAGGATCTACCGAAGATAAACACATTAAATGATTACCGACCTGCAACTGTTACCAGTGTCTTTTCCGATGATGGAAGAAAAATCGGAGAATTTTATGAAGAACGAAGGATTGTCATCCCTCTTTCTGAAATGCCGGATAACCTTATCAATGCTTTTGTTTCTGCTGAAGATTCAAGGTTCAGGGAACACCCCGGTATTGATATTCTTTCCATAATGAGGGCTTCTCTAAAAAATTTCAAGGCAGGCACTATTGTCCAGGGAGGATCCACAATCACCCAGCAAGTCACCAAATCTTTTTTGCTGACCCCGGAACGTACCTATAAAAGAAAAATTAAAGAAGCAATTCTTGCATACAGGATTGAAAAAAAATTCTCAAAAGATGAAATTCTTTTTCTCTATCTGAACCAGATATATTTGGGCCACGGGGCATATGGTGTAGAATCGGCATCTGAGAATTATTTTGGGAAGCATACAAAAGAACTTAACCTGGCAGAATGCTCAATGCTGGCAGGCCTGCCACAGGCACCCAGCAGATATTCCCCTTTCAGGTTTCCCGATCGGGCAAAACAGCGTCAGATTTATGTCTTGAACCGTATGAAAGAAGAAGGTATTATTACAAATCTTGAGGCTACAGAAGCCATTGATTTAAAACTGGATATAAAACCTCGAAAAAACTGGTTTATTGAAAGAGTTCCCTATTATACAGAACATGTCAGGCGATATGTAGAAAAAAAATACGGCAGAGATGCCCTATTCAATCAGGGACTTCAGATCCATACAGCCGTCAATATTGAACTCCAGAAAATCGGTAGGAGTGCTGTAAAAAAAGGTTTGACTGAACTTGATCGGCGAACAGGCTATCGCGGTCCTTTAAGAAATATCCCTGACACTGAAATAGAAGATTTTTGTGCTAAAATTTCGGAGAAAATAGGGAATACACCCCTGAACAAAGGAGATACCTATGAAGGGGTTGTATTAAGCCTGAATGATACAAATGGTGTAACTCAGGTCAGGGTGGGAAGTTTCCATGGTATCATAAACCTTAAGACCATTACCTGGGCTCGAAAACCTGATTATGAAGTAGCCTATAATAAAATTAAAAAGCCTTCCCAGGTATTTAAACCCGGGGATATCATCCTGGTTAAAGTTATCAACGAAATAAGTGAAGACAAAAAAATAGAATTCTCCCTGGAACAGGAACCTGTTGCACAGTCTGCATTATTAAGTATTGAAGCGGAAACAGGCCATGTAAAAGCAATGATTGGCGGGCGCGATTTCAAAAACAGCCAGTTTAATCGAGCATATCAATCCAGACGTCAGCCGGGAAGCGCCTTTAAACCTGTTATTTATGCTGCTGCCCTTGATAAGGGATACACGGTTGCCAGCATGATCATGGATTCCCCGGTTGTTTACGAAGACACGGAAAGTGATCATATCTGGAAACCTAAAAATTCTAAAGAAAAATTTTTTGGCCCCACCCTGTTCAGAGAAGCCCTTGTAAAATCAAAAAATATCGTCACCATTAAAATCCTTCAGGATTTAGGCACAGATTATATTATTGATTATGCTCGAAGACTTGGTATTACATCGGAAATTAGTCAGAATTTATCTATTGCACTGGGATCATCCGGACTTTCTTTGCTAGAACTTGTCAATGCTTATTCTGTTTTTTCAAATCTTGGCTACCTTATTGAACCTGTATTCATAACAAAAATTTTTGATCGTGACGGCAACCTTCTGGAAACCTCCAAACTGATCAGAAAAAAAGTAATTGATATGACGACGGCTTATATTATGACTAATATATTGGAAAGTGTCGTAAAATCGGGAACTGGGTGGCGAGTCAAAGCCCTTAAACGCCCTGTGGCAGGCAAAACCGGAACAACGAATAATCTTTTTGATGCCTGGTTTTTAGGATATACACCCCAATACACCACAGGAGTCTGGGTGGGGCTTGACCAGGAATCCTCTCTTGGAAAAGGGGAGAACGGCTCAAGAACTGCAAGCCCCATCTGGCTTGATTTTATGAAAAATGCTCTGGAAGGCAAACCTGCCAAAACCTTTAAGGTTCCTGAAGGCATCGTTTTTGCCAAAATTGATGCAAAAACCGGGCTGCTTCCCATTGAAGAATCTGAAAAGACAATATTTGAATGCTTTAAGGAAGGCACCCTGCCGACGGAACATACCCCAAAACCAAATACTGCTTCTACTTCCGAAGACCTTTTTAAAAAAGGGATTTAGAGGATATAAAATCAATCCTTATTTATTTCTATCTGGTTTAGCGGGATCATTTCATCCGGATGGATTAAAAAATCAAATTCTGAATACCTCTGGCACAGTTTTTTCAAATTTATATTCTTATTACCCCTTAATCGGGATTCTGTTTTTGGATTAACGCTTAAAACAATTTCCCCGGATCCCCCGCCCCCCTTGTAGAGATCTATCTCTTTACAGACAAAATCATATAAAATCTCAGAATAAACCAGATGGCCAAAGGCAGGATGCCAGGGGCCGGCAAGCAACTTTGTTTCATCCTCCATAACGTCAGACGCCTGAAGCCCCATGCGAACCACTTTGATATCAGCCGCTTTAAATATACCAACCATTATTTTCACAAGCCTGATACTTTTTTCAAGACTCAAAGGCGCATATCTGCCCTGGCAATACCAGTGTTCCAAAAGGCTGCCCTTGAATACCATTAAAGGATAAATCCTTGCAAAATCCGGTGCAAGGAGCGCCACCTTTTTTGTGCTTTCAAACAAAGATACTTTTGTATCGCCCGGCAACCCGACCATGACCTGGACTCCGATTTTAAATGGGTATTCCTTCAGAAGCCCCATGGCCTTTATCGTATCCATGCTGGTGTGGCCCCTTTTTGATCCTAAAAGGACCTTATCGTTCATGGATTGAACACCAAGCTCCACGGCAGATATATTGTAGGGTTTTACAAGTTCCAGTATAGAGCGGGTAATGGTATCCGGGCGGGTGGAAAATCGTATACCATCAATTTTTTTTTCCTTAATATAGGGCTGGACCATATCCAGCAAATGAATGATACTATCATGAGCCAGCCCTAAAAAATTACCTCCGAAAAAAGCTATTTCCACCTGCTCTCGCTTGCCTTTATACTGTAAATACTGATTTACAATATTATGAATAGTTATTTTATCCGGTAATTTTGATTCTTGACTGGTAATAATAGATTGATTGCAGAACGCACATTGATGAGGGCACCCGAAATGGGGAATAAATACAGGAATAACAAGGGGGTTTTTTGCCTGAACCATAAATGAATCCTCTAATCAAACCATCAGGGATTTATTTTTTTTAACATCTTCAAAGCTTTTTTTGCAGAATCCTGTTCTGCAGCTTTTTTAGTTTTCCCAAGGCCTTTTGAATGAATATCAAAAATATTTAAACTTATTTCAAAAATTTTATCATGGTCAGGGCCGATCTCATTGAGGACTTCATATTGAGGTGTTGTTGCACCATGTTCCTGAACAAATTCCTGTAACATGCTTTTATAATCTATAATTTTTTCATTAGATATATTCTTTTCAAGAGTCTCTTTGAAAAGATCATGAATCAACTGATATGTAATATCAAATCCGGCATCCAGATAAACAGCTGCTATAACAGCCTCAAAAGCGTCTGATAATATAGAGTTTTTATCAAATCCACGGGAAAAGGCTTCTCCTTTCCCAAGCCTGACAAACCTGCCAAGATCAATAAACCGCGCCATATCAGCAAGTGCAGACTCACTAACAAGATTGGCTCTTAGTTTAGAAAGTTCTCCTTCATTTTTTGATGGGCTTTCTTCCATCAGCAAGTGTCCGATGCATAACCCTAAAACAGCATCACCTAAAAATTCAAGGCGCTCATTATCACAAAGACATGACTCCTGGTTTTCATTTAAATAAGAGCGATGGCACAATGCATTATTCAACAATGATTTATCTTTAAATAAATACCCAATATTATTTTCAAGAATATTTAATTGTGACCATTGTCCTTTAATTTCTTCCAACTCAAGGGTTAATGCTTTAAACACAGAATAATCAATATTCAGGTTATCCATACCCGAACCAAGTTGAACACCTTTGTTAAATAATCCATGGAAATCCGAACCTCCTGTCATCATAAGCTTTTTTTGACTTGCAAGTTCTTGATAAAAAGATGTCATTGAATCATCATGATCTGTATAATAAACCTCTATTCCGGCAAGGCCATCGGCCATCAGGGCATCAATGAAATTTTCTATCTGATGACTTTTATTGAACCTTAACAGACCAGGATGCGCCAGAACGGCAATCCCGCCTGCTCGCCGAATTGTTTGAATTGCCTGCCTGCAGGAGACTTTATATTTTTCCACATACGCAGGCATGTCTTTCCCAAGATACTTGTCAAAGGCTTCTCTAAAGGTTTTGACATATCCTTTTTCCTTCATGAACTCTGCAATATGGGGGCGACCTGTCTGATCTGCGCCAAATCGATTCTCAATCTGTTCTATGGTGATATTGAATCCAAGATGCTTTAATTTTTCAATGATTTTTGGATTTCTCTGGGCGCGGGCTATTTTTGCGTCATCTAAAATTGCATTAAGGTTTTTATCATAAATACTGAATCCATACCCCAGAAGATGAACACTTCCAACTTCCCTGAACCCGGATGGCGGCTCACAACTTATTTCAACTCCTGTAATAAATTCAGGAGATGGGGGCAATGGATATTTTAAGATTTCCTTAACACCGTCTATGGTATCATGATCTGTTATTGAAATGGCCTGGACCCCAAGGTTTTTGGCCAGGGTCATAATTTCTAAAGGGGGGAATGACCCGTCTGAAGCTGTAGAATGTACATGAAGATCTATCAATGAACTTTTCTGTGCAGGCTAAATTCCGAGAGCCTTCTCCAAATCCTCTTCACGGGTTTTACAATCAATGCATTGGGTTGTAACAGGTCTTGCTTTAATCCTTTCAAGAGAAATATCTTCTTCACAAACCTCACAAATTCCAAATGTCTCATTTTCGATACGCACAAGTGCTTTTTTTATTTTCTTGATCAATTTGTGTTCACGATCTCTGATACGAAGTTCAAAACTTCTCTCGGCTTCATGGGATGCCCTGTCCGTTGGATCGGCAAAATTTTCTTTTGGTTTGGTCATACCGGTTACAGTGCTGTCAGCATGGGAAAGGAGCTCTTGTAGCCTATCTTTCAAAAGATTTCTAAAAAATTCCAAATCTTTTTTTTTCATTGTATTTGCCCTTTATCTTAAATTACAGGAACATCCAAAAAAAATAGTATACTAAAATTTAAGAAAATGTAAAGAATTAAATGGCAAAATTCCTTTCAGATTGTAAAGTGCTGCTCAATTTTTTTATGGTACTTTGGGCTAGTTTTCCTCGTGCGGGTCAATATTAAATAATTGATGTGTGACATTGAGATAAAGTGAATCATCCCTGTGGTCACCTGTATTGCGCAAAAAAAGAATGGGGTCATGAATTGTTCTGGTTGCAATGGCCTGGGTCATGCGTTTGATCGCATCGATATCTTCTTGAGAAAGGTGTCTCAGATTTGAAAGAGTTTTTTTACATTCAATGTCAATTATAGTAGATATTTTATCGTTCAAAGCCTTAATTGTCGGCACAATGGCAAGACTTTCCAGCCAATTGCGAAATTTTACCACTGCTTCTTCAATGTATCTTTCAGCCTTTACCGTTTCTTTCCCCCGCTGCTCAATATTGGATTCCACAATATTTTTTAAATCATCGATATCATAAACATAGGCATTGGAAATCCCGTTTATTTTGGGATCAATGTTCCTTGGAACTGCAATATCAATAAAAAAAAGTGTATTATGATGCCTTTTTTTCATTGCCTGTTTGACCTGGGTCTGGGTCAAAACATAATCTGTTGCACTGGTTGAGCTGATAATTATATCAACGTCTTTTAATGCATCTTCTCTTTCTTCAAATTTGATAGCCTGCCCATTAAATTTATCGGCAAGAGCCACTGCCTTTTTAAAGGTTCGATTTGCGACAATAATTTGCTTTACATTGTTTGATAACAAGTGCTCCACTGCCAGTTCAGCCATCTCTCCCGCACCCAACAGCATAACACTTATTTGGGACAAGTCTGAAAAAATTTTATTGGCAAGTTCAATGGCCGCATAGCTTATGGATACTGCATTATCCCCTATCCCTGTTTCTTTTCTGACTTTTTTAGCAATATTAAAAGTTTTATGCATCAATCGATTTAGTAAAACTCCTGAGGCATTGTTTGAAACCGCGATCCGATAAGCCTGTTTGACTTGACCCAAAATCTGGGGTTCGCCTACCACCATTGAATCAAGGCTTGATGCGACCTTAAACAAATGCAGGATCGCTTCATCTTCCTTATAAATATATAAAGAACTTTTAAACTCAGAAATATCAATTTTTTTTTGATGTGAAATAAACTCAACGATTTTATCAATCTTGTCACCGGTTGCAGGGATATATAAAAATTCTGTCCGGTTACAGGTAGAAAAGATAAGGCTTTCTTTAATGTCTTTATCCTGTTTTAATAATTCAAGTGCAGCTATTGTCTCTTCATTGGAAAAAGATAATTTTTCCCTGAGGTCGACAGGTGCGGTTTTATGATTCAAGCCGATTAATATAATTTTTGACATTGTTGTTTCTTTATTTTGTTCTTTCTTTATTTGGTAAAAGCCTGGTGATGTCCGCCCAACAGCATGTTGACCCCAAGAAATGCAAATATGATGATTAAAAAACCAATAATTGTCATTATAGCTGATTTTCTGCCACGCCATCCCGAATAAAGACGTAAATGCAATAAGGCTGCGTATATCAGCCAGCTTCCCACGGAGAAAATTTCTTTTGGATCCCAGCTCCAGAATCTTCCCCATACGGTTTTTGCATATATAAATCCTGTCACAAGTCCTATGCTAAGAAGGGCAAATCCTATTGTTATACAAGTATAACCCACATTATCCAGAAGATCCAAAGATGGCAACCGTTTAAAAAAGAAGCCCGGGCTTTTAGTCTTAATCCCTTTTTCCTGCAACAGGTATAAAATTCCTGTACCGCATGCCAGGGCAAGAGCCGCCTCTCCAGCAAACACCAAAATAATATGGGCATAAAACCAGAACCCTTTTAATATGGCATTTTTCTCAACCGGTGCATCCGGAATCATCAATACTGCCAGCATAATGGCAAATAACAATATTGAGGCAAATACCCCTAGAATTTTGAGATCAAATTTATACTGGAAAAATAAAAACATACATCCCAGAAAAAATGCTGCAACAGATAAACTCTGGGATAAATTCTGTATGGGCACATGCCGTGTTACAATCGTATAAATCATCATACTGATAAAATGAACTGCAATGGCTGTTGAAATAAAACCAAGAGCTGTTTTCTGATAGATTTTTTTTTGATTAAATAAATATGAAATATAACCTGCCATGCTGATAAAATACAGCACGCTTGTTATCTGCAACAACATTTGGACAGTTTGAAGACTCATTCATCACTCCTTAAAGAAACAAGATCTCGATATATAAATCCTCCTCCAATGCAAGCGTA
>FLOH01001138.1_pt1 | contig 43470 bp, 35 predicted proteins | sample 756751 | NCBI WGS metagenome assembly FLOH01 (sample SAMEA4026879, study PRJEB14308) | marine metagenome | biome: coastal water; material: water | depth 74 m
ACACTCACCACCCGGCCGGGAGGCAGGGTGGTATGCATCACCCATTGGCACATTTCCGGAAAAGGGGACTCCGCCAAACGGTTCTTTTCCCCGCCCGACCAATAACGATGCGCTTGAAAAAAGCCTACCAATAGTCGATTGGCGCCCGCATAACCCACAGATTCGTTAAATTCCCCCTCCGGGCCGTAGATGGAGAAATATTCCTCCATCTTCCCGACAGCCAGATCGATCAAGTGCCTCGCCTCAGGATGTTCACCATCCACCGCCATACCCGCGATGCCCAATCCCCCCACAATACATGCCATCCAATTGTTAAGATCATGCATCCACCATGGGTCCATCTTCAGTGATTCGAGAAAAGGTTGAATCCCGCGTCGGTCCAAACCTTCGATCACCCAAGCGCGTTCCTCAGCAGTCAGGGCCGGGGCCAGCCAATCATAAGCCACGCCGACTGCTTGCGAAAGCATCCCGGTGCGCAGATCCGCTTTATAACCAAAATGAATATGCGATTGATCGATCCAGTCCGGCCAGACTTCCGGATCAAAGATCACCCCAAGCTGGGCCATCGCCGAAGTTTTGAACTCTGGTCGACCCGTGATCAAATGGGCCAACGCCGCCCGTAAGATTTGCTGTCCGGCTGCTTCACAAACGGTGAAATCAAGATTCTTATGCTCGGCCATGCCCGGCGCGCGGCCGGGAAAATCATCCCCGGGTAGGATCACCCCGTTATTAACGGCGGCCTCGGCCGAGGCCAGAATTCGCTGCCAGGTATCCTTCCCCCAACCGGCTTGGATACCGCTTCGTAAATCATCAACGGATCGAAGGCCGTTGGTGGGGTGACAGGCAACAAAGAGTCGGGGATGATCAGCCATAAACTCGTTGGAAAGGCTAGCGCACCTGCAAGGTATCGCCTTCGAAGGTCAGATTCAGCGAGGGCACTTCAACCGCCTTTCGATCTCCTTCTTTTTTCACCTTCCCTGCGACCCAAGCATCATAACCCGATTCCGTCGCAGCTGCGAGCACCGTGGCTTCGTCCTCCGGAGCCACGTAGGCCGCAAAGCCCACGCCCATGTTGAACGTTGCATACATTTCGCGTTCTTCGATGGGGCCTGCTTCCTGCAAAAACTTGAACACGGCCAAGGGTTCGCGCGGGGTGGTAATTTCATAGACGAACGGCTCCTCCAAACGCATCAATTTGCGCCATCCATGCCCGGTCACATGTGAGACGTAGTTGAGCTTCAAATCACGCCGCTGACACTCGCGCACAAACTTCACATAAATAACAGACGGGGCTAGCAAGGCTTCGCCATATGAACGAGGATCACCATGCCCCACCGGGGTCGCATAACTTTCGGGCAACTTGTCCGCAATCAGCCGACAGAGGGACAGCCCGTTGGTCTGCACGCCGGAACTCGCGAGAAATATGATTGAGTCGCCCGCCTTCACATCGCCCGTGATGCGCAGAGACTTGGGCGCAATCCGCCCCACCGCCGACCCGGCCAGGACAATTGCTTGGGGGTTCACGATACTCTTCAGGGTGGGCGTCTCACCTCCACCCCAAACGGCTCCCGCTTGGGTGCAGCCTTCGGCCCAGCCATCCACCAGGGCCTGCATGCGTTTGGCATCGGAAAACCAATCGGAATCTCCGACGGCGGCATGCATCGCCACCGAGGTCGGCAAAGCGCCACAAGTTACCAGGTCGTTGACGATCGTCGCCACGGTATCGATCGCGACTTCACGATAAAAAGTTTTGCCCGATTGGGCATACACCGCGTCGGCCACGAGGTTCTTGGTGCCGAGGCCTTCCTCGACATGAGCGAGGTAATGATCGGCCGCTTCCATCAAGTAACAACTCTCGCCGCGAGTATTGGCCGGTTCGGCATAACCATGGTCGGTCAGCAGATGGGCGGTTTGACGTGCTGCCTGTTGGCAGGCGCGTTTGAAGGCATCGAGCTGGTCGTAGCTGACGCCGGAAGATTCGTAACTAAGCGCCATAATTAGTAACTCCGTCCTTCGTTTTTTTCGTAGTAATTAATGTAAGCCTGATTCACCACACGGTAACCACCCTGGGTGGGATAATTACCCGTGAAATACCAGTCCCCGGAATGGTGCGGGACTGCAGCGTGCAGGTTATCGATGCCCTGATAAATTATTTCGATCTCCCCGTTCCAACCGTTCTTTTTCGGCGATACCCGTTCGACTATTTTGGCGGATATTTCCTCGGGGGTGAACGGTTCGTATATTTTGCGCACATGGTTTGTCTCAATCCTGTCCTTGCGCGCAACCTCATCGCGACAGAGCCGGTAGACTTCTCCGAGCAATTCTCCTTGCCCGCGTTCCTTGAGCAGTTCCACCGCCGCCTCGAAGGCGATAAATTTGCCCAACTCCGACATGTCGATGCCGTAACAATCGGGATACCTAATCTGGGGGGCCGTGGAGACGATCACGATTTTGCGGGGATGCAACCGGCTCAGAATGCGCAGAATGGATCTTCTTAGGGTCGTGCCGCGCACGATCGAGTCATCCACACACACCAGATTATCGCCGCGATCGATGGAACCATAGGTGATGTCGTACACATGACTCGCCAATTGGTTGCGCAGGTTTTCCTGCCCGATAAACGTGCGCAATTTGATATCCTTGCTCACCACTTTTTCGCTGCGGGGCCAATTGTTGAGGATCAAATCGTCCAGCATCGCTTCTGTAAGCTTGCCGTTGTTGCTAGCCTCGAGAATGGCGGATTTTACCTCACTGCGACGGCGCTCACGCAAGGCCGACATCAATCCGTAATAAGCAACCTCCGCGGTGTTCGGAATAAATCCGAATACCGTATGAGCCCAGTCGTGGTCGATCGACTTGATGACCTGCTCGGCGAGATTGCCCCCCAAAGCTTTTCGCTCCTTGTAGATATCGTAGTCATTACCCCGGGAGAAATAGATGCGTTCAAACGTGCACTCGGCCCGGGTCAGAGGGGCGGTGAACGGAGCGTCCGTGACCTCACCATGATTCTTGATCACCATGACGTGTCCGGGAGTCACTTCCTTGACGTCCTCCACCTCCAAATCGAACCCGGTCATCAGCGGTGCCCGCTCCGAGGCAAACGCGATCACTTCATCATTCTGAAAATAGAAACACGGACGGATGCCTGACGGGTCGCGAGCGACGAAGGCATCACCATTGCCCGTCAATCCGCAAAGCGTATAGCCCCCATCCCATTTCGCTGCGGCCCGCGTGAACACTCGGGTCAGATCAAGGTCGTGACTGATGCGGCGCGAAATCTCGTCGCCCGGGATCCCGTCATCGCGCAAGCGGCGATATATATCCTCATGCTCCTCATCCAGATAATAGCCGATCTTTTCGAGCACCGCCTGCGTATCCGTAGCAAAAATCGGGTGTTGACCCATCTCTGTCAGCGACTTGTTGAGTTCGGTCGTGTTAGTGAGGTTGAAATTGCCGCAAAGCGCCAGATTGCGCGTGGGCCATGGGCTGCGGCGAAAGAAAGGATGGCACGAAGCACTGCTGTAGCCCCCGCTAGTGCCGTAGCGCAGATGCCCCATCAACAATTCACCGCCAAAATCGAAACCCTTGCTTACCGTGTCGGAAAACTCCGGATGGATCTGTCCAGAATCTACTTTCCTATTATATTGGGCCAAGAGTGACTTGAATATCCGGTCCAGAGCGTTGGTTTTCACACTGCGCTCGCGATACATGTAGGACTCGCCCGGGGGCATGTTGAGTTTCACGCAAGCCACCCCCGCGCCGTCTTGGCCACGGTTGTGTTGTTTTTCCATCAACAGAAACAGCTTGGTAAAGCCCCACAGGGGAGTTCCGTATTTTTCCTGATAGTAGGAAAGCGGCTTCAAGAGCCGAACCATGGCGACTCCGCATTCGTGGGTGATCTTTTCACTCATGCGGGCATGCTCGTGTTAATCGTGCTTTTCCGGTCGAAAAAGCGGCGTTGATGAGATGGGTGCAGGTGGTTCCAGGTCCTCACGGGCGATATTGCTGCCCATTGCGTGGACGCGTTGCAAATCGTCAACGGCTTTCTCTGTTTTATGACCAAAACATTGTGCAAAACGTTCAGTCCCCTTGACCACGGGGATGATGTTTGGAAAAACCATGCTCACGACCATGCTGATCCTCCGCGGCTCCCCCGCCCTTTCCACTTTTCGCCTCAATAAGCTGCTCCAAGACTGTAAAGAGGCAGGCCTGCCGGTTCGGGCGCTCAGCGCTGAATTCGTCCATGTCTGTGAGTTACCGGGAGATTTGCCGGCAGCACAGCGTGAAGTGCTCGAAAAACTTCTCTCCTACGGACCGAGCCGCACCGCTGCACAAGTCACCGGGCTCGTGAAAATTGTCGCCCCACGCCCCGGCACGATTTCTCCCTGGTCATCCAAGGCCACGGATATCGCCCATATCTGTGGGCTGCAGGGCATTGATCGTATCGAACGGGTCACTGCCTTCACGATCGAATTCGACAATGCTGCCCTTGAACCCCCGCTCCACGTCGTCCCGTCGGAGAAGCTCGCGAACTTAAGCAACCTGCTGCACGACCGGATGACTCAAGTGGTCTTCGGAGATCTCGATGCTTGCTCCGCCCTGTTTCGGCATGAAGCACCGCGTCCGATGTCCACCGTTCCCGTGACCAGCCAAGGTCGGGAAGCCCTCGTGACGGCCAATACCACGCTGGGTCTCGCCCTGGCCGAAGATGAAATTGATTATCTGGTCGAAGCCTTCACCAAACTGGGTCGCGACCCCAGTGACATCGAGTTGATGATGTTCGCGCAGGCTAATTCCGAGCATTGCCGCCATAAGATCTTCAACGCCACTTGGGATATCGACGGTCTCAAGCGGGACCGGTCGCTATTTCAAATGATCCGGAATACCTTCGAACTGCATAGTGAAGGTATTTTATCCGCTTACAGCGACAACTCCGCCGTCATCACCGGAACACGCGGTGAGCGCTTCTACGTCGACCCAAAAACCAAGATCTACGCAGCCCACGACGAGGAAATCCACCTGCTCTGCAAGGTCGAGACCCACAATCACCCCACCGCCATCTCACCATTCCCCGGAGCCGCCACTGGTTCCGGTGGGGAAATCCGTGACGAAGGTGCCACCGGCCGCGGCGCCAAACCCAAGGCGGGCCTGGTCGGTTTCACTGTCTCCAATCTACGCATTCCCGGAGCCGAACAACCTTGGGAGAAGAAGCACGGCAAGCCCGACCGTATCGTTTCCGCGCTCGATATCATGATTGAAGGCCCCCTTGGTGGTGCTGCTTTCAACAACGAATTTGGTCGCCCTGCCATCAATGGTTATTTCCGCACTTTCGAACAGGAAGTACCGTCCAACGGCCCCGATTCGCATGCGAAGGAAATTCGCGGTTATCACAAACCGATCATGCTCGCCGGCGGACTCGGCAACATTCGTGCCGACCATGTTCAAAAGGGCGCCATCAATCCCGGCGACCAGCTTGTCGTTCTCGGTGGCCCTGCCATGCTCATCGGACTCGGTGGTGGTGCGGCCAGTTCGATGGCCAGTGGTTCGGGCAACGAAGATCTGGATTTCGCCAGTGTGCAACGCGACAACCCGGAGATGGAACGCCGGTGCCAGGAAGTCATCGATCGCTGTTGGGCCATGGGCGACGACAATCCCATTTCATTCATCCACGATGTGGGTGCCGGCGGTGTTTCCAACGCGTTGCCTGAACTGGTCAATGACGGCGGCCGCGGGGGCAAATTCGATCTGCGCAAAATCCCCAACGACGAGCCCGGCATGTCCCCGCTCGAAATCTGGTGCAATGAATCGCAGGAACGCTATGTCCTCGCCATCCCGGCCAACCGTATCGACACCTTTGCCGAGCTCTGTAAGCGCGAACGGGCCCCGTTCGCCATCGTCGGTCAAGCGACCGAGGAGAAACAACTCAGCGTCGAGGATTCGCATTTCAATAATCAGCCCATCGACATGCCGCTGGAAGTTCTACTCGGCAAACCACCGCGCATGCATCGGAGCGAAAAGTCGCGCCAGCGGCCGCAAAAGGAACTCGATCTCCGTGGCATCCACTTGAAGGAAGCCTGCAAGCGCGTCCTCTCCCACCCAACCGTTGCCGACAAAACTTTTCTCATCTCCATCGGAGATCGTTCGGTTGGCGGCCTGATTGTGCGCGACCAAATGGTCGGTCCCTGGCAGGTGCCCGTGGCGGATTGCGGTGTGACCGCCGCCGCCTTTGATGGAATTACAGGTGAAGCCATGGCCATGGGTGAACGCACCCCTATTGCCGTCAACAATGCCGCCGCCTCGGCCCGATTGGCCGTGGGCGAGGCCCTCACCAATCTCGCAGCCGCACAGATCGGCGACCTCGGCAAAGTAAACCTCTCGGCCAATTGGATGGCCGCCCCGGCCGTCCCCGGCGACGCATCTGATCTTTATGCCGCGGTGCAAGCCGTGGGCATGGAACTCTGCCCTGACCTCGGCATCACCATTCCCGTGGGCAAGGACTCGATGAGCATGAGCACCGTTTGGTCTGATCGCGGTACCGAAAAGCGGGTGACCGCTCCCGTCTCTCTGATTGTTTCAGCCTTCGCGGCGGTATCGGATATTCGCCTCAGTCTTACGCCCCAGCTCCAGCGCCTGAACGGCGCAGTCGAAGAGAAAAGTTCAAGTGAAAGTGCCGCCGCCGAATCTTTATCTTCCACTTCAACTTCCCACTTAAACTCAGAACCAGGCGAAGCCACCGTTCTGCTTCTGATCGATCTTGGTCGCGGCAAGAATCGTCTGGGGGGATCCATCCTTGCCCAGGTCGTTTCGCAAATGGGTGAAGCCACCCCCGATGTGGACAACCCAACTGATCTTAAGAATTTCTGGCAAGCGATTCAGCAACTCGGGCGAGCGAAAAAACTGCTCGCTTATCATGATCGCTCTGATGGCGGGCTCCTCGCCACCGTCGCCGAAATGGCTTTTGCCGGACACACCGGCGTCGACCTGGAAATCCCCCATCTCCACGATCCATTCAGTGCACTCTTCAACGAGGAGTTGGGCGCTGTCATTCAGGTGCGTGAATCCGATTTCGACGACGTCTATCTCGCCCTGCGAGAAAATGGCCTCAAGGCCTGTATCTCGCGTATCGGCACGCTCAACTCAACCCACACGTTTCGTGTCACTCAGAACAGTAAAATACTGATCGAAGAAAGCCTATTCGACCTGCGCGCGCTCTGGTCCGATGTCACCCGCCGCATTCAAGGTCTGCGCGACAATCCCGAATGTGCCGAACAGGAGTATCGACTCAAACTCGACCCTCAGAATCCCGGCATCACCCCTAAGCTTACCTTTGATCTCAAAAAATTGAGTTCTGCCACGGAGTCGCAGAGCTCACGGAGCCAAAGCACAGCAGATTCTGATCTCAGTGACCTCCATGGCTCCGCGGCCAATAATAATCCAAAAATCGCCATTCTTCGCGAACAAGGTGTCAATGGACAGATCGAGATGGCAGCCGCATTCACTCGCGCGGGATTCGAGGCCATCGATGTCCACATGTCCGACATTTTGGAGGGACGCGTTTCACTTCAGGACTTCCGGGGGATGGCTGCTTGCGGTGGCTTCAGCTACGGCGACGTGCTGGGGGCCGGCGAAGGCTGGGCCAAGAGCATCCTCTTCCACGAAAAGGCCCGCGCAGAGTTCGCCGCTTTCTTCGCCCGCAAGGACACCTTTGCGCTCGGAGTCTGCAACGGGTGCCAGATGCTGAGCAACCTGCACTCGATCATCCCCGGTTCCGATCACTGGCCGCATTTTGTCCAAAACAAATCCGAGCGTTACGAAGCCCGTTTCGTTTCCCTGAAGATAGAACCCAGTCCGAGCATTCTACTCAAAGGCATGGAAGGTTCTGTCATCCCGGTGGTCGTCGCGCACGGTGAAGGCTTCACCGAATTCTCCAGCACCGACGTAGCACAATCCTGCAACAACTCCGGTTTGGTCAGCGCACGATATGTAGATGGCAAGCAAGCACGGGAGCTCGTGCTTGCGCAGTCCGCCGAAGCCTTGGCGAAGGCGGAACAATCTACTCAAATTGGGACTGAGACCTATCCGCTTAATCCCAATGGATCACCGTTCGGTATCACTGCTCTTACGACGACCGATGGTCGTGTCACCATCATGATGCCCCATCCCGAGCGCGTGTTTAATACCTCCGCAATGAGTTGGGCTCCATCTGACTGGGGCCGCGATTCCCCGTGGATGAAGTTGTTCTACAACGCCCGGGATTGGGTCGGCTAGCCCACCCACACTATAGCACCTGAACCATCGTGGTTCTTAATTTTAACATGACGGCGTCACCTCACTCCAATGTTCGTAATACGAACATTGGAGACTAAGTTAACCCTCCTTGGGTTCTTCACGTTTTCCGGTTTCTTGTAGGAGCCTGCTTGCAGGCGATTCACGACCTATAACAGGGCGTGCGGCTTGAATTCGCCTGCAAGCAGGCTCCTACACCAACGCATCTGGATTGAATTCAGTTCAGTTCCTTGTCCTTCCAATACTTGGTGCCTTGGATGGTGGCCTGAAGAGCGATGCCGTTCTTGGTGATCTGATAGACTTCCATGCCCGGGACCAAGGCCGCAGAGGTTCCGACTCCGCCGCCTTTTTTGTCCGATTTGGCCGTGGCATCCGCCTGTCCACTGAAATCCCAGCCCTTATCCACAAAAGCTTTCATCGTGTCCTCGGAAGTGAAGATGAACACCGCGCGAAAATCCTTGATCCCCAAACCCAGGCCGATCCCCGCTGACCCCATCTTCATGAAGGTTTCGGTGTCACTGAAAAAGCCATTTTCAACCACGATACCTTTGCCGCCGGCAAAACTGGCGATGAGCAAATTAACCCCGACGTTCGTGAACACGGCATAGCCTTCCGCCTTCTTAATGCGGGATTTTAGTTCGGGTTTCAGCTTGTAGAGATCATTGAGGACTTGGTCGCGCATTTCCCGAATCTCATTGCGTTGATAATTGGCATCCCCTTTGGCCAAAACGGTCGATCCGTTAAGAGCTGCTACTGCAACAGCTAAAGACATTAAAGCAGGTAGGAATCGGGATTTCATGGTCTAAGAATGCTCTTATTTTTCAGTTACGGAAAGAGTAGAGTTGATTTTGAGTATAATGAGGGATACACCCTAGTTCATTCCAGCACTGTGAAACATCGGTAAAGCCCCTAAAACAAATGTCCTCTGACGAAAATCCCCGTCTCAAGTTCCTGCGTTCGCAATTTCAAGAATGCGGCGGCAAGGTCGAAATCGACCAAGGGTATTGGGCGCTCTTCGCCATTGAGTCCGCAGACTTGGGCAAAAATGCGCTCGTGGTATCGATGTTGGAGCAAGCGCCTTTCGGCTACGCATCCGGTGAATCCCACGATGAGAAGTTGATGATCTACTTTGTGGATACTGAGCATCGGCAAAGCGCGATTCTTTGGTTCGAGGACCAGATCACACAAGCTGCCGGTGAAATCCGGGAAGTGTCTCCGGAGCATTTGAAATTGGTCGACGAGGTCTGCACTTCCGAACAACCCCATCGCGCTGCCCGCAAACTCGCCGAACTCCACGACCAAGGCATAATCAGCGCTGGTCTGGTGCGCACACCCCTCGGCGTCCGCCAACTGCTCGATCGTTTGCATGCGCGGGAACCACTGTATTACAGCTCATTCTACGGTCTGATGAAGCACCAACTCATCGATATGTTGGAACTCTTTCGTCAATTGATCACCGAGGATATCGGACTGTTCAACGAGATCATCAAAGGAGCTCTGTCTCGTGATCCGTTTCTGCAAAGTCGTCAGGATGCCACGGGTGAGATCCGCAACTTCCTGATCGGATTCCACATCATCAACCCAATGGATCAGATGAAGAATGTGGGCATCGCCAATCCTTACACGGCTTATCTCGAAATCGCGTTCAACGGAGATGAAATCCTCGCACCCATCGATGGGATCAAGGTCCCGATCAGTCGCAGTCAGTTTCTCCACGCCATATATTCCATCCGGCGCAATATGTATGTCGGGGAATCCTTCCAGAGTTTCCACACCCAATCCCCTTGGGTCACGGAGGAGATCGCCTACCCATTCAAGTTCATCAAACAGTTGTTGGCTGAACGATCCGACCTAGCGCCCCTCGATGCTCTTTACATGCTCGAACGGGCAGTGGCGGAATAAAGATCAGCTCGGAATCCAAAGGACAAGTCGAACACGCACTGGCTTGGCTGGGGATTGATGGTTTCAATTGTCGGTTCAATCGGATTGAAATTAATCATCCCCATGTCCTCTCCATCTAACTATTCTCCCCTGTTGCAGCAAACCGTGGAGCACGCGTTGGCCTACCTCGAGTCGTTACCACAGGCAGCAGTCGGGGCTACGGCCACGCTTGAGCAATTGCGCGAAAGATTGGGTCACCCGCTCCCCGAGGGACCGCACGATCCAAGCAAAGTTATTCAGCAATTGGTCAGCGACGTCGAAGGCGGACTGACCGGCAATACCGGCGGTCGGTTTTTTGCCTGGGTCATTGGCGGTAGTGTTCCGGCCGCACTCGCGGCAGATTGGCTCACCTCCACTTGGGATCAAAACTCAGGCATGTTTGCCGTGGCTCCGGCCGCCGCGGTGGTCGAGGAAGTTTGCGGTCGATGGCTGCTCGAACTTCTGGATCTGCCGGACAATGCCAGTTTCGCCCTTGTCACCGGTTGCCAGATGGCGCACGTCACCTGCCTCGGCGCCGCCCGCAATGCCGTGCTGGCCAAACACGGTTGGGACGTGGAGCAAAAAGGATTGTTTGGGGCACCACCAATCCGCGTCGTCACTGGAGATCAACGCCACGGCACCATCGAACGTGCCCTGCGGGTTCTGGGGATGGGGCGCGATTGCCTCGTCGATATTCCGGTCGAAGCCAATGGGCAGTTAAGTGCGGCTGCCCTGGAGCCCGTACTCGCAGCTCATCCCGACACACCGACCATTCTGCTTCTGCAGGCGGGTGATTTGAACACCGGTTCCTTCGATCCCTATCTGGACCTCATACCCTTGGCCCATGAACACGGAGCCTGGGTTCATGTAGATGGTGCCTTCGGGCTCTGGGCTGCCGCCAGCCCAGAGCACCGACACTATGTCGCCGGGGTGGATAAAGCCGACTCGTGGGCCACCGATGGTCACAAATGGCTCAATGTACCCTACGATTGCGGCTACGCCTTCGTCGCAGATCGCAATGCCCACTACCGCTCATTGGCGCATCATGCCAATTACTTGACCCACTCCCATGTAGCGCGCGACCAAGTGGACTGGAATCCCGAGTATTCCCGTCGCGGTCGCGGTTTTGCCACTTATGCCGCCATCGCCAGTCTCGGCCGCGATGGCATTGCGCAGATCGTGTCAGAATGTTGTCGGCACGCTCATGCCATCGTCACTGAGGCAGGAAAACTGTCCCAGGTTCAGGTCTTGCATGTGCCCCACATCAACCAAGGCCTGCTGCGTTTTCTCGATCTCAAGTCGAATGCAACCGAAGCCGACCACGAACGACGCACCGAAGAGGTCACGGCGAAAATCGTTGCCAGCGGTGAAGCCATGTTTGCCTGCACCACCTGGCGAGGGATTCGTTGCATGCGCGTCTCCGTCAGCGGTTGGCAGACCAACGATGATGATGTCGCCCGCACCGTGCGCGCCATCGCCAAGGCATTGGCAACGTAGTTTCCCCACGGCCAGCCCGACGGTTCGACCCTACTCACTCTTTCGCAAATAAGCGCAGGGTTATGAGGCTGATTTCAGTGAATCCGGAAATCGCGTTTGTAATGAGCGCCGCCGACACGTTACATGGTCTGCTATGTCTCTAGGTTCCATTGGTCAGCGATGCATGAGTGAACGTGAGCCCGAGCTGGGTCTCGGCTTGGTGGCGGAGCTGGATCATAACCGCATCACCGTTGAATATCCTGCCACGCGGGAAAAGCGGATCTATGCCCGGGGCACTCCGGTGCTCAAACGGGTTGAATTTCACGAGGGCGACAGTGTCGCCACGCGCACGGGTGAAAAATTTACGGTCGAATCAGTGGAAGACGACGACGGCGTGCTCGTCTACATCGGAGAAGGTCATCGCGTGCGGGAAGATGCCATCTCCGATATCACCAGCGTCAGTTCCCCCGCCGAGCGTTTGCTCGCCGGTCAGGCTGACCCCTCTGAGGTATTCGACCTGCGATTGCGCACCTTGCAGGCCCAATCCCGCCTGCGCCAATCCGATGTGCGAGGTTTTCTGGGCGGCCGCATCGATCTGATCCCACACCAATTCTACATTCTGCACGAGGTCTCCAATCGCCAAATCCCGCGTGTCCTCCTCGCCGATGAGGTTGGTCTCGGGAAGACCATTGAGGCCTGTTTGATTCTACAACGCCTCCTGTCCACGGGCCGCGCCAACCGGGCTCTGATTCTTGTGCCGGAATCCCTCGTACATCAGTGGTTCGTGGAATTACTGCGTCGCTTCAATCTCTGGTTCACCATCTTCGACGAGGAACGCTGTCTCGCCTGTGAAGAGAGTGAAGCTGAGAAAAACCCTTTTCTTTCCGGTCAACTCGGGCTCGCGAGTGTATCGTATCTCGCCGACAACGAGAACCGCCGCACCCAAGTCGTCGAAGCGGGTTGGGATCTGGTCATCGTCGATGAAGCGCACCATCTCGCTTGGTCACCGGGGGATGCCAGTCCCGATTACGAATTGGTCGAACAACTCGCCAGAAAATGCCCCGGACTTCTCCTTCTTACGGCCACCCCGACGCAATTGGGACTCGCCGGTCACTTTGCCCGCTTGCGTCTGCTCGATCCGCATCGTTACGACGACTACGAAACCTTCGTCGACGAAAACGAGACATTTGGCACCGTCGCCAGCATCGCCGAAAAGATCATCGAGAAATCAACGCTCACGCCCAAGGACCACACCGCATTGCGTAAGATATTCGATCGAGACCCGGCCGGCCTCGATGAACATTTAGAAGCCCTTTCCGCCGGGGTCTCCGGTGCCCGGGATAAACTTCTGCGCACCCTCCTCGATCAACATGGCACAGGTCGCATGGTGTTTCGCAATACCCGCACCGCCATGACGGGATTTCCTCAGCGTAAGTATTGCCCGGCGCCGCTCGCCGGGGCCTCTCCCGTCCTGCTCACGCGAATCGCCCGTGAACTTCGCGCCGAGGAAGTCGGCGAGGACGCCAGCATCCGTTATTCATTCAAGGAAGATCCCCGCCTCGATTGGTTGATCACTTTTCTCAAGAAACACGTTTCGACCAAAATACTCCTGATCTGCAAATCGGAGCGCAAAGTGCTCGCGCTCGAAGCCGCCATCAAGGAACGCCTCAACCTCAACTTGGGTTTATTTCACGAAGGTCTTCCTTTGGTGCAGCGTGACCGGCAGGCGGCATGGTTTGCCGAACCCGACGGGGCCCAACTTCTCCTCTGTTCCGAAATCGGTAGCGAGGGCCGCAATTTTCAATTTGCCCATCATCTTGTGCTCTTTGATCTGCCACTCAATCCCGGCTTGGTTGAACAGCGGATCGGACGCCTCGACCGCATTGGCCAGACCGAGACCATCCGCATCCATGTTCCTTACATGATCGACGGAGCCGACGAAGCAGTGGCCGATTGGTATCATCGCGGACTCGACGCCTTCGAATCCCCTCTGCACGGCGGCAACGACTACCGCAATAACTTCCATGATCGGTTGCTCAAATTCGCCACTGATTTCGGCGAGGGTCGGCTCCTTGATCAAGCTCGCACCAAACTCGATGCCTTCATCGCAGTTACAGCAAAGTTTCGGGAGGCGTTGTCGGTCAAAATGAAAAATGGCCGGGACCGTTTGCTGGAACTCAATTCGTTCAATCGCGAAGTGGCCGAAAGTGTGATCAATCGCGTGCGCACGGCCGACGCCGATCCTTTCATGCGGAACTTCCTAACCGATCTGCTCGATCACTACGGTGTGCGCGTGACCGACCACGAGGAAGGCGATGTCTTCCTCGATGCCAATCACGCCTACGTCGAAGGGTTTCCTGCCATCCCCCGCGATGGGATGCTGGCCACCTACGACCGCAAACGTGCCATCACTCGTGAAGACATTCGCTTTATCTCGGCAGACCACCCCCTGGTGCAGGATAGCGTGGATCTGCTGGTCGATTCTCCCACCGGCACCACTGCCTTCTGTCTGATCGAGGCCGAAAAACCGAACCTGCTGCTCGAAGCTGTTTTCGTGCTCGAGACTATGGCCGACGCGCGCTGGCACGTGGATCAATTTCTCTCCCCCACTCCCGTCCGCGTGCTCGTTGATATCCACGGTAACGACCTGACAGATCAACGTAACGGCGCCGCCATCTCCGCGGAGATTGAAGATGCACCCCTACCCCGCTTTCTCGAGCGACCCGGGTTCAATGCCACCTTGCTCAAGAACCTGCTGGAAGCCGCCACAGATCGCGCGACCGAACGCACCAAAGCACTGAAACAAGCAGCCCGCGAGAACGCTGCCGCCACCCTGACCGCAGATCTGCAACGCTTGGTCACGCTCGGCAAACTCAACGACAACGTTCGTCCTGAAGAAATCGATATGGCCAAGAAACAGGTGCGTCACACCCGCACCGCCATTGAGCAAGCCCGACTCCGCCTGGACTCCATCCGCCTCATCGTCGAAGGCGTGGAATTGTAGGCGCAATTGGAGTCTATAATTCAACTTTGGGTCGGTGGCGGCTTGGTGCCGTAGAATGGGATGATCTGTTTGAGGTGCCCTTGCACGATCGCCCCGATCGTCTCAGGCGGCATGGTGCCTTTGTGCAATTCGAAAACGGCCACCAACAGGGCCAACTCGATGTCAGTTTTCTTAACGTTTACCGACTTCATCTCCGCCACGATCTCGAGCGCCTTTTTTTCGGCCTGTTTGTAGGTTTGGAAATTTTCCTCGTTGGGTGTCGCCATACCCGTAAAGGGGTTCTGGGAGCGCAGTGCAGTCAAGCATCCAGTGCGTGCGTGCTTGGTTACCCCACCCAGGTTGACGGAACCTGATAGGAACGTTAGTTATTCAGCATGTGCAAATCGTTGAATGTGCTGGCCGCTACACTGCTGACGACCGGCTTGCTTTCGGGATGCCAGAATTTCGGTAACCCTGCCCGATCCCCGAGCCACTACCAAGCTCCCGATGCACTCGCGCATGAACGCGAACGGGAAACCTACGTCGATAATCACTACAAACAGATTTTGAAATCGGGGCGGGTCGCCGATGAGAGCCAGGCCCGCGCCTTGGCTGGCCGTGACTACGAAGCTCACGAACGGCACCGCACCGACAAAGACACTACAACCGCACGTTGGAGCACCCGGGACAAAGCAATCCGCGAGCAGAAGCAATTCGAGAAAGAGCTCGCCGATATGGAACGGGATTAAGGAAAATGCTTCCCATGCCTGATCGGCTGCCGTTTCTTGGCATGGATGTCTGACCCCCGACACAGCGATAGCTCCCCTGGCTTTCGTATCATTCCCCGAACATGGGCAGGACGGCTCGCCATGTTTAGTATCGCATGGGGATTGCTCATGATCGTGGGCGGGTTGTTCAACGCGAACTGGGAGCAAAGCGTCCCAACCAATCGCCCCGCCAAGAATCCGATCGATGATTACGTATCTGCGGATTCGTGCCGCTCATGCCATCCCTCAAATTATGCCAGCTGGCACGCCTCCTATCATCGGACGATGACCCAGATCGCCACTCCGGAAAACATTATTTCCGACATGGACGGTATGGTTTTGAGCAATACGGAAAGATCCTATCGCGTCACTCGCGAAGGCGATAAGCACATTGTCCACACCAAGGCGACCAGCGCGCCCGACACCGCTTATGCCAATCCCCAGGAAATCGTGCTCCTGACCGGTTCGCACAATCAGCAGATATGCTGGATGAGCACGGATGCTGGTCGCACGATGGAACAGTTGCCTTTTGCTTATCTCGTAGCCGAGGACAAATGGGTGCACATGGCGGACATTTTTCTCAACCCACCGGCGCCACACGACGATCTCTACACGAAGGGTGACTGGAATAAAGGCTGCATGAACTGCCATGTAACCCAAGGTCGCCAACGTTTTGTCGGCGATGGAGAATTTGATTCCGAAGTCAGTGATTTTGGCATCAGTTGCGAAGCCTGCCATAGCGGTGGCCGTGAGCACATAGCACTCAACCGCGATCCGCTTCGGCGTTTCACTCTGCACCTTTCCGATAAGTCTGACCAAACCATCGCGAATCCTGCCCGGATGGATGGACCGACGGCATCCTTGGTCTGCGGTCAATGTCACAGTGTCTGGACATACAACAGTGGCGCCGACCACAAGGAGTTTGCCCAGAAGAACGGGAAATACCGCCCCGGCATGTCCGAACTTGATTTGCGATGGGTCGTGGAACCCCAAAACGAAACGAAAACCCAGAAACAGGAGGCATTGCTGGAAGAGGATCCTGAATTTTTACTCCGCCGGGCTTGGGGCGATGGTATGATACGGGCCAACGGGCGAGAATATAACGGCACCATCGCCTCTCCCTGCTTCAAGGGTGGAGAATTTTCATGTTTTTCGTGCCACGAAATGCATCCCGACAAAACGGATCCGGCGACGTTGCATGCATGGGCCGAAGACCAGATGGGGCCGCAAATGAAAACCAACCAGGCCTGTCTGCAATGCCATGAAAACTTTGCCACCAATTTATCCGCCCACACCAATCATGCCATCGGTTCCTCGGGTAGCAGCTGTCAGAATTGCCACATGCCATACACGACCTTGGGTTTGATGAAGGCCGTGCGGAGTCACCAAATATCTTCCCCCAATGCTCATGAGAGCCTGGCTTACGGACGCCCTAATGCGTGCAGCCTTTGCCATCTCGATCAACCCTTGGCCTGGGCTGCCGAAAAAATGCACGATTGGTATGGTCATGATATACCCGCCATGAATCAGGATGATCGGGAATTATCCGCGGGGGCTAAATGGATATTGAAAGGCGACGCCAGCCAACGGACCCTGATGGTTTCGTCGATGGGTTGGCAACCGGCTCAACAAGCATCCGGTTACGACTGGTTCTATCCTTATTTGGCGTTTGCCTTGAATGATCCCTACGCGGTGACACGTTTTCGCGCCTGGAAATCGCTGCAGAGCCTGCCGGGGTTTGCCGACTTCAAGTATGACTACACAGTCGGAGATTCCGTTCAAAAAGTAGACAGCGCCCGTGCTTACCAGCAGTGGTGGCACCAGCAACGCGATCCCTACAAAACCTATCGCTGGCAGACCATCCTCCGACCCAGTGGAGACTTCCGTCAGGAGACCTACGAGCGACTGCTGAGCGAACGCGACAATAGCCCCATTTTCCTCGTTGAATAAACTTCCATGATTCTCTCAACCCGATCCCGTTCATGACTACATCCGTTCGACATCTCCGCTTTGGCTGGTGGTCCCTATTTGCCTTTCTCACCCTCGGGGTCCTCCTCGAAACCCTCCATGGCTTCAAGATCGGATGGTATCTCGATGCCGATGCCGATACCCGGCGACTCATGTTTACCCTGGCTCACGCCCATGGCACCCTGCTGGCGCTGGTCAACATAGCCTTGGGTTTAACACTACGGTCGGTAAACGGATTTACTTTGGATAATGCGGCCACTCGCGCTGTAACCTGGGGAGCTCTCATCCTGCCGATCGGATTTTTCCTCGGGGGTTTCTTCATTCACGACGGCGATCCCGGCCTGGGTGTGCTGATCGTGCCCATCGGCGCTCTTATGTTGCTCTTTGGCGTGGGCAGTGCCGCCCGTCAATTGGGCAAAGCCAAGGCAGACTAAGCCTCGGGGTATGCTAGCCGCGATTGCGCGGATGAAACTTAGCGTGTTGATCGATCAAGCGTTTCGATTCAACGGCCGTGTAAATCTGGGTCGTTGAGATACTGGCATGGCCCAGCATCTCCTGAATGGCCCGCAAGTCCGCCCCGCCATTTAACAGATGGGTGGCAAAGGAATGACGCAATAAATGTGGCTTCACCGTCTTGGCGATCCCGGCTAGTTTTGCGTATTTCTTGACGATCAACCAAAGCGTCACCCGCGAAAGACCACTGCCGCGCTCGCTGAGAAATAATTGGCTGCCCGTGCGTGCTTTTACGAAATGCGGTCTCCCCGCTTCCAGCCAGATCGTGATGGCATCGGTGGCTTTTTGCCCGATGGGCACCACCCGCTCCTTCGAGCCTTTGCCAAAGACCCGTAAATATCCATTATCAAGATCAACCTGCTGAATCGTGAGTTCGCCCAACTCGGACACGCGCAACCCGCTAGAATAAAACAGCTCCAACAATGCCTTGTCGCGCAAAGCGTGAGCCGTCCCGCCGGTCGGGGCCGCGAGCAGGCGATCAACCTCTTCCAAAGACAACGTGTCGGGAATGCTCCGCGTTTGCTTGGGGCTGGATAGCAAAGCCGTGAAATCATCTTTGCGTAATTTTTCCCGCACCAGATAACGGGCCAGACCGCGCAACGCGGTTAGTTTGCGCGCGAGACTGCTCACATTGTAGGCCGCACCGCTGAGCGAGTGAATCCATTGTGCGACCAGATCACCGGAAACACTCCGCCAACCGGTCTGTCCCCGTTTCGCCAAAAACGCTGCACACTGGTCCAGATCCGAAGCATAACTTTCCTGCGTCTTGGGCGAAAGGCCCCGCTCCAAATCAATGAAATTCAGGTAGCCATCAATGTCCTCGGCAAAGCCACCAGCCGAACGGCTGCGGAACGATTTGCGCGCTGTTGGTCGGCTTGGCACGACCAGAGTGATGCTCAGTAACGGCGGCGCTTAAAGCCACCGGGACGATGAGCATTCTGTTCACGCACCCGATAAGTGATGCGCGCTTTTTCCAAATCATAGGGACTCATTTCCATCTTCACCGTATCGCCGGTGGCGATCTTGATGAAGTGCTTGCGCAGTTTGCCCGAGATGTGGGCCAATACCACATGACCATTGGACAATTCCACCTTGAACATCGTGCCGGGGAGAACGGCGGCAACTTTGCCCTCTACCTCAATCGCATTCTCATCAGCCATGGGTAGGAAGGGACTTAACAGTAGTAGCTAGTTTCATATAAGGTGGTGCGTGCGTAAAACCCCCTTGTAAGCCTTAGAAGCACCCAGTAAGTCAAGGTTTTCCCCGAGGACAAATGCCGACTGGGATCAATTCACTACCCATGGAGCACGCAAAAAAAACCGCACCTGATTGTCCTTTCGACAAATGTTTCCTTTCACAACTCGTGCGGGATGACACGTTTTTCATGAGTTTGGCCTACAATCAGGCCATTGATGCATGGCGTAATGACGAAGTCCCCATCGGTGCTGTGATTGAACGCGATGGCGAGATTGTCGCACTGGCCCACAACACCGTGGAAACCGCCCACGATCCCACGGCTCACGCCGAAATGTTGGCCATTACCCAAGCCGCCGCTGCCTTGGGCAATTGGCGTTTGGAAGGCTGCACCCTCTACGTGACCAAGGAACCTTGCCCCATGTGTTCAGGGGCCACCCTGATGTCACGGTTGAAACGGGTCTGTTATGCCGTGCGTGACCCCAAGATGGGCTGCCTCGGCGGGGCATCCGATCTCAACGCCCTGCCCCGGGTGAATCATCATCTGGAAATCAGCAGTGGTGAAGTGATGGAGCCCCAATGTCGCGAATTGCTGCAGACCTTCTTTCGCTTGAAACGTGGCGATGAAGATACAGCTGGCGATTGACGAATCAATGCGACGGTGTAGTCTTGTTTTTTTCGCATAATACTAACCCAAAATTCTATAAGCCCATGGCATACGAACTCCCCCCATTGACCTACGCCGCAAATGCCCTCGAGCCGCACATCGATGCGCGCACGATGGAAATACATCACGACAAGCACCACGCCGCTTACATCGCCAAGGCCAACGCCGCGCTCGAAGGCCAGGACGCCCTCGCCGCGCTCAGCGTCGATGCACTTATCTCCGATCTCAGTAAGGTGCCCGAGAATATCCGTGGTGCCCTGCGCAACAATGCCGGTGGCCACGCCAATCACAGCTTCTTCTGGAACATTCTCGGTCCTGCCGGCACCGCCCCTTCTGGCGATCTCGCCGCCGCGATCGATTCGACATTCGGCTCGCTCGACGCACTGAAAGAAAAACTCAACAACGCTGGGGTCACTCGTTTCGGCTCCGGCTGGGCATGGCTCTACGTAACTGCCGACAAGAAACTCGCCGTTGGTTCGACCGCCAACCAAGACAGCCCCCTCATGGGTGAAGCTGTCGCCGGTATCGGTGGCACGCCTGTCATCGGAGTGGATGTTTGGGAACATGCCTACTACCTCAACTACCAGAACAAACGTCCCGACTATCTCGCTGCTTTCTGGAATGTGGTGAATTGGGATGCCGCTGCCGCCAACTACGCCGCAGCGATCGCCTGAAACTCAGGTTAATTTGGTCTTTCCAAGCCGCACCTTTCGAGGTGTGGCTTTTTTATTACTAGGATTCGTTGGCCAATTCATTATCACCTAATGATTTACAAAACGGTATAATCAGGATAGGGGCATCCACCTATTCCCATTTTTAATTCATTATGTAAGATGAGGTAATCAGAGTTAGATATTCCTCTGATTACGACAGATAGAAAGCCTCGGCCAAGATTTACACTAAAGCATGATGTTGATAAAAAAATTTGTCATCTGGCATGTGTTGTTAGCTTAGCCTCACTCACGCTCACTTCTCTGGGACAGATAGCAGTCGATGGAAGCGTGCCCCAATACATCAATATTGCGGGAGGCACCTCCGAAACGCCTTCAGCCTACCTCATCGGTGATACTGCGGATTATCTCTATACCGTTTCACCTAGTCTCAATGCTGGTAGCATGTATATCGGTTCATCCAGCAATCACTATCACCAACTCACCATTCAGAACGGTGGAGACTTGGATGTGAACAGCGGAAACTTGATCCTCGGGGAGCAATCCCAATACAATAATGTGATTGTTACGGGTTCAGGCTCTTCCATGACCAATGCGGTTGATCTAAATATCGGCTTCGTCGGCGGAGACTACAACAGCCTGTCCATTCTCAACGGCGCGACGGTATCGGCCACCAACGCCAAGATCGGGGTTACAACCGGCGAAATCGGCAACAGCTTGACGGTGTCTGGGACGGGCTCGAATTTGACGACTTCAAATTTAGTCAGGGTTGGTGACAGTGGAGATTCCAGTTCTCTCACCGTTTCCGCCGGGGGCTCGGTTTCAGCTTACCAACTCTGGGTCGCTAATGGGATCGGCAATGGCAATGCCTCGGTCACCGTAACAGGAGCAAATTCCGCAATCCACTTAACGAACGGGCTTAACACTTCATCCAACAGCGGAACCGCCAATGCGATATCCGTCACAGATGGGGCCACATTGGACACCGGTATGGGCATGGTCCTATACTCGGCAGATAATTCGGTGCTGATTGATGGCATGGGCTCCACCGCCACCACAGCCACGCTTCGACTGGGACATTCCACCACCACCGGAAACGATCTACTCATTTCCAATGGAGGTCTCTTTATCAATGGCAGCGGATCGCTCACCATAGAATCAGGTAATTACCTGCAACTTGACGGGGGATATTTGGCTTGGCTGGGAGATCATGAAGCCGATTTCGCTTCCTACATCAGCAGCAGTTCAATCCAAATTTCAGACGGTGCGAGCGGATGGATGACCGCGACTGGAGACGACCTTCACTATGAATATTTCAACGGGGATAATGCTGCCGCTGAAACATTTTCAGGCTACAGTGGTTTGGGTGGTTACACGATTATCGGGTTGGTAACCGCTGTGCCCGAACCGAGCACATATGCCGCAATCTTTGGACTACTGGCGCTAGGTTTCGCAATTTACCGACGAAAGACAGGTCAAGCCGCTAGATCATAATTACCCCGTTTATGAAAGGATACTAAACATGCAAAATAACCCAAAATTCAGCCCTATTCAGGTGAGGTCACTAAGCTCACAGATTCGCAGTTCTCTTACCTCCATAAAATATCAATCTCTTATCGTCCTAATCGGTCTATGTTTTTCGAGTTTAGCAAATGCCCAGCTGCTCATTGTTTCGACCGGAAATTTTAACAGCGCTTCTGCTTGGAGTATCGACATCGATGGGGACGGGGTTGACGAACTGGCGGCATCGACGACCGCCAGCCAAGTCATCCGAACCGCTGATCAGCTCGTCAACAATTCAACCTGGCCAAACAGTGTCCCCAACGGAACTGGAACCGGAGGGGCTCCATCAAGTCCTCTGAGTAATTTCGACGGTCTTTTTACGGCAGCAAGTTCCAATGCACTAACCACAGATAACAAGGCGACCGATGGGCAATGGCTGAATTCAGCCACTATCTGGCATGGCACATATACTTCGGATCTTTCCAATGCAGTTTCAGTAGTGGGTTGGCTGATCGAAGACCCGACAACGGGCAGTAATCTCGGAACCTACAGCAGCATCAATCACAATGATGACTACTACATCTACTACCACAATTTTGGTCTGGTCGCGACAAACGCATCACTAACGATCAACTATTCAACGGATATTCTGAATACTTCCGCTGTGCCTGAACCTTCCACCTACGCCGCGATCTTTGGTGGCATCGCTCTGCTGGGAGTCATGATCAAAAGGCGTCGGCGCGTCAGCTTATTTCACAACCGATTATTACAGACATAGCCGCCCTCATCCGAGTGCGGCTTTATTGCGACTGGCAGCAGGCTTGCCACCCTGCGTTTCGGCTATATAATAGTAAGCACTTACTCGCAGATTGTGGCCGCAGCTGGCACGCTCAGCGCCAAGCTGCCCCACACCTGAACAACCGATAACCCCCGATTACCATGGAACAATTCATCACCTCCGTATCCGACACTTTGGGCCAGCATTTGCCCGGCGTGCTGGGCGCGATCGTCGCCTTTGCCCTCGGCTACATTCTGGCCTCCCTGATTAGATCCGCCACTCGTCGCGGGTTGGACAAACTGCGTCTGGATGAGCGGTTGGAAAAAAAGGCCGGACGGAGTCTAAATCTCTCCGACCTGCTTTCGTCGGTGTTTTTCTATTTGATTCTGCTCTACGGCACTTTGGTGGCACTCAGTCTTCTGGGCATCGATTCCGTGCTCGATCCCGCGAAACATTTGATCACCCGGGTAGCGGATATTATCCCCAACGGCATCGCCGCAGTCTTTATTGGCGTAGCCGGTTATATCGTAGCCCGTATCCTGAGCGGTGCCGCCGTCGCCGTTTCATCGAGTCTCGATGGTCTGGCCACCAAGGCAGGATTCGCGCCGGAGTTTAAATTCTCCAAACTGGTCGGACTCGTAGTCTTTGTACTGGTTCTGGTGCCGGTGCTTATCTCCGCCCTCGACACCCTGCGGATCGCCTCCATCTCCGGCCCTGCCACGGCCATGCTTGGCATGTTGCTCAAGACCGTGCCCCAAATCATCGGGGCCTGCGTGATTGTCGGTGTCGCCTATATTGGTGGCCGTTTTGTCTGCGGGTTACTGGCGGATTTCCTGAAGAATCTGGGTGCAGATGCACTACCTGAGAAATTTGGCGCTGTCAGCATATTGGGAGAAACCCGGCTCTCAGTCGCCATTGGCCGGGTGGTCCTGTTCTTCATCCTGTTGGGGGCGTCATTGTCGGCCTTAGAGACCCTGCAGCTCGACCGGCTGGCGGGCGTGCTCAATCGCCTGCTGGTTTTTTCCGGCCAGGTGGTCGTTGGTCTGGTGGTCATTGCCGTGGGCAGCACCATCGCCAATTTCGCCTCCAAGAGTCTCTATCGTGATGGGAAACCCAACTTCGTCAGCGGCATGGTCCGGCTGGCAACCTTGGGCTTCGTCTTCGCCTTGGGCTTGCGCGCGATGGGAATCGGTGAAGACATCGTCAACCTCGCTTTCGGCCTGACGCTGGGGGCAATCGCGGTCGCCGTCGCTCTCTCCTTTGGTTTGGGTGGCCGGGAGGCGGCCGGCAAGCAGTTGGAGCATTGGTTTGCCCAGTGGCGTGGTGATTCCAAGGAATAGCCACCACCACCAATCTAAATATCAAGACCGCTGCCTGAACGGAGCGGTCTTTTTTGTGCCCCGAACCACCCTCAATAGACCCCGTATGCTTTGCAGGCGGCAAAATAGGTATCGATGTTTTCGCGGGAAGTGCCCTCGCGAAAACTGTCGGAACTACCGATGATGAAACCACCGCCGGGTTTGCCAATTTCCATCGCCGCTTGCACCGCCGCTTTGATGCTTTCCGGCGTGCCGTCCTTTACCACGTGTAGTAAATCAATGTAGCCTTTGAGGGTAATTTTTTGACCAATCGTGCTTTTGGCGAGCGCCAGATCGAGATCACCGGTAGGTGGTGGTGTGCAGGTCTCAAGCACATCAACCCCGGCTCCTGCGATCATCTCCATCGATCCCGCCAACCGTCCGTCATCGTAGTAATCGTAATAAGCCCCGTAACGGTGCGTGAGTTCCGTGTGTTCGCGAATGAGCGGTACAAATACTTCGCCAAAGATCGCCGGTGACCAACCCGCCGAAAGTGAAGTGAAATACCACGTGCCAAAAATGAATTCCACCCCTCCTTCAAGTGCGGCCTTGAGTTGCTCCATGGAACGGCGGTGGTAGTATGCGATCAATGCGTCGAAGAATGGACGGTTGTCGTAATAATCCATCATGAGATCCTGCATGTCGCGGGCATGGCCGGCATTGTGATCGAGCGCGCCCCTAACCATGACCGATACCACCCCTCGATCACCCACTTGCCGACGGTGAGCAGCGTAAGAGTCAAAATTCGTGTTGATGGGAGCCATCACGTAGCGAAGCGCCTCAAGGTCCTCCGGTTCCTTCACCAGAAACTCGTCACGCACCGGATTCGGGTTAACCCCATATACTTTACCTGATGGTGGAACCAAAGTCCGATCGGAGAGTTTACCGACTGGTGTGTGGAAAGTGCGTTCGACCGCGATGAAATCATTCTCCTGATATTTGTGCTGCTCCACCTGCACCTCGGGCAGAGCATAGCTATCGGGATACTCGTCCAAAATATTGAGAGCGCCGTCTTCCATGGAAAACATCACATCGAGGTCGGGTAGAACTCGCAGATGAGTGGCTAAATCCTGGCTGCCGTGTTCCGCGATTAGCCATGCCCAGATCCGGGGTGAAATGGGCACGCGATCGGGTTCTTCGTGCCGGATGGCCGACAAAATGCGTTCACGACTGGTCATGGTAGACTTGGGCATGGCATTAGTCTCAACCGCTCGCTTGATGCGCCCGGTCGACAAGCCGAGCGTGTTCCATCAATATATCTTGTCCAATCCGTTCACCTGAACCCCGTCAAAAACAAGCGCGCAACGGTGCCCGCATGAGGAACGGTTATGGCCGGACGAGGCAGCGAGGTTCAGGGCACCCAGACGTTGGCCTGAAATGCCGGGCCAAAATTCACCGGGCTAATCGCCGTGCTTTTGCCACTGACGGTATCCAGAATACAGATGCGACTGGAGCGTTCGTCGCGGGCGGTATAGACGAGGTGCCGGCCATCACCCAACCAACAAGGTTCCACCCCGTCGAACGGCGCGTGGGAGACCTGCACCGCCGCAGCGCGGGAGGAAAAATCATACATGGCGATCTGGTAACCACGACCAATGCGCATGGTGAAAGCGATCTTGTTGAAGTCGCTCCGGCTCCAATCAGGTTCAGCACAATAACCACTGATGTTGGTCGGCACCCGGCGCATGCTGCCACCGGCCAGAGACATGAGGTATAGTTGGGGGCCACCCGCTGCATCTGATGTAAAAATGATCCGCGACCCATCGGGCGAGAAACAAGGCGACGCCTCAACCGCATCCGATCGGGTCATCCTCCGTATCTGCTTACCCTGAGCGTTACCCACATATATTTCCGCATTACCCTCGCCACTCAGCACCATGGCGACCCGTTGCCCATTGGGACTGAAGCGCGCGCCACTGTTGGTACCCTTGAAACTCACAAACGAGGAACGTTGATAGTTATTGAGATCGATCTGATAAATATCAGGAAACCCGGAGCGAAAGAAACTCGTGTATAGGAGCTTGGTGCCATCCGGCGACCAACGCGGCGTGAGGGCCTGAGTGTTGTCGCGCGTGATTTGTTTCACATCACCGAAGAAGAGATCCGAGGTATAAACTTCCTTCCGATTGGTGCGTTCGCCGATGAAGGCAAGTTTGGCGGCAAAAAATCCCTTCAACCCCATCCCATTGGTTCGTTCCACGGCCACATCTGCTGCCCGCAACAAGGCGTTGCGCCAATCTGTGCCGCTCACGACTTCAGCATGCACCGTCGCCTCGCCGGGGCGCGCAATATCCACGCGCACCTGATTCCCCGCCACCTGGGTAAAACGAATATCATAGGTAAACCCGCTGGCGACCACTCGATAACGCCCATGAGCCCTGAACGCCAGTAGGGCCAGATTGTTGAGCGCAGGCACATTTGAAGAAACGCGCACCGCCACCGTCTTGCTGTCGGCAGTCACAATCACATCCCCAATGTTCCGCTGGGCTAATCCAACCGAGAGACTGAAAAGAAAGAAAAAAATAATGCGCGGAAGATTTTGCATGAAGATGGGCGATGCTTAGGTTTAGGGCTTGGTGGCATTTCTATTTACATGCCTCCAAGGCATAACAACTTAATTTCCTCCCAGTTCCATCTTTTACGCCCGTGACTACTGAAGACATCAAAGCCCAGCTCAAACAAGTGAAGTATCCCGGCTTCAGCCGCGACATCGTGTCCTTTGGACTCGTGCGCTCGGCTGGATTCGCCGATGGCACGGTAAAGGTCTCCCTCGCCTTGACCACCAACGACCAAAAGGTGCCCCTCCAGCTTAAGGCCGAAGTGGACAAATGCCTCCGGGCCATGCCGGGCGTCAAAGAGACGATTATTGATATCGCCGTCTCCGCCGTGAAGTCGCCACCGGCGGCCACCGGCGGCAACCTGGGTGGCGGCGCCCGCCTGCCGGAGGGGATCAAATTCGCCGTGGCGGTCGCATCGGGCAAAGGCGGCGTCGGCAAAAGCACGTTTTCGGTCAATCTTGCCTGTGCTTTGGCTCAATTATTAGAGATGCAAGGACGGCCCGGTCGGGTTGGTCTCATGGATATCGATATCTACGGACCGAGCGTGCCGTTGATGATGGGTTTGAGCGGTCGTCCCGCATTTGAGGGCGAAGGTGCCGAGGCCATGCTAATACCGATGGAGCATCACGGCGTGAAAGTCATGAGCATGGGTTTTCTGGTCGACGACAACACTCCGGTGGTATGGCGCGGACCCATGATCATGAAAACCGTGCAGCAATTTGTCCAAAACGTGAAATGGGGCGAACTGGATGCATTGATCATCGATCTCCCGCCGGGCACCGGTGATGCCCAACTTTCCCTGGTGCAAACATTACCTTTGGATGGGGCAATAATTGTAACCACCCCTCAAGCTGCTGCGACCAACGTAGCCCGAAAAGGCGGCTTGATGTTTCAAAAGGTCAACGTGCCCTTGCTCGGGGTAGCGGAAAACATGAGCTATTTCCTCGATCCAGCCGGCATCCGTCATGAGCTCTTCGGCAGTGGTGGTGGAGCAGCGACGGCCGAAAAACTTGGCACGATCCTGCTCGGCCAGGTGCCCCTCGTTCCCGAAATCCGCGAAGGTGGTGACATGGGTCAACCGATCGTGGTGCGCGACCCCAACCATGCCGCAGCAGAAATCTTTCGTGATATCGCTGGTGGTTTGCTGACCAAGTCAAAACCCACTCAACCGTCATAAGAATAACTTTGAGAAAAATCACAGGCATTGACAGCACGCATCTAGTCGCTCTCATTTCCATCTGACCTAAGGCATGACTTTATCAGCTCAAGAGCCCGAGACCTCCCGCGAATTCGTCAAACAATCCAGCCTGTATCAGGAATTTTTGGCTGAACGTGAGGAAATTTTGAAGCACAAGTGGCTCGAATCCGAGCGACTCGGTTACGACATTGGCTTCGAACGGGCCTTGTTGGATTGGATCCGTAAACATCGTGAAGGCTGGCGCACCGCCAGACGCATCCACCATCCCGGCAATGTAGGTCAGGTCGTCAGGATGTCTAGTAGTCAATAAGTCGCGCCCAGCACCGCTGGGCAAGGGACACAGAAAAGCCGGGCCATCAGCCCGGCACGTTTCTTTTCAGCGTGGTGCAGAGTCTTATTTGATCTCTTTGTGCACGGTGTGCCGCTTCAAGAAGGGATTATACTTCTTCTTCTCGATACGCTCGGTCACGGTTTTTTTATTACGCGAGGAGAGGTAGCGAGAGACTGGTTTGCCCTCTTTGCGGGCTTCGGTGCATTCTAGAATTACTTTGTCTTGCATGATTGAAATAGGTGAAGGGTGAGAGCAAAGCCTGCGACCACCACAGGGCAACTCCAAAGTTTTACCGAGCTAAAGGGCACTTTTCAGTATCGATTTTCTGTCAATGGCAGCATGACGCCCCGTCGAAACAGCATCACTTGGCCCGAACTGGCTGAAACGACGATCGAAATACACTCAGCCTGCAAACTAATCGCCGCTGCCGCCGCGTGTCTGCTCCCCAGTCCACTTGGCAAGGTGTGTTCGGTATCCACGGCTTGAATCAGACTGCCGGCTGATTCCACTACCCCGTCTCCGTCGATCAGAAACGCCCCGTCAATCGATGAAAACTCCTTGAGCGTCTCGTCCATGAAAGGATTCAGAATATTGCGATCCTCCTCCTTGTAGCCATAGAAAGGATTCAGCACGAGTGGCTTGGCAAATTTACAGACCCGATCAATGTCTCCCACCACGAATAAACAACCCACCGGTTTACCCTCCCGTCCCTCAACCGCCAATTCAGTGGCTACGGCGATGACGCGTTCCAGAACTTCAGGTTTCACATTTTCGGGCAGAAGGTCCTGTTGCCCCGTGAGCAGAGTCTGAAATTCCCGCTCGATATCTACGACCGTCAACGTGTCGAACTGATTGCTACCCGCCATGCCGCCGACGCAACAAATACGATCATTGAAGGTGATTACCCCTCGGGTGAGAGCCACGAGGATCGCACTGCGCAATTGGGCCATGCGCTGACTCGAAAAAGACCGCACCTGAATGGTGACACTAAATTCCTTAGAATTTTCATTGGGTTCGATCGGATTGCGTGTGACCAGAATCGTATTGATTTTTGATTGCAGGACCCCGGTCTGAATTCCGCCGACGAAGGTATCACCAAAAATCATGATGGAACTGCATCCTGCGCCCTTTGCCACCCGCTCCGCCTCTTGAAACATCAATCGATTGGTTCGGTTTTGCTGGGTATGCACCGGTCGTATGTTACCCACCCCACCGATCAGCCGATCATAGAGCGTGTCGAGATCAGGAGAACCAATCAGGTTTTCCACCAATTCAGGCTCTCGCACCTGTCGAGCGATTGAAGCCAGCACTTGCAGATAATCACGCGATTTCTCTCCGGCAATCAGCATGAAGACCAGATGCACGCGCTCATCGTCCTTAGCCCCATCATGTCGAATACCCGCCCGACTCCGACCTATCGCCAACACGTAGCGGCGATTCATCTTTATGCGGATATGCGGCAGGGATACGCCCAAACCGAGATAGGTGGTCATCGTGCCTTCGCGGACCATTAGTTTGCGCAACAAAGAATCCGGCTTCAGATCACTGAACTTATCAACGCCCACCGCCAGCAACTCACTCAAGGCTCCGCGGAAAGTCCCACTGCGCAGGTCTATGATGCGACTACGGGCGATGATTTTTTCAAGCCTCATGATAATTCCCTAAGTCATGAAATAAATCGGGTGACGACCAGGGTCACTTCTCCCACTCGAGCGCGCCCTTCTTGATTTCGTAAAAAAGTCCGAGCACCAATACGCCAACAAAAAACATGATTGGCCAAAAAATCGCGATGTTATGCGCGAGAAATTCGCGGTAAACAAAAGTTAATGGGATCAAAAAAACCACCTCGATATCGAAGATGATAAAGAGCATCGCGGTCACATAAAACTTCACCGAAAAACGTGAGGGCACCATGGCTTCCGCTCTTACTCCACATTCATAAGCGGTATCCTTGATGGCATTCTTTTGGGAGCGCTGGCCAAAAATATGAGTCGCAGCAATGATCAACCCGGCGATACCGGCTGCGAGAGCGGCCTGAATAAGAAACGGGATATACAAGGATGTCATCGAAGGAAGAATTTCACTGCGCAACGGGTCACTGACAAGCGGTTTATTCGGTCAGAGCGATGATCTTGGCAGTCTTGGTGTCGCCTGAGCCTACCCCCAGCATCTCGGCGAACTCCAAAGTACGGATCTCCTCCGAGACGGGTTGAAAGCCGGCCAGTTTGCGCCAGCCGTTGATCCTATCCAGCATCAGCGAGTCCAGCATGACGGGATCACGGCTGAGCCATAACAGTGGTTCCGAGACCGAGTAGAGAGAATTAAAGAAGGGACCTCCGATGAATTGGTAATGTTGCAAACTGACGATGGTGAAGGCCCAGGTTTCGCGCAGTTCCGGGATCGCACTCATCTCGGCGACTGCAGCGGGTGCATTGGCAGGACTGCGAAAAAAGCGCGCGGTATTTGAAGCATTCCACAAAGTGGCATTCACTAAGGAACCATTTACCCCGAGGGTGGGATGGTCGGTGTAGACCGGGAGGTTGATCCAAAAATCCGCATCAAGAAATAGCGGGGTAGCCAGAAAACTCTTACGGTCTTCGTCCTTGGTCGTGCTATTGGGCACACCCTTGGTTTGGGCCTCGGCAAAAATCGGATCAAAACGCTGGGGCAACGGACTGTCGTAAAACCACACCGGGTCAAAGAAACGACCTGATTCCAACACATAGATGGGATGACCGGGGAAGGCCGACATGCCGCTCGCCAGTGAGGGTAAGTATCCGGTCATCCTCAGCCGGAGCTGGTTCAAACCGACCAAAAATATATTCCCGGGCTCAAAACCCCGTCGTTCCAAGGCGTTGATCACGGCTTTGACCAAGGGTAGAGGTGTGGCCATGCCCGGTCCGGAATCCGCATAGATCTTCAGACCAACTTTCTTTTTGGGTCCCGGCACCAAGCTCTTGCCGCTACTGCGCTCAAAATTTCTGATCAATAGTTCAACCTCTTGATCATAGGTGGATTGGCTGAAATCCGGCAGACGCGCCTCCCACACCGGCATCTTTTCAGCCGGGGCTGGTGCCTCTTCGGCGGTCAGCCCGGTCAGGATGGTCAGAAATAATGCCCCAAGAATGTAAAAACGCATATGCTTGTGTCGCCTAATATCAGTCGATGTTTCCTCGATAAGCCCGGAAACTTGACAGCACGGTCCCTCGGTTGAAAGTGCATTCTTTGCGCGAGACCCGCGCATTGCCGTTAAATGCCTGTTATCAAACCCACCTGCGTGCGCGACCTAAAGTTGCGGGTAAACATCGCCGATGTCGTATCCCGTGTCGTGACCCTGCGCAAAGCCGGCGCTCGGATGAAAGGACTCTGCCCTTTCCACAATGAGAAGACACCTTCGTTTCACGTCGATCCGGACAAGGGTTTCTATAAATGTTTTGGCTGTGGTCAGGCCGGTGACGTCATCACTTTTGTGCGCGAAACCGAACAACTCGGATTCACCGAGGCGGTGGAGGCGATTGGTCAACGATTCGCCATCGAAATTGAATACGAGCAGGGCTCCGGGCCCAGTCGCGAGGAAAGATCCCTCCGGCAGGAAATTTTCGAAATCCACGACTTAGCCACCGAGCATTATCACCAATCCTACAAAGCCCATACCCCCACAGGTGATTATTTGCGCAAATACTGGGTGGAAGACCGTAAATTCACCCCGGAACTGGCCGAAGAATTTAAAATCGGCGGGGCGACCTCGAATGACGACGGCTTGGGGGCGCTCATGCTCAAACGCAAATTCTCCGAGGAGGCATTGCGGCAATGCGGCCTGTTTTTCGTCCGTGAGCAAGCGGTGCTTGGCTTGGGTTCGTTAAAGCCACGGTTTCGCGGTCGACTGATGATCCCCATCCGCGATCACCAGGGCCGGGTGGTCGCTTTCACGGCCCGTCAAACCGACCTGAAGCCCGGGGATGATCCCGCCCGGGAGGCCAAATACGTCAATTCCCCTGAGACCCCGATTTTCACCAAGGGCAACCTGCTCTTCAATCTGGACCGGGCGCGCACCACTGCTGGTGAAGGCCATCCCTTCGTGTTGGTCGAGGGCCAACTTGATGCCCTGCGCTGCTGGAGTGTAGGCCTGAAAACCGCCGTTGCTCCTCAAGGAACCTCGATCACCGAGACCCAATTGGTGCTCATCCGAAGATATCACAGCCAAGTGGAGTGTTTTTTCGACAGTGATGTGGCCGGACAAAAAGCCGCCATGCGTTTCCTGCCTATGGCACTCAAAGCCGGTCTCGAAATTCGGTTTTTGCGACACCCCGGACTGGAAAAAGTGGATCCAGACCTGCTGTTTCTTGAACGGGGATTGGCCGCCTATGCCGAACTCCAACAAGGCTCATTCTCAGCCATGGAGTATGCGTGTCATTCAGTGCTGCCAGATCCAAAATCGGCTTCATCGGAGCAAAAATCTCGGGCAGCCCGCACAGTCTTGGAACTCGTTACGGGCATCGAATCGGAGGTCGCCCGGAGTGAATTTCTTAACGAAGCGGCCCGTCATTTGCAAATCACAGCATCAGCCTTACAGCATGATTTCCAAATATTTGCGTCAAATACGAGGCGAATATCACCGCCCAAAGAGGCTCCTGCCCCTGCAATCGAAAATGCGGCCACTACGGAACTACACCTTTTGATGGTCTGCCTGCATTTCGAAAACATTGGCCATCCATTATCGATGCTTCTTCCCCATGACTGGATTGATGTCAGCCATACCGCGGGCGTCCTGCTCAACCGCTTTTTGGCCGAGTTCGAACACAACAATTGGCCGGGCCGGGATCACCTCGATGATCTGCTCGAAACCACCGAGGAAAAAGCACTTGTTGCGTCCCTGCTTTTCGATAGCCCTACGTTCGAGGATCCCCTCAAAGTGGCCAATGAGGGTCTGACCCAACTACGTGCCCGTGCCCTCGAACCACGACTGCATCAAATAGAACTTGATTTAGCCAACCACCAAGCGGACAGTGAAATTGACCCAATTTCACTCCTAAAAGAACGTTCTGATATCCATCGCCAGCTCCGCCAGCCGCTCGGTCTCACCCTAGCGGTCTGATTTTTTGTTCTCATTTCACCATGCCGCGTAAAGCCAAGTCCGCCAAATCCAGTTCATCTCAATCCGAGGCCGTTGAAGCCGCTCTCGCAAAAACCCGCACCAAGGGCGCGGGCGATCCCGCTGCCAGTGGGATCAACGAGAAGATACGTCAGCTTATTCGCCAGTCCAAGGAACAGGGCTATTTGACGTTTGATGACATCAACGAAGCTCTGCCGGAGTCCGTCGAGAATCAGGAGGAAATCGATAACATCCTTTCCATCCTACAGAATCTGGAGATTGAGATTCTCGAACCAGATCAGGTCAAAGAATACAAGCAGCGCATGGAGGAGGCCGAGGAGGAGGAAACCCGATCCTCACAGCACGATATTCTCGATGATCCCGTTCGCATGTATCTCAAGCAGATGGGCCAGGTCCCTTTGCTGACTCGTGAACAGGAAGTTGAAATTTCCAAGCGCATCGAAAATGCCGAGCTCAAAGCCCAAACCGCCCTCTTTGAGGCCACTGCCGTCGGCGCGTATATCGGCAATCTTGGTCAACGACTGCTCAATCGGGAAGAGCGTTTTGACCGCATCGTCATCGACAAGAAAATCGATAGCCGGGAAAATTATTTCAAGTCCCTGCCCAAATATGTTGAGGCCACCCAAAAAGGCGAAAAGACCACTGCGGCCGGTTGGGATGAATACATGCATGCCCGGGGCGAAGCCGAGCGGAAGAAAGTCCTCGCCAAGTTCCGCAAGCGGGAGAACGTCACACGCCCCAATTTCAGCAAATTTTTCTTCAAGTTGAAGGTTTACGAGGAATACCTCGAGCAACTGCGACCCGTCATCGAGAAAACCGAACTGATCTTGGCCCAGCTCGAACGCGCCAAGCATCCCAAGACCAAGCGCGATGCCGCCATTGATACCAAGGAAATCAAGGCGCAGCTGAAACAGATCGAAGCTTCACAACGAATCGATCCAGTGCGGCTGTTGGAAATCGTCCACCAGACCAATGTGCACGTTCGCGAAGCGCGCCAAGCCAAGACCGAGATGGTCGAGGCCAATCTTCGCCTCGTGATCTCCATTGCGAAAAAATATACGAACCGCGGACTCTCATTCCTCGATCTGATTCAAGAGGGCAATATGGGCCTGATGAAGGCGGTGGAAAAATTTGAGTATCGGCGCGGTTACAAGTTCTCCACTTATGCCACCTGGTGGATTCGCCAGGCTATCACTCGTTCAATCGCCGATCAGGCGCGGACCATCCGTATCCCGGTGCACATGATCGAAACCCTCAACAAGGTCATGCAGGTGCAAAAGCAGCTTCTGCAGGAATTCGGTCATGAACCTTCGCCTGAGGAAGTGGCCGATGAGATGAATCTGCCGGTTGAACGTGTGCAGCAAATCATGAAGATGGCCCAACAACCCATCTCGCTGCAATCACCCGTCGGCGACGGCGATGACACCAGTTTTGGCGATTTCATCGAGGACAAGAGCGCGGAGAATCCATACGATATGACCGCGTTTTCATTGCTGCGGGAAAAGATCATCGACGTGCTCGACTCCCTGACCGAACGCGAGCGCCGCGTGCTTTCACTCCGCTTCGGCTTGGTGGACGGCTATAGCCGCACCCTCGAAGAAGTGGGCAAGCAATTCAAGGTCACCCGTGAACGTATCCGGCAGATCGAAGCCAAGGCCCTGCGTAAAATGCGTCATCCGACGCGTATTCGTCAGCTGCATGGTTTCTTCGATGCCGAGCAAATCGACAACGCCCAGAACCTGCTCAAAGTTGCGGCCACCAATGCCCAACAATCCCCTGGCGGAGTCAGCGGTATCGCCGCATTGGCATCGGCGTTGCTCCCCCGCCGTCCCTGATCCCTTTCCCGCTTTACAGTCCCGACAACCGGCCTAGTTTCATCCCATGGAATTCACTCCTGTAGTTATGGTTGCTATCATGGGTCTAGGCACCACTGAGCTGATTGTCATCTTGGTTATTCTGCTGGTGTTGTTTGGAGGAGCCAAGCTCCCCGGCCTCGCCAAGGGTCTGGGTCAGTCGATCAAGGAATTCAAGAAGGCCACCAATGATGAGGCGCCCAAAGCCGAAACCAGTGAAGCCGCTTCCAGCGAAACCAAGCAGCCGGAAGACAAGGATCCTGAAAAGACGGCCTGACATCCAAGCGTAGAGTAAATTTTCCAAGCGCACCTTTTCGGTGCGCTTTTTTATTGGTCGACCGAAGTCGACAACTCCAAAGCCCAACTGGCGAATGCAGAGATCTGCTCATTGGTGCCAAGTAAGAGTAGCTCATCATTGGCCAAAAGTTCTTCCGTGCCACCCGGATTCAAGATACGGGCCCCCTGCCGGTTTATCCCGGCGATCTGCACCCCGACTTTTCGCGTCGGAGCCAACTCTGCTAAAGTGAACCCAACCAGCACACTGTTGTACTGCAGTGATAACGTTTCCATCCGCACATCATCAAAGTCCGATGGTGGCACTGCCCCTGTTACCCGGTTGATGAAACTTTTCCCGGCCGCCGTTTGTTCCGGATTACCCAGGAGCAAAACACGATCCCGAGGATACAAGGCAAAGTCAGCCGCTGGATTCTCAACCAATACTCCTTGTCTTTCCACCCCGGCCACCGTGCAGCCGAGTTTGGCCCGCAATCCCAATTCGCCCAGAGTGCGGCCCCGCACATCAGCGAGGTCGGGGATCAAGCATTCCGCCAAAGCAATGTTCCAATCAGCGTGCGAGACCAACCACCCAGGGGTGGATCCACCATCAACTGTGTGGGTCAACCTTTCCTGCAACTCGATCTCCAGCACACTATGCCAATAGATCAGCTTGCGACGGAAAAAAATCACCACAACCGCCACGACTAAGACGACAACCAGGGGCACCCAACGGGCGCCACCACTTAAGGGCAGGAAAGCACTCAACCAGAGGAATAACACCAGACCCCCGATCAGTTTCAGAGCCAGTTCCAACATCGGGGCAAATCGCGCGGCTTGGGAGGCATATGCGGTAAAAACCACTTCGGCCACCAACATGGCCAAAGCCGAGAGATTGCGCCATACTGCGATCAAGGGGGCCAAACTCAAAAGAATGATCCCACTCCAAAACAGAACTTGCGGCCCATATGGGAAAAGCCAGTCGCGAGATACATTCTCCAGCAACAGGTCGAGCCATGATCCCGAAAATGCGAATAGTCCGGTAACCAGCAGCAATTCCACGCCGATCTGAATCAGGCGCTTTTTACTATGCTGCCAAAGGATGTTGCGCGCTTCATGTTGCCGCAGGCGCTCAAGCCAGCCGCGATAGACTTGCAACCATGCCGACAGCCAATCCGGTTCACAGGATGAAACCCAATGGGCAATTTTCGATGAGCGTCTGGCCACCAAGGGGGCCGCGAAGGTAGTGACCAAGGCGGCACCCACCGCCACGGTTTGAAAACTTGGTGGCAGCACTCCTCCCACAATACCCAATTGGGCAATAATGAAGGTGAACTCCCCGATTGGCACCACTAGCAGGCCCACGCGCACGGCCTCGGCCGTGGGGGATCCGGTGATCAACAATCCCGTCGCACAAGCCAACGACCGCCCAAACAACGCCAGGGCGGACACCGCCAAAACAAGACCCCACACATCAACCAGCGCTTTCGCATCGATCAACATGCCGATGGCGACAAAGAATACGGCACTAAATACATCGCGCAGGCCCTCGAATGTGCGGTCAACCTGGGTTCGTTGCGGAGTATCCGCCACAATGGCACCCAAGATAAAGGCACCCAAAGCCAGGGAATAACCCGCGCGATGCGCCGCCGTGGCCAACACAAACAACATGCCCGCCTGCACCAATGTCGGTAATTCCGCGCTTCCGGTCAGGCTCAGTTTTTTCAACAACCACGGCACAAAGAGCACTCCCACGATTCCCACCAACACGATAAATGCGGTCAATAACAGCAAGGTATGGCTCAGGGAGCCCGACTCCGTGTGAACTCCGGCCAGACTGGCATATGAACTCAGGCCGGTAAGTAGGAGTACGGCGATCACGTCCTCGACTACGAAAACTCCCATCGCCATCTGCCCGGTCTTTTCGTGGGTGGCGCCGATTTCTGCCAGAACTTTGATGATCACAGCCGAGCTCGATATCATCAACATGGCCCCGACAAACACCGTCTCAACCGCACTCAGGCCCATCAGGCCGCCCGTCGCGCGTGCGAGTTGGTAGATGATCAAGGCCTCAATGGCCGTCGCCAGCACCAACGGCAATCCCAGTTTCTTTAACTTCCTGAAACTTAATTTCATCCCAATGGAGAACATCAGGAAGACCAATCCCATCTGTGACAGCGTCTCGATTCGGTTAATATCCGAGACCAACGCTACGGGTAGATTATACGGACCAATCGCCATGCCCGCGACCAGATAGCCCACCACGACAGACAAGCCCGCCCGCTGGCAGATCCAACCGACCAGACCGGCGACCAAAACCACCACCGCTAAATCTTGAATGAAATCAATTCCGTGCATGTTGCATTAATCCTGTCCACGTAAGCACTGCTACGAGCAGCTTATGGGTCAAGGTTGCTTCGTAAGTTTCGGGTCATGATATGATTTACCTCGTTGACAGCTCTGTCTCGCACCGATTCGTTTCCGTTGGCGGAACAGCGCAACCCACACCCGCAATTATGGCAGCTAATTTCCTCGGTTATTTTTCAAACGACATCGGCATCGACCTGGGCACAGCTAACACCCTCGTCTACCTAAAGGACAAAGGCATCGTCTTACGCGAGCCTTCTGTCGTGGCACTCGATACCAATACACGCAAAGTGCGCGCTGTTGGCGACGAGGCCAAACGCATGCTAGGGCGCACCCCCGGTAATATCACCGCCATACGTCCTATGAAGGACGGTGTCATCGCCGATTTCGATGTCACCGAGGCGATGCTGCGCTATTTCATCCGCAAAGTTTCCAGCTCCTCCTTCCGGGCTCCGCCTCGGGTGGTCATCGCCATCCCCTCCGGCATCACCGAGGTCGAGAAGCGCGCGGTTAAGGATTCCGCCCTGCACGCCGGTGCACGCGACGTCATCACCATCCCCGAGCCCATGGCCGCCGCCATTGGGGTGGGCCTGCCGATTGATGAGCCTGCCGCCAATATGATCGTTGACATCGGCGGAGGCACCACCGAGATCGCCATCATTTCGCTTAACGGCATCGTTTTCTCAAAGTCCATCCGGGTCGCCGGAGATGAATTGGACACCGCCATCATCAATTACATGAAGCGGGCCTACAATCTGTTGATTGGTGAGCGCACGGCGGAAGAGATCAAATGTCGCGTGGGTTCAGCCTATCCCCTCGATGAAGAACTCACGATGGAAGTAAAGGGCCGCGATTCGGTCGCGGGTCTGCCCAAGACCATCCATATCACTTCACAGGAAATTCGCGAGGCCCTCAGCGACACGATAGCCGCCATCGTTGATGCGGTGCGGGTGACTCTCGAGCGCTGCCCACCGGAACTTTCTGCCGATCTCGTGGATCGTGGTTTTGTTTTGGCCGGTGGTGGTGCCCTGATCAGAGGTATCGACCGTCTCCTCAGTGACAAAACAGGCCTGCCGGTCATCATTGCTGATGATCCCCTCTCCGCCGTGGCCAATGGCACGGGTGAGGTATTGAGCGATCTGGCTTGGTTGATGCAGCACGTCTGAGGCTGACAATTAGTCCTCCGTCAGAACTTTCTGATGGCATTGCCGTCTGCACGGGTTAGCTTCCGCCGAACGCCGTGCTATCCAACCGATTCGATCAGGCCAAACCCTTCCTGACCCTAGCTATTGTAGTGGTCACGTGGTTGGTCGTTCCCGTTGCATTCAAGTCACTGCTGCGGGCCTCCTTCTTCGAGTTGCAGGCCCCCATATCGGTCAGTGTCTCTCAAGTGCGGGATCTGCAGGATTTTTGGGCCCTGCGGCTTCATTCTCAGCAGGAATTGATCGAAGCCGGTCGCGATCTGGCTCGGATCAACGCGTCCTATGACCTTGCCGTCCAGCAAAACGCTGAACTGCGCAACAACATCGAACGCATGGAGCATCTCCTGCGGATTCCGGCGCAACCCTCATACCGACTTGAGCACGCCCGGGTCGTGCAACGCGATTTCTCCACTTGGTGGCAACGGCTGACCATCCGCAAAGGACGCAACTATGACATCCCGGTCGGGGCCCCGGTGGTATTCTCCGGGGGCGTGGTTGGGCGGGTGACCGAGGTGCATGCCTACACTGCCACGGTTGAGTTGATCAGTAGCCCCGGGGTTCGTCTGGCTGCGGTGGTCGAAGGCGATGACCGCCCCATGAGCTTCCAAGGCGGCCTCAACCCTACTTTTGGTCCCGCCCGTGGGGTGATAGAATTTGTGCCCATCGATATTTTCGCGAGTGCCACCTCAACGAAACGTCTGGTGACTTCCGGTCTGGGCGGAGTTTTCCCCGCCGGACTCACCCTGGCCCGAGTGGTCAAACTCGAACCCAGCACCGATGGTTTGTTTAAAACCGGTGAAGTGGAACTGGACTCGCGTTTAAGTGAGTTAATTGAAGTAACCGTACTGGTGCCGCTGACGAACGAGTGATGTCATGAAACGCCAGTGGTTGTTAACTTTTTTGTCCCTGTTGTTACTTTGGGTTCTGCTGGCCCAAATCAATCACTACCTCGCGGTCTGGCACCTCCATCTGTTCGTCGGCGCACTCTACGTTACTTTTTCTGCGCTTCGTCTCCCTGCCCGCGGTGGACTATTGATCACGATTCTGGCCGGGTTGCTTTGTGATGCGAACAGTCCCGTGCCGTTTGGCACCCATATGGTGCTGTTTGCCATCGCCCACGTATTGATATTCAAGGCCCGTTTCCGGATTCCGGCCGAACATTCGACCACCCAAGTCGTGGTCGCGTTGTTGGCCAACTTTGGGCTGTATATCGCCGTGACGATCATTCTGGTCATTGGCACACCCATGATCGGCCGGATGTGGCCGCGCCTGATCTTCGATTTGCTGCTCTCACAGCTCTGCCTGCTGCTGATTGGCCCTTGGTTCTTTGCCCTGCAAGCCCGTATCCTTGAACTCGACCGCCACGCCTTGCGCAGGCGTTTCTAGCAATCGTCATGGCAGGCAATCTCGCATCGCAATCCGGCAGTCTGGTCGAATCCCACAAGAGCTACGACCCGCGGATCATCCTGTTCTATTTCATCATCGCTCTACTGCTGATCGTGCTCGCAGGCGGGGTGGCCTACCAGCAACTCTTCAAGACCGACCAGCACCACGAACGCGAGCGGAAGCAAAGTAATCGCCGCATCCTCGTGCCTGGACCGCGGGGCAACATTCAGGACCGCGATGGCCGCTTGCTTGTCGGCAACCGACCACGCTTTTCCGTCGTGATCTATCTTGATGAGTTGAGCCGGGAGTTTCGCCGCGAATACAAAATCATCCGAATAAACTACCGCAAAAGCGGTGATAAGGATATTCCCAATTCATCCCAAATGGAGTTGATTGCTCGAGCCAGCGTCGTGCAGCGCTACCTCGACCAAGTTAACACTATTCTGGGACGCAGTGAAAAAGTGGACGGGCGAAAGCTTACCCGGCACTTCGTCCGCGAACTGCTTCTTCCCTACACCTTGCTCAATGATTTGGAGCCAACGGAATATGCCCGATTACTGGAAAGTCTGCCCGTCAATTCACCGCTGCAGGTCTATACCTCCAGCGCACGCTTCTACCCATTTGGCCCCGCCGCGGCCCATACGCTCGGTTATGTCGGTATAAACTCAGACATCGAGGCCGAGGATTTCCCCGGCAATGATCTGCGCACATTCAAGCTGAAGGGCAGTATCGGTCGAGATGGGCTCGAGAAAATCTTTGACGACCGTCTGCAAGGCGAATCCGGAGGCACCATTTTTCGCGTCGATCCCTCCGGCTATCGCATCAATCCTCCGCTCGACAAACGACAGCCCATTCAAGGTCAAAATCTGGTGACCTCACTCGATATGGATCTGCAACAGGCGGCGGAATCCAAGCTGCGTGAATTTGACACCCCCGGCGCCGCCGTGGCCATGGATGTGCGAACCGGCGAGGTTCTCGTACTGGCCAGCGTGCCGGATTATGATCTGGGAATTTTCTCCCCTCGTCTCTCTTTGGCCGCCAGTGCCGATATCGAGAAGCGACAAGCCTGGGCCAATCGGGCGATCACCAGTGCCTACCCGCCCGGATCCACTTTCAAAATACTCACCACGATTGCCGGATTGCGCAGCGGTGCCATCACCCCAGATGAGTCGATCATCAACTGCGCGGGCGTGTTACGCAAAGGGCGCAATTACGTCTGTTACAACGGTCGCGGGCATCACGGTGACGTGTTGCTGCCCGAGGCGATCTCATCGAGTTGCGACATATTCTTTTATGAAGCAGGTTGGCTCACCACCGCGGAAAGAATCGCCGAGGAGGCTCGCCGATTTCATCTGGATCGGCCCACCGGCATCCAATTGCCGAACGAAACTCATCGGATGGTCATGCCGGATCAGGCGTGGAAGGCTGAAAATACCGGCCAGAACTGGTATCCGGGTGACACCGCCAACATGGCTATCGGACAAGGTTACGTGCTCGTCACCCCCCTTGGCATGGCCAGCTTCACCGCATCGTTGGCCCGGGGTGAGGTATTCACCCAACCCACGCTGTTGTATAAACCGAATGCCCCCACCCAGCACACGGAGTCCATCGGATTGACCAAGGAGCAACGAGCCGCCCTGATCGCCGGTATGGAGGGGTGCACTACGATCGGCACAGCGAGGGTGTTGACTAATCTTGCCGCGCTGCGGGTGCCGGGCGTCCGTATTGCCGGCAAAACGGGTACGGCGCAGATCCCCGGCAAGAAAAACGTCGCTTGGTTTATCTGCTTCGCGCCCATCGAAAATCCCGAGATCGCCATCGCGGTCGCGATTGAGGGCGACACCGCGGGTGAGGAATTCGGCGGCGGACTTTATGCTGCCCCGGTGGCGAGTCGCATCCTGCAGGAATACTTCAAAAAGAAAAATCAGCCCAAGCCCAACCCGACCATCAAGCCGTTCAATTTCGATTGATTGGATTGCGTCGCACCCGGTGCCATGAGCGCCGTGCGCGTGTAATCACCCGTTCCGAATCCGGCCATCCTGCTTGAGCACCATAACGCAGTCGCTCCAGATCATCGAGTAAGGCCTGCTCATCGCATCGGCCTCGCAAAAGTTTCAGCCACTTCCCGGCTTCTACCCGGGTCGGATGCAATCGACCCCGCCGTTGCCGCCACGCAACCCGGCGAAGTTTACGCAGGATCACCGCGCTTTGCCATAGTCCGAATCCAATCAAACCTAACGTCGCCAACCAGATCGCCAAACGGCGCCCATCCCACGGTGTGGCCAACCACGCCTTAACCCGATCTCCCAAGGATTTGAACCAAGCACGCACCCGGCGGCCAGTTTCCTGAGTCGCGGATTTGACTGCCTTCATCGTCTCCACCTGTGAGCTCTGATCAAAGTTGACGATACGACGATACCAAAAAATCCTCAGACTGTCCAAGCGCGCCGTCCAGCTGCGATCTACCACCCGGGTTTGCATCGCCGTCAACGTCGTCTCCTCCGTGCCGATAGCGTTGGCTCCGGGAGTAGGATCAGCCCGCACCCAGGTCTGTGTCGTTTCGTCAAACAGCTCGCACCAAGCGTGAGCATCGGAATTACGCAGCGTAAAATTGTTACTGAATCCATTCCACGATCCGCCGCGGAACCCCGTAACCAATCGTGACGGAATATCCGCCGCTCGCGCCAAAAGTACGAGGGATCCGGCAAACAATTCACAATGACCTGGTTCGCTGGACACCAGCCAACGCAACAAAGTATCTCCGCCCCCAGGCGGGATGCTTGATTTCAAGCCATAAGTGTGTTGCCGCTCTAACCAAGAGCTCGCTTGGTCGGCAAATTCAGCGACGGACAAGGTTTTCCCACCGGTGATTTCACTGGTAACCCGATCCAGTTTTTCGCGATCGCTTGCGCTGAGCTCTAAACTCAACTGCGTCAATTGATCTTCGGTGCCATTCGCCCGGTATTGCTGCAATTGCTCATGGTGACCTGACCTCGCTATTTTGAGCCACCTTTGATGTTAGTCTGGGCCCCAGAAAGGACCCAGACCATGAAAGGTAAAAGACATACGACAGAAGATAAGATCCGCATCCTGCGGGCTGCCGAT
>FLOH01001139.1_pt1 | contig 43459 bp, 41 predicted proteins | sample 756751 | NCBI WGS metagenome assembly FLOH01 (sample SAMEA4026879, study PRJEB14308) | marine metagenome | biome: coastal water; material: water | depth 74 m
GAAGATCAATGGAATAAGGTCGTGCCATGGGTGCTGGCCTCCTCCTCCAGCACCCATCTTGAATCACATTCTCAGCAAAATGTGAATCCCCTTAATGATTCCGGGTAAACGTGAACCGCTCTAGGTTCTGATCGATCAGTCCACGCCAGGGTCGGGAAATAACCACACATCAAGTTGCTCAGGCGTGGGGTCAGCCGGAAACACGGTCTGATACCGGATAGCATCTTCCAGTCGCTCAAGATAGACGCGACAGGGAATCTCGACCGCACCAAACTGGCGCAAATGATCCGTCACAAACTGGGTATCTAGCAAACGATAGTTAGCCATTCTCAGGCGCGCCACCAGATGCACCAAGGCGACCTTGCTGGCGTTGGTTTCCCTGGAAAACATGCTTTCGCCAAAGAACGCACAGCCTAAGGAAACGCCATACAGTCCGCCGACCAGTTCGCCCTTGCGCCAGCATTCTACGGAATGGGCGAACCCGCGATCATGCAGATCAATGTAGGCACCGCGAATCTCCTTATTGATCCAAGTTTCGTGCCGTTCTGCGGTGGTTTGCGCACACCGGTCAATGACATCGGCGAACGCTGAGTCACATTGCACCTCGAAATCACCACGGCGAACGATCTTGCGAAGTTTGCGCGGAATATGGAAGGTTTCCAGCGGCAACACGCCCCGCACGCGGGGGTCGACCCAGAACACCGTGGGGTCATCGCGATTCTCCGCCATGGGGAAAATTCCAGCGGCATAAGCGCGCAGCACCAGTTCGGCGGTCAATTGAGTTTGCTGGGCAGATTTTCGATCCATGTCACATAATGCCCGTCAGACTGACGCTTGTCTTTGCGTTCGATCAATTTTGCTGAACGGCGTCAGGTGTCGAGCCCCAGAAGTTTTTCCAGCCAGTGAATATCATAATCGCCATTCACGAAATCCGTTTCGCCCAACAGGCGTTGATGCAGCGGGATGCTGGTCTCGATGCCATCGATTACGTACTCGCCGAGCGCCCGGCGAAGACGCATCAGGCATTCATTGCGATTGGCCCCATAGACAATCAGTTTGGCGATCATGCTGTCATAGTATGGTGGCACCGTGTAGCCGGAATACAGCGCAGAATCCACGCGCACGCCCAAACCGCCCGGGGCGTGATAATCGCCAATTTTGCCAGGTGATGGCATAAAGGTCTCGGGGTTTTCAGCATTGATCCGGCATTCGATGGAATGGCCGTGAAAACGGATATCTTCCTGGGTAAAACCCAGCGGCGTACCGGACGCCACCCTGATCATTTCGCGTACCAGGTCCAGGCCACAGATCATCTCTGTCACCGGGTGCTCGACCTGAAGCCGGGTGTTCATCTCAATGAAAAAGAATTCGCCATCCTCGTACAGAAACTCGATGGTGCCGGTGCTCCGGTAGCCCAGTTTCTGGACCGCCGCCCGGGCGACCTCGCCGATTTCGCTGCGCTGATTTGCATTCAGGGCAGGTGAGGGGGCTTCTTCGACGACCTTCTGATGGCGTCGTTGAAGTGAACAATCCCTCTCACCCAAATGCACCACGTTGCCGTGGATGTCAGCCAGCACCTGGATCTCGATATGACGTGGGTGGCTCAGGAACTTCTCCAGATACACAGCGCCACTGCCGAACGCAGCCGCCGCCTCGGAACTGGCCGTGGATAGTGCTTCTTCCAGATCGGCTTCGGTTTTGGCGACTTTCATGCCCCTGCCGCCGCCGCCCTGTGCCGCCTTCACCAACACCGGGTAGCCGATTTCCTTGGCCACGCGGTGGGCTTCAGCAGGATCCGTGATCTCGCCGTCAGAGCCGGGAACAACCGGAATACCGACCTCCCTGACTGCGGCCTTGGCGGTGATCTTGTCGCCCATGAGGCGGATGTGTTCGTGGGTCGGGCCAATGAAGGTAAACCCGTGCTCTTCGACCATCTCGGCAAAATCGGCGTTTTCCGACAAAAATCCGTATCCCGGATGGATGGCGTCGGCATTGGAAATCGCCGCCGCAGACAAGATAGCCGATGTATTGAGATAGCTGTCCCGAACCGATGGTGGACCGATACAGACGGATTCATCGGCCAGACGCACATGCATGGCAGAGGCGTCCGCCGTCGAATGCACGGCAACCGTGCGGATACCCATCTCGCGACAGGCCCGTTGGATCCTGACCGCGATCTCACCCCGGTTGGCGATGAGAACCTTTTCAAACACGATTTACCGCCCGCCCTGGTTCATTCGATGATCAACAATGGTTCGCCGTACTCAATGGGAGATCCATTGTTGACGAGAATTTTTGTGACCTTGCCCGCCTTGGGTGCCCGGATGGGGTTGAAGACTTTCATGGCCTCAACCAGCAGGACCGTATCACCCGCATCGACCTGATCACCCACTTTCACGAACGGCGGCGTCTCGGGGTCCGATGACGTATAGACGACGCCGACCATGGGCGAACAGATCGCACCGGGATGCAAGGAAAGATCATCAGCAGAACCGTCACTGTCCGCCGCCGCAGCGGGAAGAAGCGACGCGGCAGGTGCTGACGTCTGTACGGCGATGGAGGTGCCGCCCCGCGATACGCGGATATGCCAGTCGTCGTGCCCGTATTCTATTTCAGACAGCCCGGTTTCCTCCAGCAGCTCCGCAAGCTGGCGCACCAGATACGCATCAACCCCCTGTGGATTGTCAGAGGTGATTTTGGAGGGAATCTTATCGTCAGCCTTACTCATCAATTACTCCCTTTGCCCGCGCCCGGAGCTGAACCCAGATGGCGCGCCAGCGCTTCCAGCGCCAATTCATAACCATGTGCACCGAGGCCGCAGATCACGCCCAGAGCGGCTTTCGACACATAAGAATTCTGACGGAACTCATCGCGTTGATAAATGTTCGACAGATGCACTTCAATCACCGGTGAATCCACGGCCAGCAGGGCGTCGAGGATAGCAACCGAGGTATGGGTATAGGCCCCCGCATTGATGATCAGGCCCGCATGAGATGTGCGTGACTCCTGAATCCAGTCAACGATTTCACCCTCATTGTTGCTTTGGCGAAAATCCACCTCCAGCCCTAATTGGCTTGCGAGTTCTGCGCATGCGGCCTCAATAGTCTCCAGCGTGTCATGGCCGTAGACCTCGGGTTGGCGGGTTCCCAACAGGTTCAGGTTGGGTCCGTTAATGATCAGAATATGCTTAACCATTCCCGATATGTCCTGTCTTAACCTTGATCGAATCAGATTGCCAAAGCTATAGCACGCGGGAACATGGCGTTACACCGCGTTTTGTTGTTTTGTTGATCGCTTCGGCAGTTGAAAGCCTGACAGCTTGCGCCATACCTTGCGGGCATACCACGGCAACAAGGCAATAAAAATACGCTCGAGACCAATCCGATGCTTTCCCTCATTGGTGAACAGCGCCATGATCTCCCGCCAGAGCACATGTCCCATATGTGATATGTGGCCCCTATAACGGTTTTCACGGGTAGAAATCCAGAAAAGTAGCCGTTAAAGTTAACATTAGTATCAATGTTCGAAAATACTGCCCGCATACAAGAACGGGCATCGGGCCAATTTTTGGTATCCGACTATAACCTCAAACAGGATAACCGGGAGAATTCAAAATGGAAGATATCAAACCAATCGAAGCTGTCCGTGCAGTCCGCGAAGGGCGCATGAGCCGCCGTGATTTTACTAAACTGCTTACAGCCGCCGGTGTCGGCATAGCGACCATGCCACTGATCCCAAGTATGAGTAAGGCCGCACCCGAAGACCATCCACTCGTATTTACATGGGCTGGTTACGAGGAAGAGGGCTTTAACGGGGCTTACCGCGAAAAATACGGTGAGGTACCGAATTTTTCGTTCTTCGGTGACGAGGAAGAAGCCTTCGCCAAAATGCGCGCCGGCTTCAGGGCCGATGTCTCCATGCCGTGTTCCTACAAGATCCCGCAATGGACGGAAGCCGGTATGATTCAACCCATCGATACATCGCGACTATCCAACTGGGGCGATATTATCCCTGATCTGAAGAGCGTCGCGGGCACCGTCATTGACGGCAAACAGATGTGGGTATGCCAAGACTGGGCGCAAACCTCCATTCTCTACCGCACCGACCTGGTAAAGGAACTCGCAGGTGATATCGAAGAATCCTGGGGAATGCTGTGGGACGAACGCCTTGCTGGACGTATTTCCATGCTCGACAGCCTGATTGATGGCGTCATGGTCGCCGCCATCTACGGCGGTGCCAAGAACCCATTCAACATGGATGACGCCGATATCGAAATGACGCGTGAGTTACTGCGCAAGCAGTTGCCACTGCTTCGATTCTATTCCAACGACACGACCAGCATTGAGCAGGCCTTGGCCAGCGGCGAACTGGTTGCTGCCGGGGCTTGGACAGCCTCCTACGGAAATCTGGTCGCCGAAGGCGTCCCGGTGGCATGGGCACAGCCGAAAGAAGGTGCCATGACATGGACCTGCGGTCTTTGCCTGCAAGCATCCGCTGACGAAGCCAAGCTCGACCGTTCATACGATTTCATTGATGCCATGCTCAGCCCTGAAGCCGGCGAGTATGAAATCATGGAATGGTACTATGGCCATTCGAACCTGAAGGCATTCGAGCGGGTCGCCAAGGAAGACCTCGAAGCCCGTGGCTATCCGTCCGACCCGACCAAATTTGGAGAATTCCTCGCTGCCGGTATCTTCCAGGAACCGATCCTGAACGAGCCCGCCTTGCAGGAAATGTTCGAAGAAGTCAAAGCTGGTATGTAAGGCTGCACAGAAACACGCCGCCCCACGTTTATCACCCGGGGCGGCGTTATTTGTGAGTGCCCGGAACAATATTCAACAGTAGAGTAGATTAACTTTGTGCCTGTATAACGGTTGCATTTGTGATGATCGAGTAAGGCGATGACTGAACAAACGAGATCTCTTCACCACGCACCGAAGCGAACCTTTGTGGAAAGTCTGACAGCGATCTTTCTGCGGAGCGAGCCGCTGCGTGGCTATTCGCTCATGTCGCCCACCCTCGGTCTGATGATTGTTGCACTGGCGTTGCCCATCGTCATGTTGCTGGCCATGAGCTTCTGGACGGCCGTTGGTCTCGATTTCGACCGTGCATTCACTCTGGACAACTACATCAAGTTCTTCCAGAAAGCGATCTACCCAAAAATTCTGCTTAAATCCATGAAGATGTCGGGCATGGTCACGCTGATAACCGTACTGCTGGCCTACCCCATGGCCTATTTCATCGCCTTCAAGGTCCACAAGAATAAACTGGTATGGCTGATCCTGATCACCGTACCGTTCTGGACCAGCTACCTGCTCAGGGTGTTCGCCTGGAAAATTATCCTGGGGTATAACGGTGTGATCAATTCCGGCCTCGGTTCGCTGGGCATTCTGTCCGAACCGCTCACTTTTCTGCTCTACAATCCCACAGCCGTGGTCATCACGTTGGCCCATGCGTGGGCGGCATTTGCCATCCTGCCGATCTATGTCTCGCTGGAAAAGATCGACCGTTCGTTACTCGAGGCCGCCACCGACTTGGGCGACGGGCCCGTCGCGCGCTTCATGCGTGTTACCCTGCCGTTGTCCATGCCTGGCATCATCGCTGCCAGTCTGCTGGTCTTCATCCCTACGGTGGGTGACTACGTCACACCCAAACTGGTGGGCGGCACCACCGGTATCATGTTCGGTAACCTGATCCAGTCGCAGTTTGGCAAGGCCGCAAATTGGCCCATGGGGGCCGCGCTGTCGGTGGCCGCCATGATCACCATTACGTTGGTCGTATGCGTTTTCCTGTGGTTCACCAAACGCGTGCGCAAGGGAGTTGCGTGATGACGCTGAGCAATTCCAGTAAATTCAGCTCCTTGACGATCTATGCGATCATCTACCTGGCGTTCATTTACGTGCCGGTGCTGTTCCTGCCGCTATTTTCATTTAATGATTCCATCTACGTGGCCTTCCCGTTGAAGGGCTTCACGTTAGACTGGTATTCATCCATGGCCGACTCCGATGGTCTGGTGCATGCTCTGACAAATTCTATCAAGGTCGGTGTGGTCGTCGCCATTCTCAGCACCATCCTTGGCACCCTGGCCGCCAAGGCGCTGACCCGTTACCGTATGCCCGGTAGCGGTGCCATGGTGGGGCTGATCATGGTTCCGCTGGTCATTCCCGGAATCATCATCGGCATCGCCCTGTTGGTGCTGATTAACACCCTCGGCCTAAATCTGTCATTGTTCACCATCGGTCTGGCGCACATGCCAGAGTGTACGGCGTTTTCCATGCTGGTGATGATCTCTCGGCTGGAAGGTTTCGAAAAACAAATCGAAGAAGCCTCGCTGGACCTGGGTGAGGGGCCATGGATGACGTTCTGGCGCATCACGTTCCCGCTCGCAATGCCCGGCATTGTAGCCAGCCTGCTGTTGACTTTCACCATTTCCTTCGACGAATTCATTCTCGCCTTCTTCCTTGCGGGGCAGGAAGTAACTCTACCGATCTATATCTGGTCGCAACTGCGTTTCCCGGCAAAGCTGCCGAGCGTACTAGCACTGGGAACCCTCATTCTGGTGGCGTCGTTCGTTCTCGTCACCTTTGCCGAATGGTTCCGCAGGCGCGGTGTCCAGATCAAGTCTACAAGCGGAGTATAAGACCGTGAGCAACGACGAATCCTTCATCGCCATTCAGAGCGTCAGCAAGCATTTTGGCAAAGTCAAAGCTGTTGACGACATTACGCTCAATATCCGACGCGGTGAGTTCTTTTCCCTGCTCGGCGCATCGGGCTGTGGCAAGACCACGCTGTTACGCATGCTGGCGGGTTTTGAATCGCCGACAATGGGCGAGTTATTTATCGACGGCCAACCCATGTCGGCCGTTGTGCCCAACTACCGCCCGGTAAATATGGTGTTCCAGAACTACGCCATTTTCCCGCACCTCAATGTGCGTCAGAACATTGCCTATGGCCTGCGCAAGGATAACCTCTCCAAGCAAAAAATGACCGAGATGGTCGACGAGATGCTCGATTTGATTGCGTTGCCCGGATACGGTGATCGTGGCTCGGACGAACTCTCCGGTGGTCAGCGCCAGCGTGTTGCGCTGGCCCGGGCTCTGATCAAGAGGCCGAAAGTGCTGCTGCTGGATGAACCACTCGGTGCCCTCGACAAGAAGCTCCGAGAGCAGATGCAACTGGAGTTACGCGATCTGCAACGCAGCGTTGGTATTACCTTCGTGTTCGTCACCCATGATCAGGAAGAAGCCTTGACCATGTCCGACCGTATCGCGGTCATGGAGGGTGGCAAAGTATTGCAGGTCGACTCTCCCACGCGGTTGTATGAATTGCCTCGCAGCCGCGCGGTGGCCGACTTCATCGGCTCCATGAACTTCTTCGAAGCCAAAGTGGAATCTGTGAGCGCCAATAGTGCCATGGTAGACGCCGGGCCACTGGGACGCATTCCGGCGCTGACCGGTGACCTCCGCTTCTCCGTCGGCGATACCGCACTGGTGGCCATCCGGCCTGAAAAGATGGCGCTTAGTGCAGAAAAACAGGAAAATGGCCACATTGGAGTTAACGGCATCGTTGATGCTGCGGCCTATCTTGGGGATCGCAATCACTACTACGTACGCGTGAACGGGATTGATCAACCCGTCGCAGTATCATCGCAGAACCTGACACGCGCGCTCGAAGGATCAATTGGGGAAAAACGTACTGTCTGGGTGCAGTGGCCTGAGGATGCAGCCGTTCTGCTTCATACCGACTGAGAGGGCAATCTGATTGCGCCAGGAAAATGGTAGATCATTGACTTTTCGGGGATTTCGACTACATATCCCGCATACGTGTTGCATTTGTTCTGGCTTGCCTAAATAACCGGTACGCCGTTTAGCTTAGTTATCCCCTGACAATGTGAGCGTTTCACCGACCGTGCATCCCATAATGTGAGGCACGGAATCAACATTCTTGTTAGAGGAAACTATTATGACAACTGGAACTGTAAAGTTCTTCAACCCCGCCAAAGGTTTTGGTTTTATTGAGCCGGAAGATGGCTCCAAGGACGCTTTTGTCCACATTTCGGCCGTCGAACGCGCCGGACTGAGCACGCTCAGCGAAGGGCAGAAGGTCTCCTATGAACTTCAGCCCGGTCAGAACGGCAAATCTTCCGCTGAGAACCTGTCCATCGTCGGCTAGTGATGCAAGGCCCCGCCCCCAACTCAGGTTGGGGGCGGCGACCGCACCGCAGCCGACCAATAGCCTTCGGTGGTGGCAGGGACAAATTGCCGGGATGTCCGACCAGTGGTCAATTCTCCGGCGATACAAAAAAAGATAACGACCCAATAAACAGACGGCGCGATGCGTCGTCTTAGCGCCGAGTTTGCACACCAACCCGCGCTCTCATCCATGCTCTCCGGGATAACTTTTTCGCCCGCGATGCCTCGAACCGAAACAAAGGATTCCCAATATGTCTAAGTCCGCAAAATCCAGGGCCGAGGAACAGTTCACTGCAACACAAAAAAAAGACAAGCAGGTCCTGAAAGACAAGGAAAAGGCCCGGTACGACCGAGCGGAAAACGTGTCAAAACTGAAGGCTCTCCGGATGGCTAAGGAAGCCGCCGACAAAGAAGCTGCAGCAGTTGTTGAGGCTGAGAAAGCTGCGAAAGCGGCAGCCAAGAAGAAGAAGAAATAACAACGTTCTAAACGGCGTTCAGGTCGATAGATTCTAGTACGCGCGTTTCTGATCCGCATTGTCGTATAAAATATCCGACCAGACCCCGTTGACGCGCTCACGCCAGGCGATACCGTCTGGCTCCATGTCGGCCTGAGGCCGGGGCATTTCAATATAGTGCGATGGCACTGCCGCACCGCGACCACACTGCACGAGACCTTGTCCCCTGATTTGACGCACATGGTGCGGCAGATATTGCTGGATGACAACGCCGATGCGACGGTGGTCGCTGGCATTGGGCTGGGATGCATGAATCACACGCGGGTGATGCAGCGACATTTGGCCGGGCCGCAGAACCAGATCAACGGCCTCGACATCCTCACCGACGTCAATCGCTTGCCCCCGCGTGAGGATATTATTTTCGCCGAAGGTATCCTTGTGATCGCGGATAGGGTCCCGGTGCGTTCCGGGCAACATACTCATGCAGCCGCTTTCCCGCGTGCTGGGTGATAAGGCAAGCCATGCGGTGATGCCGTCATGGGGCTCGAGGCCCATATAGGTTGCATCCTGATGCCAACTGACAAAACCGGGATCGCCTGCCTCCTTGATAAACAGCACGCTCCCGTGGACCATGATGTCCGGGCCGATTATATCCTCCACCGCATCCAGAATTACCGGGTGATGGGTAATCTCGTCGATCACAGAAACGATGAGGTGCGTGTTGTTGCGCTGAAGCGGATTAAGCGCATCGGGAAACCGCGCTTCCATGTCTTCGAGACGAAGCCGCAGATCAGTCGCCTCGGACTCTGGCATCACGTCAATTGGTGAGCAAAACCCGTCTTTGCCATAGGATTCGATTTGGGCACCGCTCAGGCGTATGGGCATGGCTGTCTCCGCTCTGGATCAGTCGTGGCCACAAATGTGCCGCGTCATGAAAACTAAAACAATGACTTTTCGTTCCGGGACTTTTCACCCAGTTCCACAAGCCAGCGCGCGACCTGATCGGTGGCGCGTCCGGTCTTGCCGGGCCTGAGTTTTCGCACGAAATAATCCGCATGCAGCGCATAGGTGCCGCCGAACACATCAATCAGTTCACCGGACGCCAGATAAGGATCGATAAACGGACGTCGACCGAGCATGACACCATCGCCCCGCTGCGCGGCTTCGATGGCAATCAACGAGCCATCAACCGATAAGCCGCGCGGCACCGTGCCGTGACCCGGCACGTATCGCCGGAACCAGCGATGCCAGTCGTCGTCGTAGCCCAGCACATGAATCAACTCGAAACTCAAAATATCATGGGGGTTTGCCAGCGTACTGCTGTCCAGCAATAACGCCGACGAACATATTGGGACGATGGTGGCGCTGAAAAGCTTGTCTGATGGCGGATTACCTTCGGACGGTTCGCCGATGGCAATTTCCAAATCTGCGCCTGTCGAGGCGCGTTTGCCCAATTCCTGATCCAGGGTCCGGATAGAAATATCGATTTCGGGATGGGCCTTATGGAACGGCCCCAGCTGCGGTACCAGCCAAAGCATGGCGACACTGGGGGTACAACGGATGGTGACCGTCTGGTCCCGGCGGTCTGGAAATAGCTGATCCGTCACGGTGTCCAGTCGTTCCAGCGCCTCATGCACACCATCCAGGTAGGCCTGCCCGGTGCCCGTCAACGATAACCGCCGGTGGCGGCGCACGAACAGCGGCGCATCCAGATAAGCCTCAAGCTGCCGGATCTGCTGGCTAACCGCCGGTGGCGAGATATTCAACTCCTTCGCCGCCAGCGCAAAACTCAGGTGTCGACCGGCCGCTTCAAAGGTGCGCAGGATATTCAGGCGGGGACGTGTCACGAGGCTCAGCCTTATCTCAGATAAGATTTACTTATCTATAATGACAGCAATCATCGTTTGTCGGCAAGTCCCCAGATTCATTAGAGTTTCACGGCATTCTCTTGACATGATTGTGGGGCGGCACACCGATGACCTGGTTCTCTTATCTGAATGATGAAGACCTTGCCTACGTCCATGAGGCATCGCTGGAAATCCTGAAAGAAACCGGGCTGTTGGTACGCAATGAAAAAGCCCGCAACCGGTTCGCCGAACACGGGGCTAGCGTCGATCATCAAACGGAAATTGTCCGCATCCCGGCCCACGTGGTCGAGACCTACCGGGCCATGGTGCCGCCAACCATTACGTTAAGAGGGCGCAATCCCGATTACGACGTCACCTTTCCACGTGAACTCCCCGTCATCGCGACCGCCAGTTCCGCACCCGATATCGTTGATCCAGTCACCGGCATAACCCGCCGAGCAACATCGGACGATATTGCCCGCATCGCCCATCTGGTCAACGGGTTACCGGGTTTCGATTTATTTTCCATCTCCACACTGGCCGATGATGCACCGAAGGATCAGTTTAGTCTGTCACGGTTCTACCCAGCCCTGAAGAACTGCGAAAAGCCCGTCCGCACTTCGGTGTACGATATCCGCGAGGCCGAACAGGTGCTGAAACTGGGTGAGTTGATCGCCGGATCAAAAGAAGCCTTTTGGGAACGGCCGTTCATTAATTTCGGCTACTGCGCCATTGTCTCGCCCCTGACCATGGACTTCGACAGCACAGAAATGCTCATGTATTTCGCCGAGAAAGGTATCACCGCCTATGGCACCATCGCACCAATGGGGGGACTCAGTACGCCGTTGTCCCTGGCAGGCATGCTGACGTTGATGAATGCAGAATGGCTGGCGGCCGCGGTACTGGCCCAGATGTCAAAACCCGGCACGGAACAGATCTACAATTTTCTGCCCGTATTTGCCGACATGCGCGACGGGGCCTATGCGCCGGGGCCATTGAAATAGGCATGATGAATTCCGCCGTCTGCCAGATGGCGCGCTTCTACAACGTGCCCGCCGGGGGCTATCTGGGCCTGACCAATTCCAAAGTCGCGGACGCCCAGTCTGGCTTCGAAAAAGGTATGTCGCCGTTGTTGGGGGCAGCGTCGGGTGTCGACTTCATTGTCATGGGCGGATTGCAGGATGCACTCATGTCCTTTGATTTCGGACAGGCCGCCATCGATAATGAAATTGCCATGATGATCAAACGGGTCCGTCGTGGTTTTGGCTTCTCGAAAGAATCTGTCTCCCTCGGCGATATCAAGGCCGTCGGACCGGGGGGCATGTTCGCGGCGAACCCTGCAACCCTGGAACGCATGCACACGGCGACCTTCATGCCGGAGCTGGCGGACCGAAAATTGCGCGAACAATGGGAACAGGAAAACTCGTCGACGATTCACCAACGCGCCCTGAGCAAGGTGCACGATATCCTTTCCATGCCCAATCCTGCGGCGCTTGATCCTGAAACTGATCAACATGTACGCGCCGGTTTCGACGGCTTGGTCGCCGGTGATTCATTCCTTCCCGAAGGCTGGCAACGCTTTGAATTTGGCACCGCTGAAATCACCCGCACCCGGCGCACCAACCGCCGCCACAAGTCTGCTTGAACGCACCATGGCCAGCACCTTTCCTAGCAGTGCCCGGATCGTCGTCATCGGTGGCGGCGTCATCGGCACCAGCATCGCTTTTCATCTCAACCGTGCCGGCGAGAACGATGTTGTGCTTCTGGAAAAAACCAAACTGACGGAAGGGGCTACATGGCACGCCGCCGGTCTGGTCGGGCAGTTCAGGTCCCAGCAAAATCTCATGAGCATGATGAACGACAGCGTCATGCTGTTTGATCAACTGGCAACCGAAACCGGTCAGGAAACCGGCTGGCGAAAGGTTGGTAGTCTGCGCATCGCCGCCAGTGAAGACCGTTGGAAGGAACTGCTACGGTCCCATTCGGCCGCGCGGGCGGTGGGGTTTGAGATGGAAATGTTGACGCCGAGCGAGGCCGGAAAACTCTACCCGCTGATCGACACGGCGGACCTGATCGGCGCGGCATTCATACCCGATGACGGCCATATCGATCCGTACAGCCTGACCCAGGCGTATGCGAAGGGCATCAAGGCCAAAGGCGGGCGGATCATCGAGGGCGTCATGGTCACGGAATTGGTGCGCACCAGAGGTGAAAATGGCGACCGCATCACCCAGGTGGTAACCGATCATGGTACTATCGATGTGGATACTGTGGTAAACGCCGCCGGACTGTGGGCTCGTCAGGTGGGCTGGATGGCAGGGGTGGAGTTGCCCGCCGGTGTGGTCGAGCACCAGTATCTCGTAACCGAAAAGTCTGACCAGATTCCCGATGGCATTCCGGCGTTCCGCGATCCCGACGGCGGATACTACGCCAAGCCCGAACCCGGCGCACTGGCCATCGGTGGTTGGGAAAAGGCAACGAGCGCGGTCAGCCCCATCGAGGGGTTCCCGTGGGACTGCGCCAACCATTTGTTTGAAAGCAATATGGACCGCCTGGAAGAAATACTCGAACCAGCGGCCAAGCGCTTTCCGTTGCTGAACGAGTTGGGCATACGCGACATCGTCAACGGTCCGATCCCCATTTCGCCCGATGGCGAACCGATCATGGGACCGGTCCCCGGCCTCGGTAACTTCTTTGCCGCCTGCGCCTTCACATCCGGTATCGCTGCGTCGGGTGGTGCCGGGAAGGCCATGGCGAACTGGATTTTGCACGGTGATCCGGGACTGGATTTGTGGGCCTTTGATGTACGCCGGTTTGGCCCCCTGCACGCCGGAGCCCGGTTTCTTCACGACCGGGCGCTGGAAAGCTACAGCAAATATTACGACATTCACTGGCCGGGCGAGGAATTGGAAAGTGCCCGTGGCATCCGTCGCAGCCCGCTCTATGACACCCTCAAACAACAGGGCGCGGTGTTCGGGTCCAAATTCGGCTGGGAGCGGGCAAACTGGTTCGCCCACGGCGGGATACCCCAACTCGACGTCCACGGCTTCGACCGCCCGCAGCAGGATTTAACCGTGGGGCGCGAACACCGTGCAGCACGGGACGGCGTGGTTCTCATCGACCAGTCATCCTTCACCAAGTTCGAGATCAGCGGGCGGGATGCGTGCCAGCTCCTTCAGTACTTAGCTGTCGCCAATGTAGACAAGACGCCGGGCGGTGCCACCTATACCCAGCTTTGCAACGAGCGGGGCGGCATCGAAGCCGACGTGACCATCATGCGGCGCGCTGACGATGTGTTCTGGCTGATTACCGGTTCCGGCAACGGCATCCGGGACAGGCAGTGGATGGAACAGCATGTCGCCAATTTCGCTGATGTTACAATTCGCGATATCACCTCGGCCTATGGAGTGATCAATCTGGCCGGTCCCCATGCCCGCAAGGTTCTCGAACTGGTTTGCCATAACGATATTTCTCACGGCGAATTCCCGTTCATGACCTCACGCGACATCTGCATCGGATATGCCCCGGCCACCGCCTTCCGGGTCACCTACATTGGTGAGTTGGGGTGGGAATTGTATATCCCTGTGGAATACATGCAGTACGCTTATGAGACTTTGCAGGGAGCAGGGCAGGGGTTCGGCATCACCAATATGGGGTACCGGGCCATTGATAGTCTGCGGTTGGAAAAACGCTATCTGGCATGGGGCTCGGATATTACGCCCGACGACAATCCGATTGAGGCAGGGCTGGGGTTTCTGATCGACTGGCGGAAGGGTGATTTTTTAGGTGCGGAAGCATTGTCGCGGATCAAGGATGAGGGCGTGTACCGCAAGTTGGTGTGCCTGGCACTGGACGACCCGCTGCCGGTATTCGGCGGAGAAGCCATTCTTTCAGGCGGGACGGTGGTCGGACAGACGACCAGCGGCAATTTCGGCTATTCCGTCGGCAAGTGCCTGGTTCTGGGGTATCTTCCGATCGATGTCCTGAAGCAGTCCACGTTTGAAATCGAATCATTTGGCCAGCGCAGTGCGGCCACCGTCATCGCCGGTTCGGCCTACGACCCGAAACGAACGAAAATACTGTGCTGATCGGGGGCACCGACCGGGTTGACTAATCTTCGCTGGAGGTCATTTCATCCGGTGCTGCATCATCGATGGCGGCTGGCGCGGCAGAGTCTACCGGAGGTGTTTCTTTGGTGGATTTTTTTGTCACCCGGGGTTTCCTGGGCTTCGCCACCTTCTTAACTGCCGGTTTTGTCTCGTCGGTTTTTTCTACCTTTTTGGCAACCGTTCTGCGTGCAGTTGTTTTCTTTTCCGGCACATCCGACTCCATGGTCGTACTGTTGGACTCATCTGAGTCATCGACTGTAGGAAGCTTGATGGCCTGCATCATGAACGCCGGGACATGCGCACCCAGTCCCTTGACCCGTCCCTGATCCGGCATGGCATCGTCGTCGTTGTCACGACCACGGCCCCGATTGCGGCCCCGGTCGCGATTGTTGTCACGATTTTTATCGCGATTCTGATTCTGATTCCTGTTCCTGTCGCGGTTCGAGCTTTCTTTGTCGTTCCGGTTTTCCCGTCCCCCGCCGGATTTTTGCTCTTCGCGCTTCACCGGCACCACAACATTTTGCGCATCAGGCTGGGCATCAGGACTACTCGTCGGGCTATTTTCTGTTTTATTCTCTGGCGTAGATTCTGGCTTGGCGTCCGGTTTATTTTCCGTGCGCCCCGCATGACGCCCACCGCCCCGTGGTCGCTGATGAGGCTGGCTTTTCTGTTCCACTTCAACATTGTTTGCGGAAGACGGAGGTGCCGAAACCGGTTTGCTGTTATCGGCATCCAGCTTAAGCAACGGGATGGGTTTTCCGATTAGTTTTTCGATAAAGCCGATGTATTTGGCATCTATTGGTAGAGCAATGGTATAGGCGCGGCCTTCACGACCGGCGCGGCCTGTGCGACCAATGCGGTGGATGTAATCTTCGGCATGGGTCGGCACGTCGAAATTGAAGACATGGCTCATGGCTGGAATATCCAGCCCACGGGCGGCCACATCGCTGCACACCAGATAACGGATTTTGTCGGCCTTGAATTTTTCCAGGGTCTCCATGCGCATCGACTGCACCATATCGCCATGAAGCTGGCCTACATCAAACCCATGACGCTCCAGGGACCGACAGACAACGGTGACATCGCGTTTTCGGTTGCAGAAGATAATACCGTTCTTGGCGTCGTCGCGGCGGATCAGATCACGCAAAGCGGCGCGCTTTTCCTTGGCTGCCGCACGGGCCGGGAGCATCAAAAGGCCTTGCGTGATGGTCGCGGATTTGGGTGCGTCGACGGTTATTTCCTTAGGGTTCATCAAGAACGCATCGGCGAGCCGCCTGATTTCCTTCGGCATGGTGGCCGAGAACATCAGCGTCGTGCGGATTTTGGGCAGCTTGCTGACGATCTTCTCCACATCGGGAATAAAGCCCATATCCAGCATGCGGTCGGCTTCATCAATCACCAGAAGCTTCACGTCGTTCAGCAACAACCGACCGCGCTCGAACAGATCAAGCAGCCGACCCGGTGTTGCGATCAGCACATCAACGCCGCTGTCGATCACCTTGATCTGGTCATTCATAGACCCGCCACCGATCAGCAGGGCTTTCGACAGGCGCTGGTACTTGCCGTAGATTTCGAAGTTATCGGCCACCTGTGCCGCCAATTCGCGGGTCGGCTCAAGGATCAGCGAACGTGGCATACGAGCCTTGGCCTGACCGTGATGCAGGATATCCAGCATGGGCAGGACAAACGACGCGGTCTTGCCGGTGCCGGTCTGGGCGCAGCCAAGGATGTCGCGACCCATCAAAACATAGGGGATCGCTTTTTCCTGAATGGGGGTGGGCGTGTCGTAACCAGCGTCTGCGACAGCGCGCAGCAGCTCGTCACTCAATCCTAAATCGGAAAAACTCATACGGTGGGTGAAACCAATCTCACGATTCTCAGGGTACGCCCGTGCGCAGCCTGATCGCTCTAAGCGTGATTTGTAACGAGCGGCAGTTTATGGTTTCACTCCTTCATGTCAATGATTCCCTTTCGCTTCGACGTCAATTTTGAAAAACCGATGAAATCCATGCTGAATAGAAAACAACCATTACTCTTCATTCCTGGACTTCTGTGTACTGTAGAGTTGTGGCGTCACCAGATGGATCATCTGGACGATGTGGCCCAAATCTCGGTGGCCGACTTGAGCCGGGACGATAGTATTCCCGGGATGGCGGCCCGGATATTGGCAGAGGCCCCTGAGACCTTCGCCTTGGTGGCACTTTCCATGGGTGGCTATGTGGCCCAGGAAATCATGCGCCAGGCACCGGAACGGGTATCGGGCCTAGCCCTGATAGACACCTCGGCGCGGGCCGACACGGATGATCAGTTGAAACGCCGCGCAGAGCTGATCAAGCAGGTGGGAAAGGTGGCACCGACCTGGTTTACGGGGGTAACCAAGCGCCTGTTACCCATGCTGATCCATCCTGAACGCCAGCATGACCCTGAACTGGTAACCATCATCAAGAAAATGGCCAAGGAGATCGGACGCGATGGTTATATTCGTCAGCAACGTGCCATCATGAACCGGGCGGACGGCGTTGCCGATCTGACCGCAATACGTTGCCCGACGCTGGTGTTGTGCGGGCGCCAGGATGTGCTTACACCGGTGAATGTTCATGAAGAAATGGCGACACATATATCCGGTGCCCGGCTGGTGGTGATCGAAGACTGCGGCCATCTGGCCCCCCTGGAACAACCCCATGCTGTGACGGCGGTCTTGCGTTATTGGCTTTCCGGCGTCAATTAATACGCAGGTACAGCCGCACACGGAGAATCCGAAGATGCCCAGAGAAGCGCGCCCCGAAAAGGACTGGCCCGGTTTGATTTTGCCGTACAAGGGAAAGATGCCGACCATTCATGACAATACCTTTATCGCGCCCAACGCCGTTATTATCGGCAATGTGGAAATCGGCGCGAACACCGGTATCTGGTTCAACTGCGTCGTCCGTGGCGATATGAACGAGATCCGCATTGGTGCCAACACCAATATCCAGGACGGCACCATCATCCATGTGGACAGCCGCACCTACGGCACCTACATCGGCGACAACATCACCGTGGGCCACATGTGCCTATTGCATGCCTGCACCCTGGAAGACGGATGCATGGTGGGCATGCAGGCCACGGTTATGGATGGTGCGGTGGTGGAACGCGGAGCCCTGGTCGCGGCAGGTGCGCTGGTGACGCCCGGGAAACGTGTTGGTGCGGACGAAGTCTGGGCCGGATCGCCTGCCCGCCGTCTGCGTGATGTGGGTGACCGTGACAAAGACATGCTGGAATACATCTGGCCCGGTTATGTGGAACTGGCAGGCGATTACCTGCGCGCCGGACAGGACCTGCGCCAGCCGCGTTAACAGGAGACGAATAGGGGATGTTACGTGGATAAGGCAAGTCAGACCCTGCTGGACGGTGTGCTCGGCGGTGATGCGCGTTCCATTGCGCGTGCCATGTCAAAAGCAGAAGCCGCCAAAGACGCAGACCGCGCATTTTTTTCGGCAATTTTTGCCAATGCAGGCAAGGCCCACACCATTGGCCTGACCGGTGTGCCAGGCAGTGGAAAATCCACCATGGTCCGCGCACTGGCCCAAACATTCAGAAGTTCCGGTCGCACGGTGGGCATTGTCGCCGTGGACCCGTCGAGCCCGTTTTCCGGTGGCGCGATCCTCGGAGACCGGGTCCGCATGGGCGAATTGGCCGGTGACGATGGCGTCTTCATCCGTTCCATGGCAACCCGGGGTTCCATGGGGGGCCTGACGCGGGGCTGCATGGAGACTGTCGATATTCTCGATGCCGCTGGGTTCGATATTATCCTCATCGAAACTGTTGGTGTCGGCCAGGACGAAGTCGACATCGCCCGTGCCGCACTCACGGTATTGGTCGTCTCCGCACCGGGCCTCGGCGACGACATTCAGGCGATCAAGGCGGGGGTGCTGGAAATCGCCGATATTCATGTGGTGTCTAAATGCGATCGCAAGGATTCTGACCGCACCGTTTCGGACCTTAAGGGTATGTTGGGTCTGGGGCTTACGGGTCGCAACCGGCATGGTTGGCCGGTGCCGGTGGCGGCAACCAGCGCCGAAACCGGGCAGGGCATTGCCGATCTGGTCACTCAGATTGACGCCCATCTCAAGCATCTGCGTAATTCAGGCGAATGGGCCGTGCGCCAGCGTGACATCGCCCAAATGCGCATGCTGAAGGCCGCCGAAGATATCGCTCGCCAACGGATTTCCACGGCTGAGGGGGAAGCCCTTGATGAGGCATTGCAGCGGGTTACTCGCCGGGACCTGGATCCCTATGGCGCGGCGCTTTCACTGCTCGAAACGAACGACTAAGCCTTTCTGAGTGTGACTTCCGTGCCATGTACGGCCGTGCTCTCGCCCATATCCGATTTGCGTGGGACATGAAGCAGGTTCACGTTGGCCTTTGTTGTTTCGAACCGGGGCCAGCGGCTTTTGTGGGTAAGTAATGCGCCCTGCGGCGTGATGTCTGATACGCGGGCTGTCAGCGTCAAATCCCCGGCGCTGTTTGATAGCACAACATCATCGCCGTCCCGAACACCGCGTTTCCCGGCATCATCGGGATGGATGGTCACATGGGCCGGTCCCATCATGGCCCGAACCCGTCCATCGTTGCCATAGCTGGAATTCATCAGGTGCTTGTCCGCAGGCGACAGCAGCCTGAGTGCGTCGCCCTGAGGTACCGCATCAGCGTCCGGCTGCGGCGTGTAGGGCAGGCCGTTGTCTCTGGCACGCTCACTGGCTATTTCGATCCTGCCGCTGGGGGTTGGGAAAACGCCGTCCTGCCACAGAATGAACGGCTCCTCACTGACATAGGTCCAACCTTTTTCCTTAAGCTCCGCCCACGCCATGCCCGCGCAGGATTTCTCAAGCTGCGCATTGATCATGGACTGATCGCTTTCAAACAATTCAGGTGCATCAAATCCCATGGCCCGTGCCAGCCTTCGGAATATCTCCTGATTGGGCAGCGCCTCACCCATCGGCTCGGTGCATTTGACCTGTGGTCCGACCATGAGCTGGAAGTAGTTGGCACACAGATCGTCGAATTCAAGGAAACTGGCGGCGGGCAGGACTAAATCGGCGTAATCCGCCGTATCGGTCACGAAGCAATCAATCACGACCGTGAACAGATCGTCTCTGGACAGGCCGCGCAGCATTCTCGCCTGCGCCGGATTAGATGCCACCGGGTTACAGTTCCACACCATGTAGGCACGGATCGCGTCCGAATCTCCCAAAAGATCCGGCACATCCATCTGACTGACCGGCGGTTTGGCATCAGCGTCGTCATTTGCGGCGTAAGCCTGCGCCTTGCCGCGCCGCTCAGCGATGCCATGGGTGTCATTCAGATAGTACGCCCCGGCACCCGGCTTGCCGATGTTGCCCGTGAAGGCAGGCAACATGGCACAGGCGCGGAAGATGTTGCCGCCCTGAGGTTGGCGTTGCAAACCCTGGCCCAGCCACAGCAAAGCCGGTCCCGATGCATACAGCCGCGCCGCTTGCTCGATCAATGCGGCAGGCACGCCGGTCTGATCCTCGCCCCATTCGGGCGTACACGCAGCAATGGTTGGGGCAACGTCGTCGTAGCCCAGCACACGGTCGTGGATGAACTCCATATCCAGCAGGCCATCGCGCTGCATGACATGAACCAAGGCAAACGCCAGCGCGGCATCCGCGCCCGGACGAATTTGCAGATGGAGGTCCGCGTTCTCAGCCGTTTCATGGCGGATCGGATCGATAACGATGACCTGGGCTTCGCATTCGCGCAGCCAGAGCTTGTCGACGTGGGGCGCACAGGCTGACGGATTTGCCCCCCAGACCACGATACATTTGCTGTCTTTTACAGTACGCGGATCAAAGCCGTTGACGGAATCGCCAAACACATAATTCCACGCAACATGGCCCGCCTTGTTGCACACCGTATCCGGATCGATTTCCGTCGCCCCCAGATGATCGAAAAACCGTCCGGGGAATCCTCCAGCGATCAGCGAGCAGGTTCCGGTGTAGTGGGTGTGGTAGATGTGTTCAGGCCCATGGCTTTCCATGATGTCTTGAAGACGGGCGGCGACCTCGCTCAGGGCTTCACCCCAACTGATGGGGGTAAATTTACCCGAACCCTTCGGTCCGGCCCGCCGCAGAGGCGTTAACAGACGTGCGTTTTCGTCCCGCCAAGCTCCGTTATAGGCGGCGGAACACTTGCCACATAACGGCCCTCGATTGGATGGATGGTCAGGATCCCCGGTGACCAAAGAAATCGCGCCATCACGCACAATAACGGCAATGCCACACCCGTCGTAACAGTCACGCGGGCAGGTGGTCTTGATTACTTGTTTGATATCAGGATCCATCAGACATTCTCCGGCTGAGTTTAAGCCATTATGAACACCGATGGACTAGCGCGCATCCTTTTTGACGTAGGATCCCGGTGCGGGCTCCAGCGCCTTCAGGCCACCCTTGCCGGGAATGCGCGCGGCAACGAGTTTGCCGCTGTATTTTCCAATCCACTTGTCCCAGTCGGGCCACCATGATCCGTCATGGGATTCGGCACCGTCGAGCCATTTTTCCGGCGCTTTGACCTTCTTTGCATTGGTCCAGTAACAATACTTCTGTTTGACTGGCGGGTTCACGATACCGGCAATATGTCCCGATGCCGACAACACGAAACGCATCGGTCCTTTGAATATCTCCATCGCCGCGTAGGTGGATTTCCACGGTGCAATGTGATCGTCACGGGTTGAAACCATATAGCTGGGGGTATCGATCGTGCCCAGATCAATGGGAACACCGGCCAGCTCGATCCCGCCCGGCTCGATTAACTTGTTCTCAAGATACATTTTACGCAAATAGAAGCTGTGCATGGCGGCGGGCATGCGGGTGTTATCACTATTCCAGTACAGCAGATCAAAGGGGAAGGGCTCTTTTCCCAGCATGTAATTGTTGATCACAAAGGACCAGATCAGGTCGCTGCTGCGCATGACATTGAAGGTGCCTGCCATGTCTTTGCCTTCGAGGTAGCCGCGCTGGTCCATCTTGCGTTCCAGATCGGCCAGTTGCTCTTCGTCAATAAACACGCCCAGATCACCGGCCTCGGTGAAGTCCAGCATGGTCGTAAAATAGGTCGCCGATGCGATACGTCCCTGGTGGCTTTCATCGTCACAGGCCGCGACATAAGCCAGCGCGGACGCCAGCAGAGTTCCACCGATGCAATAGCCGATGACATTGACTTCCCGCTCACCGGTCGCGGTTTCGATGGCTTGCAGTGCCTCCAGTGGGCCTTCGAGCATGTAGTCTTCAAAACCTTTGGCGGCCAGTTCTGCGTCCGGGTTAACCCACGAGATGACAAAGACCGTATGGCCCTGATCGACCGCCCACTTGATGAACGAGTTTTCCGGGCGCAGATCAAGGATATAGAACTTGTTGATCCACGGCGGAATGATCATCAACGGTTTAGATTTAACCTCATCTGTGGATGGCTCGTACTGGATCAGTTCCATCAGGTCATTGCGGTACACCACCTTACCCGGCGTTACCGCGATATTGACGCCGACTTCAAAGGCGTCTTCATCGGTCATGCTGATCCGAAGTTTGCCATCGCCGCGCTCGAAATCCTCGAGCAGGTTCTGCAAACCCTTGACCAGATTTTCACCCTTGCTGTCGACCGTCGCCCGCAACACCTCGGGATTGGTCAGGGCGAAGTTCGTCGGCGAAAGGGCATCGGTCAGTTGGTGGGTATAGAATTCCACCTTGCGCGATGTCTTGTCGTCCAGCCCCTCGACATCGCCCACCACGTCTTCCAGCCAGCGTGAGGTCAACAGATAGGACTGTTTCATGTAGTCGAAAACCTGGTTTTCATTCCAGGCCGGATCGCGAAACCGGCGGTCGCCGGCTTCAGGTTCAACGACCGGACCAGTATCCTGACCCATCATCCGGCCCGCCGTGGTCTGCCACAGACTGAGATAGTCCTGCCAGAGCGACATCTGGGCCTGCATCAGCTTCGCCGGATCAGACATCAAACGCGTCGTCATTTCCAAAAACGCACCACCGATATTTGCCGGATCAACCGATTTTTCGTGCATCTCGGACGCATGGCGGGCCATGAAATCATTGACCAGCCGCTGTGATCGCTGGGCGATATCCGCGAACACCTGAGGGTCAGCGTAAGACGTCTGGTTGGCCGACTCGTCGTTCATCACTGATTCCTTTGAGGTTTTGCCAACAGAAACTTTATGCTATCGGGAACAGTCAATGGTTTGTCTGCTCGACCGGGATAAGCGATATATACGTCTTTTTCGCACATGCACAATACGCTGCATGTATGAAAGATATACGAAATTCGTTAATCTATTTGGGCGATAGATGTGATCTTGACGTATTTTGTTGATAAATTTCGTGCAAGACTAATGGTCTAATGACCAAAAAGGGAACCGGAGATATGAACGTGGACCAGACAAAACACTGCGGATTTCTGCGGTGGATGACCGTGAGAACGACGGCAGCACCTCTGCTGGCTATAGGACTCCTCGCCGGTTGTTCATCGGTTCCGGACGCGATCAATCCGGTCGAATGGTACCGGGGCGCATCCGATCTTATTTCCGGCGACGGAAATGATTCACAGTCCACAGATACAAATGCGGCCCAGGCCGATTCGTCGATTCCCGGCGAGAACGAAGATTTTCCCAGCCTCGCCTCGGTTCCCGAACGCCCTTCGGTTGTCACCGGCAATAACGTGGCCGATGGCCTGATCGCCGACCCCAACAAGCCGGAATATGCTGACGCTCCCCCGCGCCAGACCGAGGACGGCGACCTCGCACCGCCACCACCACCTGTCGCGGTGGCAGACAGCAGCCTACAGCCCGCACCGCCTACGCAGTCGACCGCTCCGGTAACATCAGAAAGTATCAGTGTGGCGGCAGTCCCCGCCTCGACACCGACACTGATCCAGCCATCGACCGTCGCCGTTGCCGCCTCCATGCCCTTGGTGGTCGAACCCGGTCGCCTGCCGTCCGGCGAAACCTATGAAGAATACCGTGCTCGCCTGATGGCCGGACTGGAAACTCCAGGCTCGGTGCCAATCATGGCACCTGTAACAATGAATTCGGCGGCTCAAACATCGAACGTCGGCGACCTCGATACGGTGGTAATTTCGTCCAGCGGTATCGACATGACGACACCCTATACCTCATTGAATTCCTCATTGAGCAGCGGCGCGAAAACACTGGTCAGTCAGACCGGTTTTCAACAGGTCGGCATGCAGGGTGGTCAGCCGTTGCTGACATCCGGTTCCACGAAGATCGCAACCATCCAATTCAATTCCGGCTCATCCCGGCTTGATGTGAATGACCTTCAGGTGCTGCAGAAAGTGGCCGCCCTGCAACAACAGAGTGGCGGCACAATTCGTATCATCGGACACGCCAGCAGTCGCACCCGCAGCATGGACCCGGTGCGCCACAAAATGGTGAACTACAGCGTGTCAGTGGCCCGCGCCGATACCATCGCCAAACAACTGGTACGTCTTGGCGCTCCGAAAGGACAAATCCTTGTCGGAGCAGTCTCCGATGCTCAACCCAAGTTCTATGAGGTCATGCCGTCCGGTGAAGCGGGCAACCGTCGTGCAGAGATTTACATCGACAGTTAGTAGATTAGGGCAGACGTCTACACAGGGTCCGTGCTGTTGAGAGATGGCATCGGGCCTACGTGTCTTGACCACAAATGGTGTCTTGACCAGAAATGGAAGAATAAATGAGTGAAGCATTGAAGATTGCCATTGCCGGACTGGGTACGGTCGGCGCGGGAACCGTGAACCTTCTCCGCAAACAGGCAGAAACTTTGAACACGCGCGCGGGTCGCGCCATCACCGTGGCGGCTGTTTCCGCACGTGATCAGAATAAGGACCGCAGCGTGGACCTAAGCGGTATTCAGTGGTTCACCGACGCTGATACCATGGCCCGCGAGGCCGGGGCCGACGTGGTGGTTGAACTCATCGGCGGTTCAGAAGGCATTGCCAAGGCCGTTTGCGAGACGGCGCTGGGCAGTGGACGTCATGTGGTCACTGCCAACAAGGCGTTGCTGGCCCACCATGGCATGGACCTGGCCCGATTGGCCGAAAAATCTGGCGTTTCCCTTCATTATGAAGCCGCAGTTGCGGGCGGCATTCCGATTATTAAATCCTTGCGCGAAGGATTGGCGGCCAATGACGTTAAACGGATTTCAGGCATTCTGAACGGTACCTCCAACTACATCATGACCCGCATGCGCGAAGAAAGCCTGGACTTCGGTGCCGTCCTTAAAGACGCCCAGGACCTAGGTTATGCAGAGGCCGACCCCGGTTTCGATATTGATGGCGTTGACGCTGCCCATAAGCTGGCAATCCTGGCCAGCGTCGCCTTTGGTGCCGAAATCAACTTCGGTGCCGTCCATACGGAAGGCATCCGCCATATCTCGCTCATGGATGTGCAATTCGCCGATGAACTGGGTTATCGAATCAAGTTACTGGGGATTGCGGCACGGACCCTGACCGGCATCGAGCAGCGGGTTCACCCCTGTCTGGTGCCCAAGGCGGCAGCCATTGCCAACGTGGAATACGCGTTCAATGCGGTCGAAGTGGAATGCAATTTCGCCGACACCATCATCCACGTCGGCCCCGGCGCAGGTCCCGGGCCGACGGCATCTGCCGTGGTCGCCGATTTGGTTGATATCGCGCGCGGTCACGAGACCCCGGTTTTCGGTGCTCCCACATCGTCACTCAGCGCCATTCCGACGATACCAATGGAGCAGCATTTTGGAGCCTACTACGTCCGTCTCATGGTCGTGGACCGTCCAGGCGTCTTCGCCGACATCGCGACTATCCTGCGGGATCATGAGGTGTCCATGGAGTCTGTGCTGCAACGGGGACGCGCACCGGGTGAACCTGTTCCACTGGTCATGACCATGCACGAGACCCTGGAAGCCAACATAAACACAGCATTCACGGAAATTGCAACCCTCGACGCCGTTGTCGGCGAGCCGTGCCTGATCCGTATTGAATTGCTGCCGGGCTGAATTGCTGTCATCCTTCCAGATGTAATTTATTGTATAACGGATTAATGTCGGCATGGATCGAAACCTTGCTTTGGAAGCAGTACGTGTGACAGAGGCGGCCGCCCTGGCGGCCTATCGTCACTTGGGGCAAGGCGATGAAGAAGCCGCTGACCGCGCGGCTGTTGAGGCCATGCAAAATGCCCTCAACACGCTGCCCATAGACGGGTGTGTTTCCATTGGGGAAGGCCTGGAAGGTGAGGTCGAGCAACTCTATGCCGGACAGAAAATCGGCACCGGTGACGGCCCCCATGTGGATGTGGCCCTGGTGCCGCTCGAAGGTTCCTCCATTATCGCCCGTGGTGGCTATAATGCCGTATCGGTGATCGCGCTTTCGGAAAAAGGCGGATTTCCGCAAATGCCGGGTATCTATATGGACAAGATCGCCGTTGGCCCCGGCCTGCCGGATGGCGTCGTCAGCATTGACGCAACGCCTGCCGAGAACCTGAAGACTCTGGCCGACGCCAAAGGCGTCACCGTTGGCGACATCGTTGTCTGCATGCTGGACCGGCCCCGTCACAAGGATCTGGTCCTTGCCGTCCGTGAAGCGGGGGGACGCATCCGCCTTATATTGGACGGCGATGTTAGCGGCGCTGTCGCCGTGGCCAGACCGGAAAGCGGCGTCGATATCTACATGGGGATTGGCCTGGCACCCCAGGGAATTCTGGCGGCAGCCGGATTACGTGCCGCCGGAGGCCAAATGCAAGGCCGACTCATGCTGCGGAATAATGAGGACCGTGACAAGGCCCTGAAAGCCGGTATTTCCGAGTCCGATGCCTGCTACACCATCGAAGACATGTCGCCGGGCGATGTAACCTTTGCCGCCACCGGCATCACCACGGGGCCGTTGTTGCCGGGTGTGCAACGAAACGCTGTCGGCCCGATTTCCCATTCCCTGGTGATGCGGTCTCGCACCGGCACGCTGCGCTATATCGAAGCCCACCACCGAACCTGACCCCATGTCTTTATCCTCTCCTTCTTCTGCGGACTCTTTTCTGGGCGTAGACCGCTCGGTCACCGGCAAGCGCTGGATTTCGCGGGCTGGCGATGACCGCATCGCCATGGCCCTGTCGCAGCGTCTGAATCTGCCCGAGGCCGTCGGACGCATCATGGCGGCACGCGGGGTAGGACTCGATGATGCGGAAAGCTTTCTGAACCCCACGCTTAAGCACTCGCTACCGGACCCCAGTGTGTTTCGCGATATGGACACCACCGCCGAACGCGTCGCCAGTGCCGTCATGCAAGGCGAACAGATTGTCATCTTCGGCGACTATGATGTGGATGGTGCCACATCGTCGGCGTTGTTGAGACGGTACCTGAAAACCGTCGGCGCGCGGGTCCAGGTCTACATCCCTGACCGCCTGAAGGAAGGCTACGGCCCCAATGCCGCCGCGTTGTTGAAATTGCGCCAGGACGGGGCGTCGCTGGTCATCACGGTCGACTGCGGCACAACGGCATTTGAAGCACTGGGCGCGGCTCATGATGTGGGGTTGGACGTGATCGTTGTTGATCACCATGAGGCCGAAGTATCCCTGCCCAAGGCCGTCGCCGTGGTCAACCCGAAGCGTCTGGACGAAGCGGGTAACGCCTATAAACAACTGGCCGCCGTGGGCCTGACATTCATGTGTGTCATCGCTATCAACCGGTTGTTACGGGCGCACGATTGGTTCACCAAGCGCAAGGAACCTGATCTGCTCAATCTATTGGATTTAGTGGCGCTGGGCACAATATGCGACGTTGTACCGCTGACCGGCCTGAACCGTTCCTTCGTGCATCAGGGCCTGAAGGTCATGGCGGCGCGAGGTAACATCGGCATCAATGCGTTAGCCGATGTGGCGGGGATCGACGAGCCACCGGGAACGTATCACGCCGGGTTCGTGTTTGGCCCTCGCGTCAACGCCGGGGGCAGGGTGGGGGAGTCCTTTCTCGGCTCTCTGCTGCTGTCTACCGACGACACTGACGAAGCCAAAGACATTGCGCGGCGACTTGATTCATACAATCAGGAACGCCAGTCTCTGGAAGCCAATATTCTGGACGACGCCATGGCGCAGGTGGAGCGCGAAGGCGATGATCTGGGCGCAGTCGCCATCGCCGCCGGGGTGGGATGGCATCCGGGCGTCGTCGGCATCGTCGCCAGCCGTCTCAAGGACCGCTTCAACCGCCCGGCCTGTGTCATTGCCTTCGTGGGTGAAGGTAATGATGATATGGGAACTGGCAGCGGGCGTTCGGTCACCGGTGTCGATCTCGGCCAGACCATCATCGCGGCCCGTCAGGCGGGGCACATCGTCAAGGGCGGCGGGCATGCGATGGCCGCCGGGTTCAGCCTCACACAAGCACAACTTCCCGACTTCCGCGCCTTCCTCATTGAACGTATCGGCGCACAAATCGCTGCCCATGGGATTGAGCCGACGCTGTCCATCGACGGGGCCATCAAGACCCAGGGGGCCAACCTCGAATTGCTCAATGATCTGGCGCGTATCGGCCCCTTCGGTGCTGGCAATCCGGAGCCCCGGTTCGTGATTCCCGACGTGCGTCTGGCGTTTGCGGACCCGGTCGGCACCGACCATGTGCGCTGTCGCATAGAAGACTCATCGGGCGGTCGGCTGAACGGTATTGCCTTTCGCTGTCTGGAAACGCCCCTGGGCGCGGCCTTGTTGAAAAGTGGCGGCGGCACCATGCATCTGGCGGGCAAGCTACGCATCAATACCTGGCAAGGCACCTCGACGCCGCAGTTGATCATCGACGACGCTGCCATCATGTGATGAGGACAACACGTTGCCTCTATGCCCCCGCAGGTTTAGGTTCGCCCCATGACTGATTCTCCTCTCGCCCCCTATGCCAGCAAGCCCGACGAGTCGCGCGGTCGGCTGTTCCCTGAGCCGGGCAGCGCCACACGCACCTGTTTTCAGCGCGACCGGGACCGCATCGTGCATTCCGCTGCGTTCCGCCGCCTCGAATACAAGACCCAGGTGTTCGTCAATCACGAGGGAGATTTCTTCCGCACCCGGCTGACCCACAGCCTGGAAGTGGCGCAGATTGCGCGGTCCTGTTGCCGCTATCTGGGTCTGAATGAGGATCTGGGTGAAGCATTGGCGCTCGCCCACGATCTCGGCCACCCACCGTTCGGCCATGCGGGCGAAGACGCGCTCAAGGAAACCATGGAACCTTTCGGCGGGTTTGATCATAACGCCCAGTCATTGCGGGTGATCACCCTGTTGGAGGAACGCTACCCGGCCTTCGACGGGCTCAATCTCACATGGGAAACTCTGGAAGGGGTGGTGAAGCATAACGGACCGCTGCTCTCCGAAAGCGGCCCGTCACCGGACGAACTGCCCCGCGGTATTCTGGCCTATGGGGAACAACAGGACCTGGAGTTGCATACCTTTGCCAGCGCCGAGGCGCAGATCGCGGCGCAAAGCGACGATATTGCCTACAACAACCACGACATCGATGACGGCCTGCGCGCGGGCCTGTTCAGTATCGACGATTTGCTCGATGTTCCCCTGGTCGGCCCGATTTTTCATTCGGTCCACAAAGCCTATCCCGATCTGGATACATCACGCATGATCCACGAGGCCGTGCGGCGCATGATCGGAGCCATGGTTGACGACCTGATTGGTGAGACAGAACGGCGTCTGGCCGAGGCCAAACCCGAATCGGCTACTGCGGTGCGTCATTACCGCCACTCCCTGGCTGGATTTTCAGAAGAAATGCGGGAAAATGACTCGGCGCTGAAAAAGTTCCTTTTCGAAAACATGTATCGCCATTACAAGCTGAACCGAATGACCAGCAAAGCCAGACGTGTTGTCAAAGACCTGTTCAATCTGCTGGTTGAAGAACCTGAGTGTCTGCCCACGGAATGGCGGAAGAACGCCGGAAATCCGGGCAGTCAGGGCACAGCGGAACTGGTCGCGGACTATATCGCCGGGATGACAGACCGCCACGCCCTCGACGAACACCGACGATTGTTCGACGTGCAGGCGCGAACCTCTTAAAGACTGAACCCGGAAACCGCCCCCGGATCGGCCTTTCACGACCCTGGGTGCGGCTGATAGAAGACACTCCATGACCTGGTACAAACCATTTGGACGCGACGGCGTCATTTCTGCCCTCAATGCCTTAAGTGGCGAAGGCATCATCCCGACCGATCTGGACACGTCGCGGGTCGCGGTGGAGCCCCCGCGCGAACAGGGCCACGGCCACGTCGCGACCAACGCCGCCATGGTGCTATCCAAACAGGTCGGCATGAAGCCCCGTGATCTGGCGGAGCATATTGCCGACAGACTGAAAACCGATCCTGCCGTGGCAAGTGTCAAAATTGCCGGTCCCGGTTTCATCAATATCTCGCTGATCGATGACATCTGGTACCGCGAACTGGCGGAGGTGCTGCGTGCCGGAACCACCTACGGGGATTCCACGCTGGGGCAGGGCAAGGCGGCCAATGTTGAATTCGTTTCGGTCAACCCCACGGGACCCATGCACGCTGGTCACGGACGTGGTGCCGTGTATGGTGACACGCTGGCTGCCCTACTGGAAAAGGCCGGATATGCCGTCACCCGGGAATACTGGATCAATGATGCCGGCGCACAGATCGACACTCTGTCGCGCTCGCTGCATCTGCGCTATCGCGAGGCCCTGGGTGAAGACATCGGTGAAATTCCCGAAGGTCTCTATCCCGGCGATTATCTGATTCCGACCGCAGAGGCCATTGCCAAGGCCGATGGCGACACGTGGCGTGATTTAGATGAGTCCGACTGGCTGGCACCGTTCCGGCGGTTTGCCATTGACGACATGATGACCATGATCCGCAACGATCTGAAAATGATCGATATCGAGTTCGATGTCTTCACCGCAGAAAGCTCCATCGTGGAGACCGGCAAGGTAGATGCGGCGCTCGAATTTCTAACCGAAAAAGGCCTGATCTACACCGGCGTCCTGGAGCCGCCCAAAGGCAAGACACCGGATGACTGGGAGCCACGTCCACAGACCCTGTTCAAGGCCACGCAATTTGGCGACGATGTGGATCGCCCGTTAAAAAAATCCGATGGAAGCTGGACCTACTTCTCCACCGACATCGCCTATCATCTGGACAAATACCGTCGCGGCTTCAAAACCATGATCAATGTCTGGGGAGCCGACCATGGCGGCTATGTGAAACGCATGAACGCTGCGGTCAAGGCCCTGACCGACGGGGAAGCGGAACTGGATGTCAAGCTGTGCCAGATGGTCAATTTAATGGACGGTGGCAAGCAACTCAAAATGTCCAAACGCGCCGGGAACTTTGTCACCATCCGCGACGTCATTGACCAGGTCGGCAAGGATGTCTTCCGCTTTATCATGGTGACGCGAAAAAATGATGCGCAGCTTGATTTCGATCTGCAACAGGTTACCGAGCAATCCAAGGATAACCCGGTTTTCTATGTTCAATACGCCCACGCCCGGGTCCATTCGGTGCTGCGTCATGCGTCCGAAATTTTTGGTGCGGACGCGCTGACACCCGAAAGACTGGCCGACGCGCCCCTGGAAAGACTGACCGATTCGGCAGAAATGGGACTGATCATGCACATCGCAGGATGGCCGCGACTGGTGGAAAGCGCGGCTTTGGCCCATGAGCCTCACCGCGTGGCGTTTTTCCTGTATGATCTGGCATCGGCGTTTCATGGATTGTGGAACATGGGCAACGATAACACGGACCTGCGTTTCATCATGGCTGACGATGCAGAACTGACACGGGCCCGGCTGGCGCTCATCCGGGGGGTCGCCGTGGTAATTGCATCCGGTTTGAATATTTTCGGTGTCGAGCCGAAAGAGGAGATGCGCTGATGGCACCAAACCCGGAAGACAGGCTGGGTGGCTCGGACGGGCTGGAGTTTGAGCCTGTAAAAACGCGCCCGAAGTCAAAACGCCATTGGGGACGTTGGGTCGGTTTTGCCGTCGTTATCGTCGTCGGTGCAGGTGGTGGCTGGTACTATTTTGGCGACCAGTTTCCCATAGACACGGAAAAACAAGTCCCCGTGATCCGGGCCGATATGACGCCGGTAAAAATCAAACCTGCTGATCCCGGTGGCATGGAAATTCCCGACCGCGACAAGCTGGTCTACGACCGCCTGAATGGCGAGGGTGGCGGCACCACTGTTGAGCACTTATTACCACCGCCCGAAACCCCCGTGCCCATACCGGAATCGCAATTACAGGACGCGCCATCTGAAACGGCCAGCGTGCCACCACCGGCACCGCCTGAGCCCGTGGTCCCAGAATCAGCACCTGCTGAACCACAACCGGCGACCGAGCAGATGGCCGTTGCGGCGACGGACCCGGTCGCGCCTGTAGTCCCCGGGGATGAAAATGCGCCTGTTGCCTTGCAACCTTCCACAGTCATGGAGACCACAAAAGAGACAGCAGCAGAAACAACAACAAAAACCACGGACGCGCCACTTGCACCACCACCAGCCCCCGTGGCACCGGTTGAGGCAGCACCGGTGACGCCAACGCCGTTACAACCGTCTTCGTCCCAGGTCGCCACCGCAGAAACTCAGACCGTCGCGACGCAATCAACGGCCAGCGCCTCCACGGCGCAAACAACGACCAGCGCCTCCACGGCGCAAACAACCACCACCGCCTCCACGGCGCAACCCAACGAATACAATGTTCAGCTCGCGGCGCTTCGTACCCATGAACGGGCGGAAACCGAATGGAAACGGCAAAAGAAAGCCCATCCTGACATCCTTGGCGCGTTGAAGTTTTTCGTCGTGCGGGTTGATCTGGGTGGCGACAAGGGCGTGTTTTTTCGCCTGCGCGCCGGTCCTCTGAAAGACGCTGCGGCGGCAAAGACCCTGTGCGGCGAACTTGCGAAACGTAACGTCGGATGCCTCGTCATCCGTCCCGGCAAATAGGCGGGCGCTAGACCATGGTACGCCCTCTCGCCGCCTGTTTTGGCTGTGCCGGTTTGACCCTGACAGCCGAGGAACAAGGATTTTTCCGCTCCAATGATCCCTTGGGCTTCATTTTGTTTGCCCGCAATGTGGATACACCGGATCAGGTTCGCGCACTGGTCGATGATCTGCGCGCCTGTGTCGGGCGCGACAGCGCACCCGTCCTGATTGATCAGGAAGGCGGACGGGTTCGACGCCTCAAGGAACCACACTGGCGATCAACCCCGGCACCGGCATTGTTCGTGACATTGCACAATCAGGACGCGGAAGCGGGGTTGGAGGCGGCGCGTCTGAATGCCCGCCTGATCGCCGATGATCTATACGCCTTGGGCATTGATGTGAATTGCCTACCGGTTCTCGATATTCCGGCACCGGGCAGCCACCCGTTCCTGCATGACCGTGCGGCGGGCCGAACCGTGGAACAGAGCATCGCGCTGGGACGCATGGTTTGTGATGGCCTGCTGGAGGGTGGCGTGTTGCCGGTCATCAAACACATCCCCGGCCACGGCCGGGCAATGGCGGACAGTCATCAGGAAATGCCTCATGTGGATGCGCCTCATACAGAGTTGGATGCAATTGATTTCGCCCCGTTTAGAGCCCTTGCCGACTGCGCCTGGGGGATGACAGCCCACGTTGTCTATTCCCATATTGACCCCGATCATCCCGCGACGATGTCCGCCACGGTGATCAACGAGACCATCCGGAGGGACTTAGGCTTTAATGGATTTCTGGTGTCCGACGATGTGAGCATGGGTGCGCTCACCGGTCCCATGGGCGAGCGGGTGCGCGCCTGCATGAGTGCTGGATGTGACGCTGTTCTCCATTGCAATGGCGATATGGCGGAGATGATGGAAGTCGCCGACAATCTCGGATCACTAACCGACATTGCCGAAATCCGGTTCGACAAAACCCTGACCGCCAAACAGACGCCGGAACCGCTAGACAGACGCGAAGCAGAGGGGCGGCTGGAAGCCTTGCTAAACCTCGTCCGCGAATCGGCATAATGCAGGACTTCTTTTTCAAGGCCTCGATCTGGATTATCCCGGTCGTGACGGCCATTACCTTTCACGAAGCCGCCCATGGCTGGGCGGCATGGCGACTGGGGGATGATACGGCCAAGCAACTAGGTCGCGTCACCCTCAATCCGATCAAACATATCGATTTGTTCGGCACAATTTTGCTGCCCGCCATGCTGGTCCTGGGCAGTGGCGGGCGGATGATGTTCGGCTACGCCAAGCCAGTTCCTGTCAACTTTGGGAGACTGCGCCGTCCGCGCCAGCACATGGTCCTCGTCGCCGCTGCCGGACCAGCGACAAACCTTTTACTTGCAATAACTTGGGCTATTTTAGCGAATATTCTTCCGGCCTTGGGAGCTGATGCAGGCGCATGGCTCGCCTACAATATTTACAACGGCATCTGGATCAATTGTCTGTTGCTGGTCTTCAACATGGTTCCCCTGCCACCACTGGATGGCGGGCGTGTGGCGGTGGGGCTATTGCCGCGCCCGCTAGCCATGCGGTTGGCACGACTTGAACGCTTCGGATTCTTTATTATTCTCGGCGCTCTCTTTGCCCTGCCACTGTTGGGCGACCAGTTCGGACTTGATCTGAACGTATTCTGGTGGCTCATCGGCGGTCCGGCGGAGTATCTTATGGAACAGATATTTATCCTCACGAACTTGTCCTGAAATAATTATCGACCCGTCATGAACGAAAACACCGCCACCGACAGCAATGATACCTTTGAAGAGGACATCCACGATGCCGCCGAACGGCATGTGGATTCGTTTCAGGTTGATGTAGACGGCTACGAAGGGCCGCTGGATGTCCTGCTGACACTGGCACGCGATCAGAAGGTTGACCTGACCCAGATTTCCATTCTGCAACTGGCCGACCAGTACCTGGCCTTCGTCGCCATCGCGCGGCAGCAGAATCTGGAACTGGCGGCGGACTATCTGGTCATGGCGGCGTGGCTGGCGTACCTCAAATCCAAACTGCTGTTGCCGGACATGGGCGACGAAGATCGACCGAGCGGCGAGGAAATGGCGGCGGTTCTGGCCTTCCAGCTTCGCCGTCTGGAGTCCGTGCGCGACGCCGGAAATAACCTGCTCAGGTTGAACCAGCTTGGTCGGGACTTCTTCGCCCGTGGCGCGCCGGAAGCCTTTACGGTAACCCTTCGCGCCGTTCTCGACGCTAGTCTGCATGATCTGATGCGGGCATATGGTGACATGAAACGCCGACAGGCCCCCACATCCATGTCCATCGAGCCAGTCGAACTCTACACCGTGGAAGGTGCCCTGGAACGCATTCGGCGCATGTTGGGGGCAACGCCGGAGTGGCTCGACTTGTCGAGCTTCCTGCCTGATGACCTTTCCGGCCCGCTGATGCGACGGTCGGCTATCGCATCCACATTTACGGCCTCTCTGGAACTGGCGCGGGAAGGCAAGTTGAATATTCGCCAGGACGATGTATTCGGGCGGATTCTGCTGAGCGCCAATAACGAAGGCAATCAACCACTCCCCGAAATCCAGTCCGAAGGCGATGACGGAACAGACGGAGCAGACCGAACAGACGAAACCGATACGAGTGAGGCAAAATGAGCGCGCAAAATCCCGAGACCAATGTTATTCCCATTCACATGGATGATATGACGTCGGACGACGATACAGACGAGACGGTATCACCGGATAACGACAACGCGGATGAGGTCGTCGCGACAGAGGGGGATGCGCCTGCGCCCGTAGAGCCGGACGAAGAAGACATAAAACGCGGATTGCGCCTACTCGAGGCGTTGCTGTTCGCCTCTGCCGAACCCCTGTCAGAACGGATGCTCTCGAACCGTCTGCCGGAACACCTGAATGCCAAGGCACTACTGAAGACCCTGCAACAGGAATACGCCGAACGCGGCGTCAACCTGGTGCGGGTTGGAAATTCATGGGCCTTCCGCACGGCGGATGATTTGTCGGCGGTCCTGAATGTGGAAGCGGAGGTGTCGCGCAAGATGAGCCGCGCCACCATCGAAACCATGGCAATTGTCGCCTATCATCAGCCAGTTACCCGCGCCGAGATTGAGGAAATTCGCGGCGTTAGCCTGTCCAAGGGCACACTGGACTCGCTGTTTGAGAAGGAATGGATCAAGCCCCGTGGTCGGCGCGAAACACCGGGCCGCCCCATGACTTGGGGGACAACCGATGTATTTCTGGATCATTTCGGACTGTCACGCGTCACCGACCTGCCAGGAATGGACGAGTTGAGGGCGGCAGGACTACTGGAATCCGGCCCGGCGCTTAACGTTTATCGCAGCCGTGGGGGTCTGGAAGACACCACGCCACGGGAAGGAACGGGCGACGCGGACGACGACACCGACCCGGCGGCACTCTCACCATTTGCCCAACGGGGCGAAGAAGACGCCTTGCCGGATGTGGTGGACGAAGCGGAATCCGAAGAGCCACTGGACCCTGAGGCCATATAAATTCATGGCGCAAGCGGCATTGCGCCGCCCGGACCAATCTGCCATTATCCGCGCAATTCAATTTCATTATTCTGGGTGAGAGAACCTTATGGGAACGTTTAGTATTTGGCACTGGCTCATTGTGCTGGTTGTGGTTTTGGTGTTATTCGGCGGTAAAGGCAAGATTTCCGCCTTAATGGGTGACTTTGGCAAAGGCCTCAAGTCCTTCAAAAAGGGCATGAAAGAGGACGAAATTGAGGCCAGCGCCGCTACCGACACTGCCGCCGCCAGCGCTGGGGATGAAGATGCCAAGGTGTTGAAGTCTGAAACCGCAGACGTCTCGGAAACGTCGAAATCGGATAAAGACAAGGCAGCTCAAGGCTAACACGGGCGAATACGGCCTGATTGCCGGGCCGAAAGGCCTAACTCCAATCCCTGGTACGGCGGACTTTCATGCTGGATATCGGCTGGCAGGAACTTTTCATTGTTGCAATCCTGGCGATTCTTGTCGTCGGGCCAAAAGACCTGCCGCGCGCCCTCAAGACCATTATGCATTACGTTCGTAAGGCCCGCGGACTGGCACGAGAATTCCAGAGTGGCGTTGATGAAATGGTGCGCGAGGCAGACCTCGACGACCTAAAAAAGGATCTGACCAAAATCAGCGAATCAGGTGGGCTGGAGAACACCATCAAGGAGACGTTGGACCCCGACGGTGATCTGACCAAGGAAATGGACCTGACGGAAACCCAACGCGATTTGGAAAAAACTGCCAAGGATGCGGTCAAGGAAACCGAGCCAGAGGCCACGAAAAAACCTGATTCCTCAATCAATACGGTGCCCGATGTGACACCTGCTGCGGTAACCGGGGAAGCTCCGGGGCCCGGTGAAACCGAAACATCCGACGCTCCCGATACCGCCACCAGCACGACCAACAGCTAACGGAACAAAAAGACGTGGCCGTCGATCCCCAGAAAAGTATGGACGAATCCAAGATGCCGCTGCTCGAGCATCTGATCGAGTTGCGCTCGCGGCTGATGCGGTCCTTTGTCGCCATTATCGTGCTGTTTTTCATCTGCTACTACTTCGCACCGCAGCTTTATGACTTTCTGGTCCATCCTCTGGCTCAGGTTCTCGACGGGATGGGCGGTCAGCGACGGATGATCTACACGGCGCTGCACGAAGCGTTCTTTGTAAATATCAAGGTTGCGTTCTTCGCCGCCCTGTTCATTTCGTTCCCGTTTATCGCCATTCAAATCTGGGGCTTCATTGCGCCGGGGCTCTACAAACATGAAAAATCGGCATTCGCGCCCTTTCTGATCATGACTCCGATCCTGTTCTTCATGGGCGGCGCGCTAGTTTATTACTTCATCTTCCCCATGGCCTGGAAGTTTTTCCTCAGCTTCGAAACCGCTGGCGGAGCAGGGGCATTGCCCATTCAGCTCGAAGCCAAGGTGGATGAATATCTTTCTCTCGTTATGCGGCTTATTTTCGCCTTCGGGCTGTGTTTTGAGCTGCCGGTCATCCTGACCCTGCTGGCGCGGGTTGGCCTTGCCACGGCAAAGGGCCTGCGCGCCAAACGTAAATACGCCATCGTCTGCGCCTTCATTGCGGCGGCGGTTCTGACACCGCCCGATGTGATCTCTCAGATCGGGTTGGCCCTGCCGACCATTCTTCTTTACGAAATTTCCATCGTTGCCGTGCAAATGGTAGAAAAGAAACGAGCCGAGAATAACCCGGACGCCTACGAAGAAGACGATGACGAGGATGATGACGACGATTCAGATGATGATGAATCGGATAGTACGTCTGAAGAAGATGCTGACACGACGGGTGTGACGCCCGCCTAGAGTATTTACGGTTGAGGGCACATGTTCGATATCAAATGGATCAGAGAAAATCCCGACGCATTTGACGATGGGATGAAGCGACGCGGGCTGGAACCCATGGCGGCGCGGCTTATAGAAATGGATAAGGCGCGGCGCGAAATATCCACCCGCGCCCAGGAAATCCAGGCCGAGCGCAACCGGCTGTCCAAGGAAATTGGGCAAGCCAAGGCCAGGGGAGAAGATGCCGCCGACATTATCCTCCAGGTCTCGGAAACCAAGGATTCCCAGGCCGCAGCCGAAGAAGAGGCGCGGACAGCCGATACCGAACTGAACGATATTCTGGCACGCCTTCCCAATCTTCCCTTCAGCGACGTTCCCGTCGGACCGGACGAAAGCGCCAATGTGGAGGTGCACAAGTGGGGCGAACCGCCGAGCTTCGAGTTTGATCCGAAAGAACATTTCGAGTTGGGCGAGGCTTTGGGCCTCATGGACTTCGAGACCGCCGCCAAGATATCCGGGGCACGCTTTGTCCTGCTGAGTGGTCATCTGGCGCGGATGGAACGAGCGTTGGCCGCCTTCATGCTGGATCACAATACAGGTGAGTATGGCTATACGGAGGTCAACCCACCGGCCCTGGTCAACGATGCCACCATGTACGGCACCGGGCAACTGCCGAAGTTTGCCGAAGACCTATTCCACACCGAAGAAGGCTACTGGCTGATCCCTACGGCGGAAGTACCGCTGACCAACATCACCGCCGGAAATATTATCGACGAAGACTACCTGCCGCGCCGCTATACGGCCATGACGTGGTGCTTCCGCTCGGAAGCCGGCTCGGCTGGCAAAGACACCCGCGGCATGATCCGCCAGCACCAGTTCACCAAGGTGGAGATGGTCAGCGTCACCGCGCCTGAGGATTCCGAGGCCGAACACGAGCGCATGACCCGTTGCGCCGAAGACATCTTGCAGAAGCTGGGGCTTGCGTACCGCACCGTGGTGCTGTCCACGGGCGACATGGGGTTCGGTGCTCGCAAGACCTATGACATAGAAGTCTGGTTGCCGGGGCAGAACGCGTACCGGGAAATTTCGAGTTGCTCCAACTGTGGTGATTTTCAGGCCCGGCGCATGAACACACGGTGCCGACCCAAAGGCGAAAAGGCGACGCGGTTCGTGCATACCTTGAACGGATCAGGCCTTGCCGTCGGCCGTACCCTGGTCGCCGTCTTGGAGAACTACCAGCAGGCCGATGGCTCCGTGAATATCCCGGACGTCCTCCGCCCCTATATGAACGGGCTGGAGGTGATTGGCCGTGACGACACGTAAAATACCGGATCTGTCGAAGGCCCGCGTGCTGATCTCCAACGATGACGGGATCAATGCCCCGGGACTGAAGGTGCTGGAACACGCCATCCGCGGCTTGGCAAAGGAAGTCATCGTGGTCGCACCGGAAACCGAAAACAGTGGTGCCGGTCATGCCCTGACCCTGCAACGCCCCTTGCGTATTCGCAAGATATCCAGGAACCGATACGCCGTCGATGGCACGCCCACCGACTGTGTGTTGCTGGCCATCAACGAGATTCTGGGTGGAGAGCCACCCGATCTGGTGTTATCCGGCGTCAACCGGGGCGGCAATATCGGCGATGACGTGACCTATTCGGGTACTGTCGCGGTTGCCATGGAGGCGACCATCTTGGGTGCACCGGCCATTGCCTTTAGTCAGGACAAGGCCGACGGCGCAACACATGTGCACTGGCCCACGGCAGAACACTGGATACCAAAAATTCTGAAGCGCTTGAAGGGCCATGAGATTCCAATCTCTACGCTGATTAACGTGAACTTCCCGGACCGGGCATTGAAAGATGTCAACGGTATCGTGGTGGCGCGTCAGGGGGCACGGAAAACTGGCGATGCGATCCAGCAGGGAACCGACCCCCGGGGTCGGCCCTATTACTGGATCGGCTGGCAGCGTCAGGAAGTGCTGTACCGGAGCGGCACTGACCTGCATGCGATGGACGAAGGCATGATCTCCATCACGCCACTGACCATTGATCTGACCGACACCCGCATGATGAAGACGTTGAAGGACGTGTTCAAATGAATCTCGAAGCGCAACCGGCGACTGACCAGGATGAGGGCATTGCCCGGCTCATTCTGGAAGTCCGTCAGGCTGGTGTGACCGATCCCCGCATTCTGGGTGCCATGGAAAGTGTGCCGCGTCATCTGTTCGTGCCGAAAACCTTCCGTGCCAAGATTTATGACGATGTGGCCCTGCCCATTGGCCGCCATCAGACCGTCAGCCAACCTTCTGTAGTCGGGCGCATGACCCAGGCCATGGAGGTGGGCGACCGCATGAAGGTGCTCGAGGTCGGCACCGGTTCGGGCTATCAGGCGGCCATTCTGGCCCGATTGTGTCGCCGCCTGTATACGGTAGAACGTCATCCGCCCTTGTTAGAGGAGGCCGAGGCACGGTTTCGGGAACTTCGCCTGACGAACGTTACCAGCATTCTCGGCGACGGCAGCCGGGGCTGGCCGGAACAGGCACCGTTCGATCGCATCATGCTGACGGCCGCCGCGCTGGATATTCCGGCGCAACTGGTGGATCAGTTGGCACCCGGCGGCATCATGGTGCTGCCCGTCGGCCTTGATGATGAGGATCAACGCCTGATACGTCTGGTGAAATCCGATGAAGGGGCAGAAACCGAGGACCTGGGAGCCGTGCGCTTCGTGCCCCTGTTACCAGGAGTAGAGAGTGAGTGAACCGGACATCGCCAAATCCTGCTTTGGGACCAAGAACTACAGTCTGGCGCGCTCTTACGGCCATGACCAGCCTGTTGCTGGTCAGTGGTGTGCTTTCCGGTTGCGGCAATCTGCAATGGCCGCCGCCCGGCTATGGCAGGCAAAGCGGTGATGCCGCCCCGGTGACCATCAGCAACGCTGCCTTCGTCAATGCCAGCGCGGTGATCGTCGGCCCTGGCGACACGGTTTATGCCCTGTCGCGCCGCCACGGCGTTTCCGAGCGCGACATTATCATCGCCAATAATCTGAAAGCGCCGTACCGCCTGACCGTTGGCCAACGCATCGTCCTGCCACGCGGCAAAGAGCACACCGTGGTCAAGGGTGACACCCTGTTCAAGATTTCGCGTACCTACAACGTCAATATGTATGACCTGGCGCGGGCCAACGCGATCAAGCCGCCGTACACCATCTATGTGGACCAGAAACTCCGGCTTCCCGGCACCGGGGGTACCGGGACCATGGTTGCGACTGCACAACCAAAACCCGAGCCCACAACCGCGACGACGGCCACAACAACAGAGACCACCACCGAAACATCTGGTCCGACTCAAACGGTCGCGTCCACTTTACAGACGAAAACAACCACCAAAGCAATTACCGCCGTACCGTTACCGCCCGCCGCCACGGGGAAGGGGTTCGTGTGGCCGATCCGGGGCAGGGTGATTTCCAACTTCGGGGCCAAGGACAAGGGACTGCATAACGACGGCATCAATATCGCTGCACCGGAGGGCAGCCCTGTCCAGGCGGCAGAGAACGGCGTCGTCGCCTATGCCGGAAACGAACTTCGCGGGTTTGGTAACCTGTTGCTGATCAAGCACGCCAACGGCTACGTGTCGGCCTACGCCCACAACGCCAAACTATTGGTAAAACGGGGTGACAAGATCAGGAAAGGCCAACCCATCGCAACCGTGGGCAGCACCGGAAACGTCACCAGTCCGCAGCTCCATTTTGAGCTCCGCAAGGGTAAGAAGGCACTGGACCCCAGGACCGTGATGCCACCGCTCAGCGCCTGATCAGACAAACACCTGTGCTCGCGATTGCCACATCACATTCGGCGGGGCAAAAACCGGGGCCACAGGGCAAAGGACGCAACAATAACGCCAAAGATGACAAAAACGGTTTGCAGGTTCGTGACCGTCAGCATGACGGCGAACAGGCCAGGTGTCAGTAAATCGGCAATATCGATATAGGTGCGGAAAACCGTCGTCATCTGCGCCCTTTCATAAGGATGAACCGCGCGGAAGAATGGTATGCCGCCCAAGGCATCCAGCGCAACGCATCCGGTTGCCGCAATCATCAGGAAGGTGATGGCAAGCCCCGGACTGTTATACGCCAGGCCCGCCAACAATGTGGCGACACCTGTCACCACAAACCCGCCCGCAAGCACTTTCCGGATGCCATAGCGACTACCCAATTCCCCGAACAGGGGGGTCAGGAACAACAGTGCGTTTCCGGCAGAAACCACGAGCGCACCCTGCTCGCGGGAAAAACCGGACTCGATCATGTAAAGGGGCGTATAGACAAAGAAAAACACCCACCATGATGATCGCCCGAAGGTGATGATCCAGGCCAGACGCAGGCGGGATTGTTGTACAAACCGCCCGATACTCTTGAATGGATTAGGAGGAGGGCGGTTCGCTGCTTGAATAGCAGTATTATCCGTTAACCGCATCGTCCAGAAATAGGCGAGAGCAATCAGGGCGGCACCTGCACTGGTGCCATAAGACCAGTCCGGCCCGAAGGTTTCGTAGAGCTTGACGCCGAGCCACGGGCCAATCGTCCATGCCAGCGCCGAATACTGCATGCGACGCGGCTCCGCCCGCGTCAGATCCCGTTTGCTGATATACTGCATGATATACAGGCTGGTTGTAATGCTCAGGCAGGAGGTCGCAAAAACCCGGATAATCATACCCGATATTTGTCCCGAAATCGTCAGTGAGGCAAGAAGACCGGCAGCCGCCAGCAGCAGGAGTGATCCCAGCGTATAGGTATATCTGCGGCTGATCCGGGCAATGAGGATCGGCACCAGAAAGCTGGCAAGAAAGCCGCTGACGCCGACCAGCGAGAAAACCAGACTGACATCGCGTGCATCATGCAGCAGCGCAAGGGCCTGAAGAGCAATGACCGTTGATAGCAGCGCGCGTGCCGTGGATTCCAAGGCAAACATTATGGCAAACGTCTTGGCACCCGGACGCTCAACACTCCGCAGCCAGAGGGGATAGCGCACATGCATTGTGGAAAATCCCCGTTCACATGATCAGACACGATTCCGCATCTGCAATCAGGCCCCTGGATCACCAATTCCGATCCAACGACTACATATTTCCTCTTTGCACCTTCTTTTCACAGCGTACAACAGAAAAGAAACATCCCGGACATGGGAATAAAAAGGAGAAAGAACTTCGGCTTCTTGGGTATTACGTACCATCGGCCATGCCTCAACCTACGCCCACAACGCCAGATTCCTGGTCAACCGAGTGACGCAGCACCGGCAACGTCACCAGTCCGCAGCTCCATTTCGAGCTCCGCAAGGGCAAGAAGGTACTGGACCCCAGGACCGTATGCCACCGCTCAGCGCCTGATCGAAGCCCCTAAGGATCGTCGACAAAACCCAAAAGGAAACGGGCGCAGCCTCAGCCATGCCCGTTCCGATCTCAACCATAGTCGCCAACACGAATTAACCCAGGTGGGCTAAATCTCCGACGTGGTCATACCGACTACGTACCCGTACCATCCGTACCGGTCGTATCGCCGTCTGTGGTGCCTGCTGCTTCAGCTTCACC
>FLOH01001140.1_pt1 | contig 43447 bp, 37 predicted proteins | sample 756751 | NCBI WGS metagenome assembly FLOH01 (sample SAMEA4026879, study PRJEB14308) | marine metagenome | biome: coastal water; material: water | depth 74 m
TGTCCTTCCAGATCGACTGGTGGGTGTGCATGCCCGAACCGTTGTCGCCGTAGATCGGCTTGGGCATGAAGGTCAGCGTCTTGCCGTAGCTGTGGGCGACGTTGTGCAGGGTGTACTTGTACTTTTGCACGTTGTCGGCGGTCTTTACCAGCGTGTCGAAGCGGAAGCCGAGCTCGTTCTGGGCCGGCGCCACCTCATGGTGGTGGATTTCCATGATCAGGCCCATGTCGGTGGCGACCGACATCATCTCGGCGCGCAGGTCGTTCATCGAATCGACCGGCTGGACCGGGAAGTAGCCGCCCTTGACGCCGGGGCGGTGGCCCATGTTGCCGCCTTCGAACTCGGCGCCGGTGTTCCACGGCGACTCGCTCGAATTGACCTTGAAGAAGCTGCCCGACATCTGCACGTCGAAGCGCACGTCATCGAACACGAAGAACTCGAGCTCGGGGCCGAACACGGCGGTGTCGCCGACACCGGACGACTTGAGGAAGGCCTCGGCGCGCTTGGCGGTCGAGCGCGGGCAGCGCGCGTAAAGCTGGCCGGTCGAGGGTTCGACGACGTCGCAATTGACGATCAGCGTCGTCTGGGCTGCAAAGGGATCGAGCACGGCAGTTGCGGGATCCGGCATCAGGATCATGTCCGACTCGTTGATTGCCTTCCAGCCGGCGATCGACGAGCCGTCGAACATCACGCCGTCGGCGAACGTGCCTTCGTCCGTGACCGAGGCCATGCGGGCGGTGTGCTGCCACTTGCCGCGAGGGTCGGTGAAGCGGAAGTCAACGAACTTGACGTCCTTCTCCTTCATCATCGCGAGAACCTGTTTGGCGTCCATTTGTCGTTCGTCCCTCTCTTGTGGTTAACAGTACGCTACGCCCGCGGCGTTGGTCATACGGCGGCGTCGCCGCGCTCGCCAGTACGAATTCTGATGGCATCGTCGATACTGGACACGAAGATCTTGCCGTCGCCGATGCGGCCGGTATGGGCCGAGCTGCGGATCGCCTCTACGGCCTGTTCGACCATTTCGTCTTCGATGATCAGTTCGATTTTCACCTTCGGCAGAAAATCGACGACATATTCGGCGCCCCGATAAAGTTCGGTGTGCCCCTTCTGGCGCCCGAAACCCTTGGCCTCAAGAACGGTGATGCCCTTCAGTCCGATCTGGTTCAGGGCATCCTTCACCTCATCGAGCTTGAAGGGCTTGATGATCGCCTCGATCTTCTTCATTTGGTTAAGACACTCCACACGCAGAAACCGGTCCCGCCGGTCGAGGCAGCCCGTATGCATCTTATCCAAGCAGATTTCATGCCAGAACTAACAATCGGCATGAGGCGATTTGGCTGTCTGAACAGGCCAAATGTTGATCAATATGCACAAAATATATGCACAATATTGTCTATTAACTAGACACTTGCGGGAATTTCGATGAAAGCCGCAAACCTCTTGATGTCCGGGCTTGGAACGACGGTTTTCGAGGTCATGTCGGCGCTCGCCCGCCAGCATCAGTCGGTCAATCTCGGACAAGGATTTCCCGACGACAAGGGACCGTTGGAGGTGAGGGCCGCTGCCGCCGACTACTTGCTGAATGGTCACAATCAGTATCCGCCGATGATGGGGATGCCGGAGTTGCGTCAGGCCGTCGCCGATCACGCGCGGCGCTTCCAGGGGCTGGAGGTCGACTGGCAATCGGAGGTGCTGGTGACCTCCGGCGCAACTGAGGCGTTGAGTGACTGTCTGTTCGGATTGATCGAGCCCGGCGATGAAGTCGTATTGATCGAACCGCTCTACGATTCTTATCTGCCCATCGTGCGGCGCGCGGGAGGCATTCCGAAGCTGGTGCGGCTCGAGCCGCCGACCTGGCGGCTGCCGCGCGAGGAACTTGCCGCGGCGTTCAACGACCGGACCAAACTGATCCTGTTCAATACGCCGATGAATCCATGCTCCAAGGTATTCGACCGCGATGAACTCGATTTCATCGCCGGCCTCTGTCTCGCCCACGACGCTTACGCCGTCTGCGATGAAGTCTATGAGCACATCATCTTCGACGATCGCCCGCACATATCGATCATGACCTTGCCCGACATGCGTGCACGCACTGTCCGCATTGGCTCGGCCGGCAAGAGTTTCAGCCTGACGGGCTGGAAGGTCGGATACATCACAGCTGCCCTCGAGCTCATGAAGCCGATTGCGAAGACTCACCAGTTCATGACCTTTACGACGCCACCAAATTTGCAATGGGGTGCAGCAACAGGGCTGCGAATGGCCGACAGCTACTATTCGACGCTGGCGTCCGACATGCAGCGCAAACGCGACCGGCTCGCCGGCGCTCTGGCCGATATCGGCTTCGGTGTATTGCCGGCGCACGGCACGTACTTCGTGACCGCGGATTTCCGGCCACTTGGTTTTAACGGCACGGACGATGACTTTTGTCGTCATATCACCATCGAGGCCGGTGTAACGGCCGTCCCGGTCAGCGCCTTTTATGACGAGCCGGGTCAGGCGCCGCGCCATTTCGCCCGATTTTGCTTCTGCAAGCATGACGAGACACTGGACAGTGCCATCGACCGGCTCGCTCGCCATTTTGCGGGGTGATGGGCGAGGCCGCCTCGCCGGACAGAAGCATGAGTCGTCGGCTACAAATTCGCTGCCGACATGGGCGGGGGTGGTCTATACTTTAATCGTACGTTGATTTGTGAGGTCGCTCTCCGCGGGGAAAATGAACAAGAAGTGAATAACATGCCGTTATCCACGTCGAACCTGCTGCAGCGCAAATTCAGGCGGAACCGTCTTGTCTTCTAAGGCCGCCGCCCAACCGTCTCCAATTGACGGCCGCCGACTGCGCAGCGCGCGGACGCGGCAGCTGATCATGGAAGCCTACCTGGCGCTATTGAACGAAAGCCCGAAACTGCCGATGCCCACCGCGGTACAGATCGCGGAGCGTGCGGGCTATTCCGTCCGTTCGATTTTCGAGCGCTTTCCCGATCTTAATGCCCTGCGGGTTGCGACGGCCGACTACTCGCTTGCCCAAGCCGCCGCCCTGGCACCTCCTCGTCGTGTCGACGGTAATCGCCAGACCCGAATTAGGTCCCACGTCGAAACCCGCGCTGGGACCTGCGAACGACAAGTGGCCCTGTGGCGGGCGCTTCTCTTCAGTGTCGATGAGACGGACGAGCTTAAGGAGCGTGTTCGCATCGGGCGGGAGCGCACCATCGAGCGGTTCGAGATCATGTATCGGCCCGAGCTTTCGACGGTCGCCGGCACCGAGCGCAGGTATCTGCTGATCGCACTCGAAGCGCTTACCGACTTCGAAAGCTGGGCGCGGATGCGGGAATTCTTCGAATTGTCGTTCGACGATGCTTGCGCCGTATGGATTACTGCCATCGACCGCATGCTACCGCCAACGCCGAAGACGGGCTGATCGGGCCTTGAGCGATCATTCAGCCTTTTCCGCGCCTCCGCTCGATGGCCGCCGATTGCGCAGCGAGCGGACGCGACAGACGATCATCGTTGCCTATCTCGACCTGGCTTATGAGAATTCACCGCGCATGCCGACGGCGGCCGAAACCGCGGGGCGCGCGGGCTACGCCGTCAGATCAGTGTTCGAGCGGTTTCCCGACATGCGTAGCCTGCAGGTCGCGGCCACCGACTACGCGCTCGATCAGGCGACCAATCTGGTGCCGCCGCATCTGGCGGACGGAGATCGGCAGGCCAGGATCACCTACCAGGTTGCAACACGCGGCCGCGTCTGCGAGCAGTGGTTGCGGCTATGGCGAGCGCTTATGGCCACCCATGGCAACTCGAAGGAACTAGAGCTCAGGATTCGCAAGGCGCGAGAACTGACGATTGCCCGGCTGGAAGTGAGCTACGCCGCAGAACTTTCGACCTTGGCACCCAAGGGACGTCGGCGATTGCTGATTGCCCTGGAAGCAGTAACCGACACCGAATGCTGGGGGCGGATGCGCGAGTTCTTCGGATTATCCTTTGAAGAGGCCTGCGCCGCCTGGGCCCAAGCGATCGATCGTCTGCTGCCGCCGACTCCGCCGGGTTGAGGCGCAACTTGGCGCTGCCGCAATCGATACCGTTCGCAAAGAGATCACCCCGGGTATAGGCTTCATCCTGGTTCTAGCGTGCCGGGCGGGCCGCCAGAGTGAATCAGACAGCAGGTATCTTGCCTTTCACGCGCGCCGATACCCAGGCCAAGACCGATGGCCGCCGCTTACGCAGCGCGCGGACCCGGCAATTGGTCATCGAGGCGTATCTGGGGCTTCTATGGGCGAACCCGAAGATTCCGACGGCGGCCCAGATCGCAGAACGCGCCGGTTATTCGGTGCGTTCGATCTTTGAACGTTTCCCCGACCTGCACGCCCTGCGTGTCGCGGCAACCGACTACGCGATTGCCCAGGCCAACGATCAGCCCCTGACGGCCGGAAGTGACGGTGATCGCCAGGCTCGATTGAAAGCCCATGTCGAGCGGCGCGCGTATGTCTGCCAGAAGTGGTTGCCGCTGTGGCGGGCGTTCAGGGCCAACCAGGGATATTCGGTGGAACTCGCTGAGCGCGCCCGGTTCGTTCGTGGCGCGATCGTCAGGAGGATCGAGCTGATGTATGCACCCGAGCTTTCGACGCTGGCCGACCAGCAGCGCCGGCAGATCGTGATTGCCATCGAGGCTTTGATCGATTTCGAGAGCTGGGCACGAATGCGGGAATTCTTTGGATTGTCGCCGGAGGAGGGGTGCGCGGTCTGGATTCGAACGATCGACCACCTCCTGCCGCCCACACCGCCGGTTTCTTGACGCTCCGGCCGGGGCGGCGTAGGAAGGCGCGCTTCGTTGGGGGCGATCCACGATGGCGGCCGTAGCTCAGTTGGTTAGAGCGCCAGATTGTGATTCTGGATGTCGCCGGTTCAATTCCGGTCGGCCGCCCCAACCCCTCATGCACCATGGCTATTAGGCTTCCCCTGCGCGACCTGGCACGTTCCGACAGCCTTGTTCTTCTGAGCTGCGCGGAGATGGCAATGGCAGATGCCGCGGCCATAGCGGGCGGTGCTGCGGGCGTCGACCTTATGGAGGCAGCGGGCCGGGCGGTTGCTGAGACCGTGCTCGAGCGTCACCTGCCGCGGCCAGTCGTTGTCTTGTGTGGCCCCGGCAATAATGGCGGCGATGGCCTGGTCGCGGCACGGCATCTTCATGCCGCCGGTTGGCCGGTTCGGGTCGCATCGCTCGGTGATCGCGCGGCGCTTCGCGGAGATGCTGCTTGGGCGGCGCAAAGCTGGAAAGGGCCAGTGGAGCCTCTGCGCGCCGGCCTGGTTGACGGACATCCCTTGATGATCGACGCCCTGTTTGGTGCAGGTCTCGGCCGGCCCATCGAAGGTGCCGCCGCTGAGTTGATCGACAAGATGAACCGCGAGGCACTCCAGGTGGTCGCCGTCGATGTGCCGAGCGGTCTGCATGGTGACAGCGGAGAAGTTATGGGCCGGGCGCCCGTGGCCGAATGCACGGTCACCTTTTTCCGCGCCAAACCCGGTCACTATTCGGTTGAGGGCCTTCGCCGCTGCGGTGTTCTCAAAATTGCCGACATCGGCGTTCCGTGCTCGGTGCTGGAAGCGATCAACCCGCAACTATGGCGGAACGCTCCGGCCCTGTGGCGGGAGCATCTGCTTTTCAATGACCCTGCAACTCATAAGTATGCTCGCGGGCATCTAACCATTTTGGGCGGTGCGGTCGCCACGGGAGCCGCGAGGCTTGCTGCCACGGCGGCACGCCGTGCCGGTGCAGGACTCGTTAGTATCGCCGCCCAGCGCGCGGTGATGGCTATCTATCAGGCGGCGGAGCCGGGCAACTTGATCACGGAGGTCGGGGAAGGTGGCGACTTTGCCTGCCTGCTGGCTGACGAACGCCGCAACGCGATTCTGGTTGGGCCAGGCTCGGGTGTGAATGAGCGCACTCGCGACTCGGTCGCCGCGGCGCTCGCCACAGGCCGGGCAGTGGTGCTTGATGCCGACGCAATAACCGTCTTTTCAGCGGATCCGTCGAGCCTGTTCGAGGCGATCCGTGGCCCGGTACTGCTTACGCCGCACGAAGGCGAATTTCGCCGTCTGTTCCCAGACCTTTCGGCGCTTCCGGGCAAGGTCGAGCGCGCTCGCGAGGCGGCCTGTCGCAGTGGGGCGACAGTCTTGTTGAAGGGACCGGACACGGTAATCGCCGCTCCTGATGGCCGGGCAGTGATCAATACTCATGCCCCGGCGACTTTGGCGACCGCCGGCTCCGGCGACGTGCTCGCCGGCATTGCGGGGGGATTAATGGCGCAGGGCTTGGCGCCGCTTGCGGCCGGCTCGGCGGCGGCATGGCTTCATGGCGACTGCGCCTTTCGCTTCGAACGGCCAGGGATGATTGCGGAAGACCTGATTGACCGTATTCCGGAGGCGCTGGCCGCCGTCATGCCTGGTGATCGGAGCGGGCGTCGGGGTCGCTGAATTGACCGTTTGACGAGCGCGGGCTAAGAGGCGCGCGATTCGGCCTTCGTGGCACGCCCCGGAGGCCCTTGTCAGCAATAGGGCCGGCGTCGGGCGGGCGTGGTGGAATTGGTAGACACGCGAGATTTAGGTTCTCGTGCCGCAAGGCGTGGGGGTTCAAGTCCCTCCGCCCGCACCAGACGGAAATGGAAGTGAGACCATGCAAGTGACGGAAATTTCGGCTGAAGGGCTGAAGCGGCAATTCAAAATCGTCGTACCCGCGGGCGACCTGTCGGCCAAAGTCGACGAGCGCTTGGCTGAACTGGCCCAGACCGCGACCCTTCCCGGGTTCCGGCCAGGTAAGGTGCCGGTCGGCTTGCTGAAAAAGCAATATGGTCAGGCGCTCTATGGTGAGGCCTTGGAACAGGCCGTGAATTCGAGCACCGCCAAGGCGATCGAGGATCGCGGCCTGAAGCCGGCGCTGCAACCGCGCGTCGATCTCAAGCAGCTTGAAGAAGGCAAGGACGTCGAATTCGAAGTCGCCATTGAAGTGCTGCCGGAGATCGGCAAGGTTGACTTTTCCGGCGTTGAGCTCGAACGCTTGAAAGCCAGCGTACCGGACAAGGATGTCGATGAGGCGATTGAGCGGATCGCGAAGGCGAACCGGGCGCAGAAAGCTGTCGATCCTGTGCGGCCGGCGCAAAAGGGCGACTCGATCAAGCTCGATTTCGTCGGTTCTGTCGAAGGCAAGGAATTCCCCGGCGGCGCCGCCACCGACTATTCGCTCGAAATTGGCTCGGGCTCATTCATTCCAGGCTTCGAGGATCAGCTTATCGGTGCCGAAGTCGGCAAGACAACAGACGTCAAGGTGACGTTTCCGGCGGACTACGGGTCGGTCGAGCTTGCAGGCAAGGACGCGGTCTTCAGGTGCTCGATCAAGGAAATCCAGGAGTTTGTCGACCAGCCCGCCGACGACGAACTTGCCAAGAAGAACAACTTCGAAAACCTTGAGGCGATGCGCAAAGCCGTTACCGAACGGATCGGCCAAGACTACAACCAGATCTCGCGCTCGATGATCAAGCGCCACCTGCTGGACAAGCTTGCAGAGATGCACAAGTTCCCGGTTCCGGATGGGCTGATCGACGGTGAATTCAACGCGATCTGGCAGCGTATCGAGGAAGCCAAGAAAAACGGCGAGAAGCTTGAGGGCGACGAAGAGAAGATGCGGAAGGAATACCGCGACATCGCCGAGCGCCGGGTGCGTCTGGGCCTGTTGTTGGCAGATGTCGGGCGTTCCAACAGCATCGATGTCACGCCGGAGGAACTGAACCAAGCCGTGATGCGCGAAGCGATGCGCTATCCAGGTCAGGAACGCCAGGTTCTCGAGTTCTATGGCAAGAACGCGGAACTGAAGGATCAGCTTCGCGCACCCATCTTCGAAGAGAAGACGGTCGACTTCATTCTCGAACTGGCGAAGGTTTCGGAGAAGTCGGTTACCCCGGAGGAACTGCTCAAGGCGGCTCGCGAGGCGGAAGAAGACAAGCCCGCCGAAGCCGTGGCGAACTGATCCGCGCCGGCGACCTTGAACCAGACCGCCGGCACTGCCACTTTCCGAGAGACAGTCACGAAAGGGAGCCCGCGATGAGTCGCGACCGCGATCCGCTGGAAATCTACAGCAACTACTATGTGCCGATGGTGGTCGAGCAATCGGCACGCGGCGAGCGCGGCTACGACATCTGGTCAAGGCTGCTGAAGGAACGGATCGTTTTCCTGAACGGTCCGGTCGAGGATCACGTGGCGGGCGTTATCTGCGCCCAACTCCTCTACCTGGAGTCCGAGAACCCGACGAAGGATGTCTCATTCTACATCAACTCACCGGGCGGCGTGGTGACGGCGGGCATGGCGATATACGACACCATGCGCTATATCCGCCCGCATATTTCCACCCTGGTTTACGGGCAGGCGGCGTCGATGGGGTCGCTGCTTCTGACCGCAGGCGAGAAGGGCAAGCGGTTCGCTCTGCCGAACGCCCGCGTCATGATCCATCAGCCCTCGGGCGGAGCCCAAGGCCAGGCAACCGACATCGAGATCCACGCGCGGGAGATTCTGGCGACGCGGGCCCGGTTGAATCAGATGTATGTCGAGCACACCGGCAAGCCGCTCGAGGTTATTGAACAGGCCATGGAGCGCGACAAATTTTTCACCCCAGGTGAAGCCAAAGAGTTTGGCCTGATTGACGATGTGCTCGAAAAACGGCCAACTCCAACGATTATGGCCGCCGCTTCCTAGGGGCAAAGCCGACCAGTTGTTTGCCATTTGACCATGGACACACCACATTTTGATGTTGTAGCCGTCCTAGGGTCGCGTTTAACATAGTCTTGCGTGCGGGCTCGCACATGGCGAGCCCCCCAAGCGGAGGTGCGTTACCAACATGCCAGCCGCCAAATCCGGGGGTGATTCCCGCAATACCCTCTATTGCAGCTTCTGCGGCAAGAGCCAGCACGAGGTCCGGAAGCTTATTGCCGGGCCGACGGTGTTCATCTGTGACGAATGCGTCGAACTCTGCATGGACATTATCCGTGAGGAGAACAAGACCACCCTGGTCAAGTCCAAGGACGGAGTTCCGTCACCAAAGGAAATTCGTCAGATACTCGACGACTACGTGATCGGGCAGGATCAGGCGAAACGGATTCTGGCCGTTGCAGTGCACAATCACTACAAGCGGCTGAGTCATGGCGGCAAGGCGAACGATGTCGAAATCGCCAAGTCGAACATCATGCTGATCGGCCCGACCGGCTGTGGCAAGACGCTGCTCGCCCAGACCTTGGCGCGCATGCTCGACGTTCCCTTCACGATGGCCGATGCCACGACTTTGACCGAAGCCGGCTACGTCGGCGAGGACGTCGAGAACATCATCCTGAAGCTGCTGCAGGCGGCCGACTATAATGTCGAACGGGCGCAGCGCGGCATCGTCTACATCGACGAAGTCGACAAGATTAGCCGCAAGTCGGACAACCCCTCGATCACCCGTGACGTCTCGGGCGAGGGAGTGCAGCAGGCGCTGCTGAAGATCATGGAAGGCACTATTGCTTCCGTGCCACCTCAGGGCGGGCGCAAGCATCCGCAGCAGGAATTCCTGCAGGTCGACACAACGAACATCCTGTTTATCTGCGGTGGCGCTTTCTCTGGGCTGGAGAAGATCATCTCGATGCGCCGCCAAGGCACTTCGATCGGCTTTGGCGCGGAAGTGCGGGGGCCTGAGGACCGTCGGACTGGGCAGATTTTGCGCGATCTCGAACCCGAGGATCTGCTCCGCTACGGCCTGATCCCAGAGTTCGTCGGCCGGTTGCCGGTCGTCGCCACGCTTGAGGATCTCGACGAAGCCGCCCTGATCGAGATACTGACCCGGCCGAAGAATGCGCTTCTGAAGCAGTATCAGCGCCTATTCGAAATGGAGAGCGTGAAGCTCAAATTCACCGATGATGCTCTTCGAGCGGTCTCTCAGAAGGCGATCCTGCGCAAGACCGGTGCGCGCGGGCTGCGTTCGATCATGGAGACGGCGCTGCTTGACACGATGTATGACTTGCCGTCGCTGGATGGCGTCGAGGAAGTCGTGATCAACCGTGAAGTTATTGAAGGGCGGACCCAACCGCTTTATGTGCACGGAGAGCGCAAAGAGGGAATTGCTGCTGCGCCGGCCTGAGTTTTGCAGCGCCGACGGCAGCCGCCGCCGACGCCGTCCCCGACGGGCCTTGAACAACCCCCTGTTCAGGCCAATCTTTGCTGATGAGTGCGCGCGTTTTCGTGCCGTCGATTGCCTGTTCGGGGATCGTGGCCGGGGCGAGTGTAGCTCTAACAGCGTACGTTGCGAGGCACCATGAACGCCCCCATTCAAGGTATCGTCTATCCGGTCCTGCCGTTGCGGGACATCGTCGTGTTCCCGGGCATGATCGTCCCTCTCTTCGTTGGCCGTGAAAAGAGCGTGAAGGCGCTCGAAGAGGTGATGAAGGACGACAAGCAAATCCTGCTGATCGCCCAGAAGAACGCAGGGCAGGATGATCCCGGGCCCGACGACATCTACACGATCGGAACTCTCGGGACGGTGCTGCAATTGCTCAAGCTGCCCGACGACACGGTCAAGGTGCTGGTCGAAGGCGGACGGCGTGTACGCATCACCGGGTACACTGGCCGCGCCGACTTCTTCGAGGCGCGTGCTGTGGAGATGGAAGACGCGGCCGCCGAAACCTCGGAATTGCAGGCAGCGGCGCGGACCGTGGTCTCGGAGTTCGAGAACTACGTGAAGCTGAACAAGAAGGTGCCGCCGGAAGTCGTGGTCTCGATCAATAAGATCGAGGAGCCATCCAAGCTTGCCGACACGATATCGGCGCATCTCGCGCTCAAGGTCGCGGAAAAGCAGCAGCTCCTCGAGCTCGACTCGGTCTCCAAGAGGCTGGAGCGCATTCTCGGCCTGATGGAAGGCGAGATCGGCGTATTGCAGGTCGAGAAGAAGATTCGCAACCGCGTCAAGCGTCAGATGGAGAAGACGCAGCGCGAGTACTATCTCAACGAACAAATGAAGGCGATCCAGAAGGAGCTTGGCGAGACCGAAGATGGCCGCGACGAGGTCTCCGAGCTGGAAAAGCGCATCCGCAAGACACGTTTGTCCAAGGAAGCCCGCGAAAAGGCCACCGCCGAACTCAAGAAGCTTCGGACCATGAGCCCGATGTCGGCCGAGGCGACGGTTGTGCGCAACTATCTCGATTGGCTGTTGTCGATCCCGTGGCGCAAGCCGACGAAGATCATCAAGGATCTGAAATATGCCGAAGAAATCCTCAACGCCGATCATCACGGCTTGGAGAAGGTGAAGGAGCGCATACTCGAGTACCTCGCGGTGCAGCAGCGGGTCGACAAGATGAAGGGCCCGATTTTGTGCCTGGTCGGCCCTCCGGGTGTCGGCAAGACGTCGCTCGGCAAATCGATCGCCAAAGCCACGGGACGCAATTTTGTGCGCATGTCGCTGGGCGGCGTCCGGGACGAGGCCGAGATCCGCGGCCATCGCCGGACCTACATCGGTTCGCTGCCGGGCAAAGTCGTCCAGAGCATGAAAAAGGCCAAGTCGTCGAACCCGCTGTTCCTGCTCGATGAAATTGACAAGCTCGGCGCCGATTTCCGCGGCGATCCTTCATCGGCGCTTCTCGAAGTTCTGGATCCCGAGCAGAACAGCGCTTTCAACGACCACTATCTCGAGGTCGACTACGACCTGTCGAACGTGATGTTCATCACCACGGCGAATTCGCTACGCATGGCGCAGCCGCTGATGGATCGCATGGAAATCATCCGCCTGGCCGGCTACACGGAAGATGAAAAAGTCGCAATCGCCCGCAAGCACCTGATTGCGAAGCAGGTCGAGGCGAACGGTTTGAGGGCCGGCGAACTCGACATTCACGATGACGCCGTGCGCGATCTCGTGCGCTACTACACCCGTGAGGCTGGCGTCCGTAATCTGGAGCGCGAGATCGCCAATCTTGCCCGCAAGGCGACCAAGGAAATCCTCATGAAGGGGGCTTCCAAGGTCAAGATCGGACGCAAGAACCTCGACAAATATGCAGGTGTGCGGCGTTTCCGCTATGGCGAGGCCGAATTGGAGGACCTCGTTGGTATCACGACAGGTCTGGCATGGACCGAGGTCGGCGGCGAGTTGCTGCAGATCGAGGCGGTGCTGGTCCCGGGGCGCGGTCGTGTGACCGTCACCGGCAAATTGGGCGACGTCATGCAGGAGTCGGTGCAGGCAGCCAATGCCTACGTTCGCTCACGGGCGGCGGCGTTCGGCATCAAGCACAATATCTTCGAGAAGCGCGACATCCATGTGCACGTGCCGGAAGGTGCCACGCCCAAGGACGGTCCGTCGGCGGGCGTTGGCATGATCACTTCAATCGTCTCGGCATTGACCGGCGTAGCGGTTCGCAAGGAAGTTGCCATGACTGGCGAGATCAGCTTGCGTGGGCGTGTTCTGCCGATCGGCGGCCTCAAGGAGAAGTTGCTGGCGGCGTTGCGCGGCGGCCTCAAGACCGTGCTCATCCCCAAGGAGAACGAGCGCGATTTGCCGGAGATCCCGGACAACGTAAAGAAGGGTCTTGAGATCATTCCAGTGTCGACCGTCGATGAAGTCCTTGCAAAAGCGCTGGTCAAACCGCTCGTTGCGGTCGAATGGCCAGATGACCTGGAAGCGGTTGCAGCAAAGCCGGCCGATGGCGCCGAAGCCATCCGGGCGCACTGAACACCGCCCCTGAATGTGCGGCGGAGCCCCGGGGGGAACCCGGGGCTTTGTTGCGTTTGGCCGCAACTTATGCGTCTTGTGGGAAGCCGACCTACAAAATATGGTATTCGACATTGACGCCGTTTTCAGGCCGCCCTTACACTTGAGGCTGCCGGATTATGCAGGGGCTCGCACGTGAACAAGCACGATCTGATCGCCGCCGTCGCCGCTTCGACCAACCTCTCCAAGAGCGACGCCGCGAATGCCGTCGACGCCATACTGACCGTTGTTACCAAGTCCTTGAAGAAGAAAGAAAAGGTGTTGCTCGTCGGCTTCGGTACCTTTCAGGTCACCAAGCGCAAGGCGGGCGAGGGGCGCAATCCGCAGACCGGCGAGAAGATCAAGATTCCAGCGGCAAATGTGCCCCGCTTCAAGGCGAGCAAGACCCTAAAGGATGCGATCAACTAAAGTGCTGCGTGTAGGATGCGCCGTGCCGTCGTGCTAGGAGTGAAACGCCGGGCGATTAGCTCAGTTGGTAGAGCATCTCGTTTACACCGAGGGGGTCGGCGGTTCGAGCCCGTCATCGCCCACCAGCGTTTCGCAGACCGCCCACAGTAACGTGGAAAGCATTGAAATAACGGGCATTTACGCACTTCTTCGCGAGTGCGGTATGCTTGACACCCTATAGGCCGTCCTATATCTCTCGCGCGCCGTTTGGGGCTATTGCGGGCGTAGTTCAGTTGGTTAGAACGCCGGCCTGTCACGCCGGAGGTCGCGGGTTCGAGTCCCGTCGCTCGCGCCAGCCCCAACGCTGGCGGCCCAAAGCGGGGCGAAGGAGTGGCGATGGAAGATCTTCTAAGCGAATACCTTCCGATCCTGATCTTCCTTGGCCTCGCCTTCGCGTTGGTCTGCGCGATGCTTGGCGGGTCGTACATGATCGCCCGACAAAATCCCAATTCCGAGAAACTTTCCCCTTTCGAGTGCGGGTTTGCGCCGTTCGATGATGCGCGAGGCAAGTTTGACGTTCGCTTCTATCTGGTCGCGATATTGTTCATCATTTTCGACCTTGAGGTGGCGTTCCTGTTTCCGTGGGCCGTGGCGTTGAGTGATGTCGGCCTGTTCGGTTTCTGGTCAATGATGCTTTTTCTGGGCGTGCTGACCGTTGGATTCATCTACGAGTGGCGCAAGGGAGCCTTGGAATGGGAGTAGTCGCCCCGGCCAAGTCCGGTACCGCCGCTGAGGCGGCGCTGTCGCGGGCCTTGAACGACGAATTGGCCGACAAGGGTTTTGTCGTGGCCCATCTCGACAAGCTGATCACCTGGGCCCGTACCGGCTCGATGTGGGGGCTGACTTTCGGGCTTGCCTGCTGCGGCGTTGAAATGATTCACGCCTGGATGAGCCGCTACGACCTCGATCGCTTTGGCTTTGCACCGATGCCGAGCCCACGCGCCGCCGATGTGATGATTGTGGCGGGCACGCTCACCAACAAGATGGCGCCGGCTTTGCGCAAGGTCTACGACCAGATGGCCGAGCCGCGTTATGTGATCTCGATGGGATCCTGCGCCAACGGCGGAGGTTACTATCATTACAGCTACTCCGTCGTGCGGGGCTGTGATCGCATTGTCCCGGTCGATGTCTATGTTCCGGGTTGCCCGCCGACCGCCGAGGCACTGCTCTACGGCATCCTGCAACTCCAGAAGAAGATCCGCCGCACCGGAACGCTGGTGCGTTGATGGACCAGGAACTCAAGGAACTCGGCGATCACATCGCCCAGGAGACGGCGGGCGCGGTGACCGCGTGTCATGTTCGTCTCGGTGAGTTGATGCTGGAATGCGCGGCCGGCAAACTGCTGCCGTTGCTGGTGTTCCTGCGCGACGATCCCAAGTGCCTGTTCAAGCAGTTGATCGACATCTGCGGCGTCGATTGGCCGGAACGCGCGAAGCGTTTCGATGTCGTCTACAATCTGCTCAGCCTGGTTAACAACCAGCGGATACGGATCAAGGTGGCAACCGACGAGTCGACGCCGGTTCCTTCGGCAGCACCCGTGTTCAACGCCGCAGGCTGGTTCGAGCGCGAGACCTATGATCTGTACGGGGTGTGGTTCTCGGATCATCCCGACCTCCGGCGTATTCTCACCGACTACGGCTTCGAGGGGCATCCGTTGCGCAAGGATTTCCCGCTCACCGGTTTCGTCGAGCTGCGCTGGGACGACGTGCAGAAGCGTGTTGTCTATGAGCCAGTGAAGCTCGCGCAGGAGTTCCGTCGTTTCGACTTTCTCAGCCCATGGGAAGGTGCACGGCAGGCCTTGCCGGGTGACGAGAAAGCCCAGGGAAAGACCGGGGCGAACTGACATGTCCGATGTCGAAATCAAGACACTGACGATGAATTTCGGGCCGCAGCATCCGGCGGCTCACGGCGTTTTGCGCCTGGTCGTCGAGATGGACGGCGAGATCGTCGAGCGCTGCGATCCCCATATCGGCCTGTTGCATCGCGGCACCGAGAAGTTGATCGAGTACAAGAGCTACCTGCAGGCGGTACCGTACTTCGACCGGCTCGATTACGTATCGCCGATGTGCCAGGAGCACGCTTACGCCCTCGCGGTCGAGAAGCTGCTGGGCATCACCGTGCCCGAACGCGGCCAATATATTCGGGTGTTGTTTGCCGAAATTACCCGCATTCTCAATCATTTGCTGAACGTGACAACGTTCGCGATGGACACCGGCGCACTGACGCCGCCGCTGTGGGGTTTCGAGCAACGCGAACTCCTGATGGAGTACTACGAACAGGTCAGTGGCTCGCGCATGCATGCGGCGTACTTCCGGCCGGGCGGCGTACATCAGGACCTGCCCGATGGCATGCTCGATTCCATGGACGGATGGATCAAGCAGTTCCACCCCTTTCTCAAGGACATTGAGGACCTGCTTAACGACAATCGTATCTTTCGCCAGCGCACCGTCGACATCGGCGTCGTATCGCGAGAACAGGCGCTCGACTGGGCTTTCTCGGGGCCGTTGATCCGCGCGTCGGGCATTCCCTGGGATCTGCGCAAATCGCAGCCCTACGACGTCTACGACCGCATGGATTTCGACATCCCGGTCGGCAAGACCGGGGATTGCTTTGCCCGCTACCTGGTGCGCGTCGAGGAAATGTACCAGAGCGTCCGTATCATGGAGCAGTGCATCGCGGCGCTGCGCGTGGTCGGCGGCCCGGTAAGGGTCGACGACCGCAAGATCTCGCCGCCGCGTCGCGGCGAGATGAAGGGCTCGATGGAGGCGTTGATCCATCATTTCAAGCTCTATACCGAAGGCTACAAAGTGCCGGCGGGCGAGACCTACACGGCAGTCGAGGCGCCGAAGGGAGAGTTCGGCGTCTATCTCGTGTCCGACGGCACCAACAAACCGTACCGCTGCAAGATCCGGGCACCGGGATTTCCGCACCTACAGGCGTTGGAGATGATGACGAAAGGCCACCAGCTCGCCGACATGTCGGCGAACATCGGCTCGCTCGACATCGTGTTCGGCGAGATCGATCGCTAGGAGACGATGAGATGGCGATGATCACCGCCGATCCCAAGGACGTGCCGAAGGTCGAGCACTTCGCCTTCACGCCGGAGTACCTGGCCAAGGCAAAGGCGCTGGTGGCGAACTATCCGCCGGGCCGCCAGGCCAGTGCCGTGATCGCTGTGCTCGACCTCGCGCAGCGCCAGCAGGGTTGGCTGCCACGGGTAGCGATGGACGAGGTCGCCAAGCTCCTCGATATGGCGCCGATCCGAGTCTACGAGATCGCGACCTTCTATACGATGTTCCAGCTCAAGCCCCGCGGGAAGTACCTGCTGCAGGTCTGCACCACGACGCCGTGCTGGCTGCGCGGCTCGGAAGCGGTGATGAAGGCGTGCCAGCATGCGGCCGACGGCGAGACCTTCAGCGTGCAGGAAGTCGAGTGCCTTGGTGGCTGCGTGAACGCGCCCGTCGTCCAGATTAACGACGATTTCTACGAGGACCTCGACGAGGCCTCGATCAACAAGGTGCTGGACGCCTTCCGGCGTGGCGAGACGCCGAAGCCCGGTCCCCAGGTCGACCGGCAGACATCGGCGCCGGTCGGTGGCGCCACGACGCTGAGGAGCGAGTAGGGCGATGCTCAGCGACAAGGACCGAATCTTCACCAATCTCTACGGCGCCCATGACTGGCATCTGGCCGGTGCGCGTGCGCGTGGCGCCTGGGACAATACCAAAGCCATCCTCGACAGGGGCCCCGACGGCATCATCGACGAGATGAAGAAGTCGGGCCTGCGCGGTCGCGGTGGCGCCGGATTCCCGACCGGCCTCAAATGGTCCTTCATGCCAAAGGAAGTGAAGGACCGGCCGCACTATCTGATCGTCAACGCCGACGAGTCGGAGCCCGGTACCTGCAAGGATCGCGATATCCTGCGGCACGATCCACATCTCTTCATCGAAGGTTGTCTGGTCGCGGGCTTCGCCATGCGGGCGAACGCGGGCTACATTTACGTGCGCGGCGAGTTCTACAACGAGGCCCAGAACCTCATCGCCGCCATCCGCGAAGCCTATGAAGCCGGCCTGCTCGGCAAGAATGCCTGCGGCTCGGGCTGGGATTTCGACCTCTACGTCCATCGTGGCGCCGGCGCCTATATATGCGGCGAGGAAACAGCGTTGCTGGAGAGCCTTGAGGGCAAGAAGGGCATGCCGCGATTGAAGCCGCCGTTCCCTGCCGGCGCGGGGCTCTACGGCTGCCCGTCGACCGTTAACAATGTCGAATCAATCGCCGTGGCGCCCACCATCCTGCGCCGGGGAGCGGCTTGGTTCGCAGGCATTGGCCGGCCGAACAACACCGGTACCAAACTCTTTTGCATCTCGGGCCATGTGAACAAGCCCTGCAATGTCGAAGAGGAAATGGGCATCCCGCTGCGTGAGCTGATCGATCGCCATGCCGGCGGCGTGCGTGGCGGTTGGGACAATCTGCTGGCAGTGATCCCGGGCGGCGCCTCGGTGCCGCTGCTGCCGAAATCGATCTGCGATACCGTCCTGATGGACTTCGATTCGCTGCGCGACCAGAAATCCGGTCTCGGTACGGCCGCGGTCATCGTCATGGACAAGTCCACTGACCTGGTGAAAGCGATTGCGCGACTCAGCTACTTCTACAAGCACGAAAGTTGCGGGCAGTGCACACCGTGCCGCGAAGGTACGGGATGGATGTGGCGCGTCATGGAGCGCATGGTGACGGGCAATGCGCGCATCGAGGAGATCGATGCCCTGGAGGAGGTCACCCGGCAGGTCGAGGGGCACACGATTTGCGCGCTGGGCGATGCCGCAGCCTGGCCGATTCAGGGACTGATCCGTCATTTCCGGCCCGAGATGGAGCGCCGCATCCGCGCGCGCACCGAAAAACTGGCGGCCGAGTAGGGGCGGGGAGCAGGCAATGCCCAAGGTAAAGATCGACGGCGTCGAAATGGAGGTGCCGGCCGGCATCACGGTCCTGCAGGCCTGCGAGCTTGCGGGCATCGAGATCCCGCGCTTTTGCTACCATGAGCGGCTGTCGATTGCCGGAAATTGCCGGATGTGCCTGGTCGAGATCAAGCCGGGACCGCCCAAGCCGCAGGCAAGCTGTGCGTTGCCGGTCGCAGACAAGCAGGAAATTTTCACCCAGACGCCGATGGTGCAGAAGGCGCGCAACGGCGTGATGGAATTCCTGTTGATCAACCATCCGCTCGATTGCCCGATCTGCGACCAGGGCGGCGAATGCGACCTGCAGGACCAGGCGATGGGCTACGGCTTCGACCGCAGCCGCTTCCATGAAAACAAGCGCGCGGTGCCGGACAAGGAACTCGGTCCGCTGGTCAAGACGTCGATGAACCGTTGCATCCACTGCACGCGCTGTATCCGCTTCGCTACCGAAGTGGCGGGCGTTGAGGAACTCGGCGCGACGGGACGCGGCGAGAGTATGGAAGTCACGACCTACGTCGAGCATGCACTCAGCACCGAACTCGCCGGAAACCTCGTCGATCTTTGCCCGGTCGGCGCCCTGACGTCGAAGCCCTATGCCTTCGAGGCACGCTCGTGGGAACTCAGCAAGACCGAGTCGGTCGATGTAATGGACGCGCTTGGATCCAATATCCGCATCGATACGCGCGGTGCGCAGGTCATGCGCGTGCTCCCGCGCCTCAATGACGAGGTGAACGAGGAGTGGATCTCCGACAAGACACGTCACGCCATCGATGGCCTGCGCCACCAGCGCCTGGATCGGCCCTATGTCCGACGAGGCGGCAAACTTGTCGAGGCGACATGGGATGAGGCGTTCGGTGCGATCGAAGCCAAATTGAAAGGACTCGATGGTACCAAGGTCGCGGCGATCACCGGCGACCAGTGCGATGCCGAATCTATGGTCGCCCTGAAAGACCTGATGACGGCATTGGGTTCGCCCAGTGTGGATTGTCGGCAGGACGGCGCGAAACTCGAAGCCGGCGTACGTGGCAGCTATATCTTCAATGCCGGGGTCCACGGGATCGACAAAGCCGATGCGATCCTTCTGATCGGAAGCGATCCGCGCCGTGAGTCGCCAGTGCTGAATGCGCGCCTGCGCAAGCGCTATCTCTCGGGACATTGCGTCATCGCCACCATCGGCCCCGCAGCCGACCTGACCTATCCGGCCGAGCGCCTCGGCGCCGGGCCGGCAACCCTGCGCGACCTTGTCGATGGCAAACTCGGTTTCCTCGAGAAGTTGAAGGCCGCGAAGCATCCGTTGATCGTTGTGGGCATGGGTGCCCTGGCACGTGCAGATGGTGCCGCCGTTCTGGCCCTGGCCCGGGACCTGGCAGAACAACTGAAGGCCGTTCGTGCCGACTGGAATGGCTTTGCGGTTCTGCATACGGCAGCGGCGCGCGTTGCCGGCCTCGATCTCGGTCTCGTGCCGGGCGAGGGCGGTCGCGACGTGGCCGGCATCCTCGCCGGGTGTGAAAAGCGCGAGATCGACGTGGTCTATCTGTTGGCCGCAGATGAGCTCGATATGGGGCGGCTCGGCAAGGCGTTCGTGATCTATCAAGGCCATCATGGCGATGCAGGTGCGCATCGTGCCGACGTGGTCCTGCCGGGGGCGGCGTACACGGAGAAGCCGGGCACCTATGTGAACACCGAAGGCCGAGTGCAGCTCGGCCAACGTGCGGGATATCCGCCCGGTGATGCGCGTCAGGACTGGGCCGTCCTGCGTGCACTCTCGGAACGGCTGGAAAAAACTCTGCCTTACGACTCGCTCGAGCAGGTCCGTGCGCGTCTCGTGGCGGTCAATCCGAGCTTCGCCGTTTTAGACCGGCAAGCGGCCGGCGCCTGGGGCGAGTTCGGAAAGGGCGGCGCGGTATCCGATGCGCCGTTCGTCTCACCCGTTGCCAATTTCTACATGACCTGTCCGATCAGTCGCGCATCGCGGACGATGGCGGATTGCACAGCGTCGCGCGTCCAGCTCATGGCGGCGGAGTAGGGCATGACCGCCGATCTTATCGACTTCTTCACGACCAATTGGCTGGGGCAAGGCATTGTTATCTTTGCCCAGTGCCTGGCGGTCACGGTGCCGCTGCTGGTTGCCGTGGCCTACATGACCTACGTCGATCGCAAGGTCTGGGCGGCGATCCAGCTCCGGCGCGGCCCCAACGTGGTCGGGCCGTTCGGATTGCTTCAGCCCTTCGCCGACGGCCTGAAGCTGGTCCTGAAGGAAACCATCATTCCATCGAGCGCGAACTCGGTACTCTTTATCATCGCGCCAATGATTACCTTCATGACGGCGCTGGTCGCATGGGCGGTGGTGCCGTTCGATGACGGCTGGGTGATCGCTGACATCAACGTCGGGATTCTCTATCTGTTCGCAATTTCGTCACTTGGTGTTTACGGCATCATCATCGCCGGCTGGGCATCGAACTCGAAGTATGCGTTCCTGGGCGCGCTACGTTCGGCCGCCCAGATGGTGTCATACGAAGTGTCGATCGGCTTCGTGCTCATCACGGTTCTGCTCTGCGTAGGTTCGCTCAATCTTTCGGATGTGGTCGAAGCGCAGCGGGGCTGGTTCTGGCGCTGGTACTTCCTGCCTCTTCTACCGATGTTCGTGATCTTCTTCGTCTCGGCGCTGGCCGAGACCAATCGCACGCCGTTCGATCTACCGATGTCCGAAGCCGAGCTGGTCGCGGGGTTCCACACCGAATACTCCGCAATGACCTTCGGGCTGTTCTTCCTTGGCGAGTACGCCAACATGATCCTGTTGTCGGCTTTGGGAGCGGTATTGTTCCTGGGTGGTTGGTTGTCGCCGATCCCCTACGCTCCGTTCACGTTGATCCCGGGAGTCGTCTGGTTTGCGCTCAAGATCGCGTTCCTGCTGTTCGTGTTCAGCTGGACGAAGGGTACGCTGCCTCGTTACCGCTACGATCAACTGATGCGCCTGGGCTGGAAAGTATTCCTGCCGGTGTCGCTCGGTTGGGTCGTCCTCACCGCCGCCGTTCTGCAGTTCGGCGGCTGGCTTCCAAAGTCCTAGGGAGATCGCAGAATGGCCTCTCTCGACCGTACCGCGCGCGCCTTCCTGCTCACCGAGGTGATATCGGGCTTTGCGCTGACACTTAAGTACATGTTCAAGCCGAAGGTGACGCTGAACTATCCGCACGAGAAGGGACCGCTCAGCCCGCGGTTTCGCGGAGAGCACGTGTTGCGGCGCTATCCTAACGGCGAAGAACGCTGCATCGCCTGCAAGCTCTGCGAGGCGATCTGCCCGGCGCAGGCGATTACGATCGAAGCCGAGCCGCGGGATGACGGCAGCCGGCGGACGACGCGTTACGACATCGACATGACGAAGTGCATCTACTGCGGCTTCTGCCAGGAAGCCTGTCCGGTCGATGCCATCGTCGAAGGGCCGAACTTCGAGTTCTCGACCGAGACTCGCGAGGAGTTGATGTACAATAAGGACAAGCTGCTCGCGAACGGCGACCGTTGGGAAAGCCTGATCGCGGCCAACCTCCACGCCGACTCGGCGTATCGCTGAGCCGGGCGAAGGGGAGGAGAGAACATGCTGCTTCAGGCTCTGGCCTTCTACGTCTTTGCGGCGGTGGTCGTCGCATCGGGCGCAATGGTCGTGGTCTCGCGCAATCCGGTCTATTCGGTGTTGTTCCTGATCCTCGCCTTCTTCAATGCCGCGGCCTTGTTCGTGCTGATCGGTGCCGAGTTCATCGCGATGATCCTCGTCATCGTTTATGTCGGTGCCGTGGCGGTACTGTTCCTGTTCGTGGTGATGATGCTCGACATCAATCTCGTCGAACTGCGCGAAGGGTTCCTCAAGTACATGCCGGTCGGCGCCATGATTGGTGCGGTGTTGTTAGCCGAGGTTCTGCTTGGCCTCGGTGTGCTTGGTGCCGGCTCGACCACCATGACGGCGCTGAATTCGCAGGGCCCGCAGGTACCGGCCATCGAAAATACGCGGGCCATCGGCCAAGTCCTCTATACCCAGTACTTCTATCTCTTCCAGGTGGCGGGTCTTGTCCTGCTGGTCGCCATGATCGGCGCCATCGTCCTCACTTTGCGTACCCGTCCGGGCGTTCGCCGCCAAAAAGTGAGCGAACAGCTCTACCGGCCGAAGGAAGAGGTGATGACCGTGGTCAAGGTGCCGACGCGGGGAGGCGTGCAATGACGATCGGGCTTGGCCACTACCTGACCGTCGCCGCGATACTGTTCACCTTCGGGATCCTGGGCATCTTCCTCAACCGCAAGAATGTCATTGTCATCCTGATGTGCGTCGAACTGATGCTGCTCGCGGTCAATATCAACCTGGTGGCGTTCTCGGTGTTCCAAGGCAACATCGTCGGCCAGATCTTCGCGATGCTGGTGTTGACCGTGGCGGCTGCAGAGGCGGCGATCGGGCTTGCCATTCTGGTGGTCTATTTCCGCAACCGCGGGACGATCGCTGTCGAAGACATCAACGAGATGAAGGGCTAGGGGCGCGCATTCACCATGGATCTTGCCGTCAAGCTCATCGTCTTCCTGCCGCTGCTTGCCGCGGTGATAGCCGGCCTTTTTTGCCGCGTGATCGGCGCTCGTCCGGCGCAGATCGTGACCTGTGCGGCGCTGCTGGTCGCGGCGGCGCTATCGATTTTCGTGTTCGTTCGCATCGGCTTCGGTCCGGAAAACGGCAAGCTGATCGTGGTGAAACTGTTCACCTGGATGGACTCAGGAACGCTTAACGTCGATTGGTCGCTCCGCATCGACACGTTGACGGCGGTCATGTTCATCGTGGTTACCGTCGTGTCGTCGATGGTGCATGTCTATTCGATCGGCTACATGGCCGACGATACCAGCATCCCGCGCTTCATGGCCTACCTCAGCCTGTTCACCTTCTTCATGCTGATGCTGGTGACGTCAGACAATCTGGTGCAGCTCTTCTTCGGCTGGGAAGGCGTGGGGCTGGCGTCGTATTTGCTGATCGGTTTCTGGTACGACAAGCCCTCGGCCAACGCCGCGGCCATGAAGGCGTTCATCGTGAACCGGGTTGGCGACTTCGGGTTCGCTCTCGGCATTTTCGCCGTATGGATGCTGAGTGGCGCGGTCAATTTCGCCGATATATTCGCCAAGGCGCCGGACATGGCGCAGATGCGCATTTACTTCCTTGGCATGGATCTGCCGGCTCTCGAGACAGCCTGCCTGCTGCTGTTTGTCGGCGCCATGGGCAAGTCGGCGCAGATCGGGCTTCACACCTGGCTGCCGGATGCTATGGAGGGACCGACGCCGGTCTCCGCGCTGATCCATGCGGCCACGATGGTCACGGCCGGCGTCTTCATGGTTGCCCGCCTGTCACCGCTCTTCGAGCTGGCGCCCGTCGCATCGCAGGTCGTGACGTTAGTCGGCGCAGCAACGGCCTTCTTTGCCGCCACGATTGGGCTTACCCAATTCGACATCAAGCGGGTCGTCGCATATTCGACCTGCAGCCAGCTCGGGTACATGTTTTTCGCCTGTGGCGTCGGCGCCTATTCGGCAGCGATGTTCCACCTGATGACCCATGCCTTCTTCAAGTCGCTGCTGTTCCTGGGGTCCGGTTCGGTCATCACCTGCCTGCACCATGAGCAGGACATGCGAAAGATGGGCGGGGTAAGAGAGAAGGCACCGCAAACATTCGTGCTGATGTGGATCGGCACTCTGGCGCTGTCAGGCATCGGCGTTCCGTTTATTCTAGGCAACGGCCTGGGATTCGCTGGCTTCTACTCCAAAGACATCATGCTCGAATCGGCATTCGGGACGCACTCTTTGGTTGGCTTCATCGCTTTCTGGATGGGAACGGTTGCAGCGTTCCTGACGGCGTTTTACTCGACGCGGCTGATGTTCATGACGTTCTACGGCAAGTACCGTGGCGATCATCACACCTGGGAGCACGCCCACGAGTCGCCGTCCGTCATGCTGGTGCCGTTGTACGTGCTGGGGGCGGGCGCCGCGTTGTCGGGTCTCGTCGCCTACGGCTGGTTTGTGGGCCACGACTGGATGAACTTCTGGGGACAGTCGATTGCGGTGAAAGCAACCGAGGAGGTCCTGCATCATGCACACGAAGTGCCGGTGTGGGTGAAACTGATGCCGTTGATATTCGCGCTGGCCGGCATCGCCCTCAGCTACACCTACTACATTGCCCGGCCACGGCTTCCGGCGCTTACCGTTGCGCGCTTCCCGGCGTTGTATGCGCTGTTCTTCAACAAGTGGTATTTCGACGAGATCTACGACGCACTCTTCGTTCGCCCCGCTCTCGCGCTCGGGCGCGTGCTTTGGAAGAAGGGCGATGGCGCGGTGATCGATGGGCTTGGCGCCGACAATATCGCGGCACGGGCACAAGACATGGCGGGCGTCCTGAGCCGCTTCCAGAGCGGCTATCTCTATCACTATGCGTTCGCGATGCTGGTTGGTGTGGCCGGCCTCATTACCTACTTCATGCTGGCGGCGGGGTAGGAGGATGTCGAGCTGGCCAATCCTTTCCCTCGTCACGTTCCTGCCACTGGCAGGCGCCTTCTTTTGCCTGGTCGTAAACGGCCCCAAAGAGGCGGTTGACCGCAATTGCCGCAGCGCCGCTCTACTTACGTCTCTGGCGACGTTTCTGATCTCATTGATCCTGTGGCTGAAGTTCGATGTTGCAAAGGCGGATTTCCAGTTTGAGGAGAAACTCGACTGGGTCCCGGCGCTTGGCATCGGTTACCACATGGGCATCGACGGCATCTCGCTGTTCTTTGTGCTGCTGTCGACGCTCCTAACGCCGATCTGCATCCTTGCAAGCTGGGAATCGGTTCAGACCCGCGTCAAGGAGTACATGGTCGCGTTCCTGGTGCTCGAGACCTTCATGGTCGGCATGTTCTGCGCGCTCGATCTGGCACTGTTCTACATTTTCTTTGAGGGCGTCCTGATCCCGATGTTCCTCATCATCGGTGTGTGGGGAGGCAAGCGGCGGGTTTATGCCGCCTTCAAATTCTTCCTCTACACGCTGCTCGGCTCGGTGCTGATGCTGCTGGCGATCATCGCCATCTACTGGCAGGTCGGCACGACGGACCTGCCGACGGTGATGGAGAAACTCAGCCTGCCTTTCACTTGGCAGTGCTGGCTGTGGCTCGCCTTCTTCGCCTCGTTTGCGGTCAAGGTTCCGATGTGGCCGGTCCATACATGGTTGCCTGACGCCCACGTCGAAGCGCCGACCGCCGGTTCGGTGATCCTGGCCGGTGTATTGCTGAAGATGGGGGGATATGGCTTCCTGCGGTTTTCGATTCCACTTTTGCCGGAGGCATCGCAGTACTTCGCGCCGCTCATCTTCGGCCTTAGCATCGTGGCCATCATCTACACCTCGCTGGTTGCGCTGGTGCAGGAGGACATGAAGAAGCTGATTGCCTATTCGTCGATCGCCCATATGGGTTTCGTGACGATCGGCGCCTTCGTGATGAACATGCAGGCCGTCCAGGGTTCGCTCTTTCTGATGCTGAGCCATGGCGTCGTTTCGGCTGCGCTCTTCCTTTGCGTCGGCGTCGTCTACGATCGCATGCACACCCGCGAGATCGCGGCTTACGGCGGGTTGGTGCATCGTATGCCGCGGTACGCCTTTACATTCCTGTTCTTCACGCTGGCGAGCGTCGGCTTGCCGGGATTGTCGGGGTTCGTGGGTGAATTCCTGGTTCTGATCGGTACTTTCAAGGCCAACACCTGGGTGGCGTTTCTGGCGACGACGGGCATCATTCTGGGCGCTGCTTATGCGCTGTGGCTCTACCGCAAGATCATTTTCGGTGAACTCACCAAGGACTCGCTGAAGGGTATTCTCGACATGAACCGGCGTGAGATCGCCATTTTCCTGCCGCTGATTTTGATCACGCTGTGGATGGGCGTTTACCCCAGTTCCTTCCTCGATCCGATGGCGCCTGCCGTCGACAAGCTGATCGGTGACTATCAGGCGGCTCTCAAGCTCGCCCATACCGCGGCGTTGGCGCCGTGAGCGGCCGGGAGTGGTGAATATGACGCTCGGTCTGGAATCCTGGACGCTGGCGCGGCCTGAGATTTTTCTCGCCGCCGCGACCCTCTTGTTGTTGGTCTACGGCGTCGTCCGGGGCGAGGTGGCGACGCCGTTCGTGTCTGCTGCGACATCGGCCGTTCTGCTGGTAACGGCGGCGCTGTTGTTTGCGCCCTACCAGGAAGGCACGGCTTTCGCCTCGCTCTTCCTCGTCGACCGCCTCACGGCGACGATGAAGGCCCTGGTGCTGATCGGCGCGTCGGTCGCGGTTCTTATGTCTCGCGCCTATTTCGAGCAGGCCAAGGCATGGCGCTTCGAATATCCACTGCTCGTGGCACTGGCGACCCTCGGCATGATGCTGATGATCTCGGCCAACGATCTGATGGCGCTTTATGTCGGCCTCGAACTGCAATCACTGGCACTTTACGTGATCGCGGCTTTTCAGCGCGACAATCTCCGCTCGACCGAGGCGGGTGTGAAGTACTTCGTCCTGGGTTCGGTGGCGTCGGGGATGTTGTTGTTTGGCGCGTCACTGATCTACGGCTTTTGCGGCGGAACCGCGTTCGTCCAGATCTCACGGGCATTGCTCGACGGCCGGGCGGCCGAGTTCGGCGTTGTCGTAGGGCTCGTGTTCGTGGTTGCAGGCCTTGCCTTCAAGGTTTCCGCGGTGCCATTCCATATGTGGACGCCTGACGTTTATGAAGGAGCGCCAACACCGGTGACGGCGCTGTTTGCGGTGGCGCCCAAGATCGCCGCCGTTTCGCTGCTCGTCTCCGTTCTGATGGGGCCATTCAAGCCGCTGTTCCTGCAATGGCAGCAGATCATCATTGTGGCCGCGGTTCTGTCGATGGCGCTCGGGGCATTTGCCGCCCTCCGCCAGCAGAACATCAAGCGCCTGATGGCGTATTCGTCGATCGGCAATGTCGGCTACGTGCTTCTGGGGTTGGCCAGTGGCAGCGAGAAAGGCATCCAGGCGATCGTCTTCTATCTGGCGATCTACCTCGTCATGACCCTGGGTGTGTTTGCCACGATTTTGATGATGAGACGCCGGGGCGTCATGGTCGAGAGCGTTTCCGATCTGGCCGGGCTGGCCAAGAGTCAGCCAATGATGGCTCTCGCCATGTTGCTCTTCATGTTCTCACTGGCGGGTATCCCGCCGCTCGCCGGCTTCTGGGGAAAACTCTACATCTTCATCGCGGCGGTCGAGGCACAACTCTTCGTGCCTGCGGTGTTGGGCGTGTTGGCCTCCGTCGTGGCATCATACTACTATCTGCGCATCGTCAAAGTGATGTACTTCGATGAGGCTACAGAGGCGCCGCTCGATCGCGCGCCGTTCGGCATCCATCGCGGCGTTGCACTCGTTGCGGCGCTCCTGGTTACGGTGTTCTCGCTGGTGCCCCAGCCGCTCAGCCTGATCGCGGCTGCGGCAGCGAAAGGCCTGTTCCCGTGAGCCTTGCACCCGTCCTGCCGGACGGGTGGACGCTGGTCGCCCTGGACAGCGTCGGCAGCACCAACGACGAGGCGGCACGACTTGCCGACGCGGGCGCGGCTGAAGGCACAATCGTGTGGGCGCGTGAGCAGACCGGCGGGCGTGGTCGGCGCGGCCGACATTGGGCCTCGCCGGCCGGCAATCTCTACAGCTCGACCATCCTGAGGCCGAGCTGCGCCGCGGTACGCGCCACTGAGCTGGGCTTTGTCGCCGCCTTGGCGGTCGCCGACATCGTCCCTGGAGGACGAGAGATCAGGGTGAAGTGGCCGAATGACGTCATGGTCGATGGCGGCAAGATCGCGGGAATTCTGCTTGAGAGTTCGATCGGTCAAGGCGGTCTCGTCGAGCATGTGATTGCGGGGATCGGCGTCAATGTGGGGTTTGCCCCGCAATTGCCCGAGATGCGTTATCCCGGTGCAGCACTTGGCGGTTCGGTGGTCGCTGCATTCGAGTCGCTTACCCAAGCCCTGGCCCGGCGTCTTTCCGGATGGCGGCGTGACGGTTTTGCATCGGTGCGGGAGGCATGGCTGGCCAAAGCCGGGCCACTTGGAGCCGATGTCGACGTCAGGTTGGGGGAGGAGCTGGTACGTGGCCGATTTGCCGGACTGGACGGTGAGGGCGCCTTGCTGCTGGATACCGTGGCAGGCCGGCGCAAAATCGTATCGGGTGAGTTGCTGGGCCGTGCGGCCTGAGGAGATCGGAGGATGCTGCTCGCTATTGATGTCGGCAACACTAATTCGAAATTCGCCGTGTTCGACGGCGACAGGATCGTGTCGCAGTTTCGTTTGCGTACCGAAGCCAAACGCACATCCGACGAGTACGCCGCCTGGCTGACACAGCTCATGCATTTGCAGGGCTTCGACTTACAGTCGATCAAGGGAGCGATCCTGGCCAGTGTCGTGCCACAGGTGAATCTCCACATCCGCCGTCTCTGCGAGACTTACTTCAAGACCAAGCTGCTGATCGTCGGTGAGCCAGGCTGCGAACTGGGCATCAAGGTGCTGATCGACCGTCCGCAGGAGGCTGGTGCCGACCGACTGGTGGGAGTGATCGCGGGCTACAAGAAATATGGTGGTCCATTGATTACCATAGACTTCGGCAGCGCCACCACGTTCGACCTTGCCGACAAGGACGGTAACTTCATCGGAGGTGTATTTGCTCCCGGAGTCGAGCTCACAATCGAAGCCTTCTACCTGATGACGGCCCGGCTACCGCGTATCCGAGTCGAGAAACCGGCAAAAGTCATCGGCAAGAGTACGGTCGCGAATATGCAGTCCGGCATCTTCTGGGGTTATGTCGGACTGATCGAAAGCCTGATCCGGCGTATCCGGAACGAATACGGCGAACCCATGAAGGTAATTGCGACTGGTGGGCTCGCCGCGGTGTTCAAGGACGAGATCGGGCTGTTTGATGCCATCGAGCCTGACTTGATGTCGCTCGGCCTGCTGGAAATTTGGCGCCGCAACAGTAAATGACCATCCCGTCGGACGATGAACTGCTGTTTCTTGCCTTGGGCGGTGCCGGCGAGATCGGCATGAACCTCAATCTGTATGGCCATGCCGGCAAATGGCTGATGCTCGATCTCGGCATCGCCTTCGGTGACGATAGTATGCCGGGAGTCGAAGTCATAATGCCTGATCCCAGCTTCATCGAGGAGCGGCGCAAGGATCTGGTCGGCATCGTGCTCACGCACGCACACGAGGATCACCTTGGCGCGGTGGCTGATCTATGGCCGCGCCTGAAGGCACCAGTCTATGCCACTCCGTTTGCAGCGTCGGTTCTGCGGCGCAAGCTCACGCAGGCTGGCCTGGTCGATGCGGTCCGGATCACCGAGATACCGCTGCGTGGCAAATTCCGCCTCGGTCCGTTCGATCTCGAGATGGTCACCATGACGCACTCGATCCTCGAGCCGAACGGGCTGGCCATTCGAACCAAGTTCGGCACGGTGTTCCACACTGGAGACTGGAAGATCGATCCCGAGCCGCTGCTCGGTGAACTGACCGACGAGGCGCTGCTGAAGCGCATCGGCGACGAGGGCGTGCTGGCCATGGTGTGCGATAGCACCAACGTCTTCGTCGAGGGCGAAGCTGGGTCCGAAGCCATGGTGCGGGCCAATCTCAGGGAACTTCTGAAGGGCCGGACGGGGCGTGTCGCCGTCACGTGCTTTGCTTCCAACCTTGCACGCGTGGAGAGCATCGCGCTGGCGGCGGTCGCTGTGGGGCGCCATCCGGTCCTGTCCGGACCGGCGCTGCTGCGCATGATCGAGGCGGCGCAGGATTGTGGTTATATGCTGGATTTTCCCGAGTGCGTCAGCCCGCAGGATGGGGCCTATCTGCCCAAGGACAAGGTGCTGTTCATATGTACTGGCAGCCAGGGGGAGCCACGCGCTTCCATGGCCAAGATCGCCAATGATGAGCACCGCGATCTCATACTGGAGGAGGGTGATACCGCGATCTTCTCCTCGCGGGTCATTCCCGGCAACGAGCGCTCGGTCGGGCGTCTGCAGAACGCTCTGATGGCGAGCGGCGTCGAGGTCATCACCGATCGCGACGCCGGCATCCATGTTTCCGGCCATCCCGCGCGAGACGAGCTCGTGCGCGTCTACCAGTGGGTGCGGCCGCGGATCGCCCTGCCGGTCCATGGCGAGATCCGGCATATGGTTGAGCATGCTGCTCTGGCCCAGACCTGTCAGGTGCCGGAGGCCATTGTGGCGCCGAACGGCACCTTGGTCCGTCTGGCCCCAGGGCCGGCTGAAATCGTCGGCCATGTGCCGGTGGGCCGGCTTGCCCGCGATGGCGACGCTCTGGTGCCGCTCGACGGTGCCTCGCTGCGGGAGCGCCGCAAGCTCTTGTGGAATGGTGCAGCGGCGGCGACCCTGGTGATCGACGGGCGAGGCCAGGCGGTGGCGGCCCCCAAGGTCTCGCTGCGAGGCATCGAAGATGGGGATGGTGCGCTTGTCGATGCCATTGTCGTGGGCCTGCGGGAAATGCTGGCCGATCTCAGCGCCTCAGAGCGGCGCGATGACGGACGGATCGGGGAGGCGGCCCGGCAGGCTGTCCGGCGCGTCGTGCGCACGCACCTTGGCAAGAAGCCGTTGACGGACGTTCATATCGTCCGCATCTAGGCCGGAAGACTATCTGGAGAACCTGATGATCGGACGCCTGAACCACATCGCCATCGCTGTGCCGGATCTGGCCAAGGCCTCGGAACTGTATCGTACGGTCATGGGCGCCAAGGTGAGCGCGCCGAAGGCGCAGCCGGCGCATGGCGTGACCGTGGTGTTTGTCGAACTGCCCAACGCCAAGATCGAGCTCCTGCATCCACTCGGCGAGAAGTCGCCTATCGCGAACTTCCTTTCCCGCAACGCCGACGGCGGTGTCCACCATGTCTGCTACGAAGTCGAGGATATCTATGCCGCCCGCGACAAGCTGAAATCCCAGGGTGCGCGGGTGCTGGGCGACGGTGAACCCAAAATCGGCGCCCATGATAAGCCGGTGCTATTCCTGCATCCCAAGGATTTCGCAGGCACGTTGATCGAACTCGAACAGGTCTGAGGAGGAACAACATCGTGAACTGGGCCACCGGCGTGATGGTCTACGTCGTGATTTGGTGGATCGTGCTGTTTGGCGTTCTGCCGCTGGGTGTCCGGCGTGTCGATAAACCCGGACCGGGCGAGGACCACGGTGCTCCGGAGCGCCCCGAATTGCGGCGTAAGGCAATCATCACCACGGTTGTCGCGGCGGTGCTTTGGCTGGGATTTTATGGGTTACATCGCGCTGACATCTTCAGTTTTCGCAAACTGGTCGATGTCAATTAAACTAATATCTTAGAAATCATCTCTAACTATCTGAAATAAAAAGGAAACGGCGGGCACATGGCCCGCCGTTCTTCTACCCCGAAACTCGTCGTTCGACGGCTTTTGCCGCTCTCCTCCCTAAACTCAGGCAGCGCCCAAGAGGTAGGCTTTCTAGCGCGCGCTCCCGACCTTGGCAAGACCTTTTCTTTCGATCTTCAGGGTCCCATCGAACAATTGTTAGGGTGCGGTGTCGTTCGACATCAAACAAATTTCCTTACTCAATTGTTGATCATCCGATGACCACGTACTTGATCACGAACAGGACAGCGAGAATGGCGACGGCAGGATGGACGTCGGCGTATCGGCCCGCAACGATCTTGATGCCGGTGTACGCAATGAAGCCGAAGGCGATACCCTCGGCAATCGAGAAGGTGAACGGCATGGTGAGTGCAGTGATGACTGCAGGTGCTGCCTCGGTGATGTCATCCCACAGGATCTCCGTGAGGCTGCGTGTCAGCAGGCAGGCGACGTAGAGCAGCGCCGGCGCCGTGGCATAAGCCGGTATCGAACTGGCAAGCGGCGCGACAAACAGAGCCAGCAGGAACAGCAAGCCGACTGTCGCAGCGGTCAGCCCGGTCCGGCCGCCCGCATTGATGCCCGATGCGCTTTCGATATAGCTGGTCGTGGTCGAGGTGCCGATGGCGGCACCGAGCATTGCCGCGCCGCTGTCAGCGATCAGGGCACCGCGCAGGCGCGGCACGGTGCCATCCGGGCGCATGAAGCCGCCGCGATGGGCCAGCGCAATCAGGGTGCCGGTGTTGTCGAACAGGTCGACGAACAGAAAGGCGAACACCACTGTCACCAGTCCGACCTGGAGGGCGCCAGCGAGGTCCATCTGCAGGAACACAGGCGCGATCGACGGCGGCATGGCGAAGATGCCTTCGAATTTCTGGTGGCCGGCAAGGATCGAGATCACCGTGACGACCAGGATACCGACAATAACTCCGCCCATGACCTGGCGATATTCGAGGGCGACGATCACCGCAAACCCAAGGCATGCCATCAGGACAGGCCAGCTTATGATCTTGCCGTGCGTGACCAGGGTTTCGGGATGGGCAACGACAACGCCGGCGTTCTTCAGGGCGATCAGCGCCAGGAACAGGCCGATGCCGGCGGCGATCGCCATCTTGAGCGATTTCGGGATGGCATTGACCAGCCACTCGCGGATCGGCAGGACACTGATGATGAAGAAGATGACGCCTGAAATGAATACGCAGCCCAAGGCGATCTGCCAGCTATAGCCCATGCCGCCGACGACCCCGAAGGCGAAGTAGGCATTAAGTCCCATGCCGGGGGCGAGTGCGATCGGGTAGTTGGCGAGGAATGCCATGAGCAGGCAGCCGACAGCCGCTGCGACACAGGTTGCCACGAATACCGGGCCGAATGGCATCTTGGCGGCGCTCAGAATCGCCGGATTGACGAAGATGATATAGGCCATCGTCAAGAAAGTTGTGATGCCCGCGACGATTTCGGTCCGGATATTGGTCTTGTTCGCGCTCAGCTTGAAGATTCGCTCAAGCATTGTCGTCTCCCCCGATTGTCGCGTGGAGTGTGCGGCCATTGCCCTGTGCAAAGCCAGCCAGCACTGGACAGGTTTGCCTTTGGAAGGACCGTTCCCTACAGTCCGCCGCCACCCCGGACGACCCGACGAGGACCGATTTAGCATGCGGATGAGCCAATATTTTCTGCCGACCTTGAAGGAAAATCCTGCCGAGGCGCAGATCGTATCGCACCGCCTGATGCTGCGTGCCGGCCTCGTTCGCCAGACCAGCGCCGGCATTTACGCCTGGCTGCCGCTTGGCCTCCGGGTGTTGCGGAACATCGAGCGGATCGTCCGCGAGGAGCAGGATGCCGCGGGTGCGCAGGAAGTGCTGATGCCGACCATTCAACCGGCCGACCTGTGGCGGGAGAGTGGTCGATACGATGCCTACGGGCCGGAAATGCTGCGCATCAAGGATCGCCATGATCGTGAGATGCTGTTCGGGCCGACCAACGAGGAGATGATCACCGTTCTCTTCCGTGACGGTGTGAAGAGCTATCGCGACTTGCCGAAGAACCTCTATCACATCCAGTGGAAGTTCAGGGACGAGGTGAGACCTCGCTTTGGCGTCATGCGCGGCCGCGAATTTCTGATGAAGGACAACTATTCGTTCGACATCGACAGGGCAGGCGCCATCCGCTCTTACAACAACATGTTCGTGGCGTATCTGCGCACCTTTGCGCGCATGGGACTAAAGGCGATCCCGATGCGCGCCGACACCGGCCCGATCGGCGGCGATCTTAGCCATGAGTTCATCATTTTGGCCGATACCGGTGAAAGCGCAGTGTTCTGCCACAAGGGGCTGGTCGACAAGGACATCCTGGGTCGCACGATAGACTACGCGGGCGATTTGCAGCCGATCGTCAATGAATGGACGTCACTCTATGCGGCGACCGACGAGATGCACGACAAGGATGTCTTCGAGAAGATTCCAGAGGGCGAGCGCCTTGCCGCGCGAGGAATCGAGGTCGGCCACATCTTCAATTTCGGGACTAAGTATTCCAAGCCCATGAATGCCGTGGTAGCCGGTCCCGGCGGCGAACAGATTACGGTCGAGATGGGTTCCTACGGCATCGGCGTGTCGCGTCTCGTAGGCGGCATCATTGAAGCGAGCCATGACGCGGCCGGCATTGTCTGGCCGGAGTCCGTGGCGCCTTTCAGGGTCGCCGTCGTCAATCTGAAGCCTGACGACGGTGCCGTCATGGGCGCGTGTGTGACACTCTACGATGCCCTGCAGGCCGCCAACGTAGCTGTCCTGCACGACGATCGTGACTTGCGACCGGGAGCCAAGTTTGCCGATATGGACCTGATCGGCACACCCTGGCAGATCATTGTCGGTCCCAAGGGACTGGCTGCCGGCAAGGTCGAACTCAAGAACCGCAGGACCGGCGCGCGTGAGGAATTGCCGATCGATCAGCTTACGCAACGATTCGGCTGAAGCAGGGAACGGCACTAAACATGGCCTTCGCCGCTGTCGAGCGCCTGATCGCGTTCCGCTACTTGAGGGCGCGCCGCGAGGAGGGGTTCATTTCGGTGATCGCCGGTTTCTCCCTGGTCGGCATCACGCTCGGTGTCGGCACATTGATCGTGGTCATGGCGGTGATGAACGGGTTCCGCGTCGACATGCTGCGACAGATGTCGAGCATCAGCGGCCAACTCGGAGTCCAGGGAAACCGCGACGGGCTGGACGTCACGCCCGACTTGCTGGCCCGCGTTCGAGCGGTTTCGGGTGTGGTGGCGGCTACCCCTTCGGCCGAAGGCCAGGTCATGGCGGTTGCTGGTGACCGGGTTCGCGGCGTGATCCTGCGCGGGATGCAGCCCGAGGACTTCCGGGCACGCCTGCCGCTCACAGCGGCGATCGAAGGGCCTCCCGGAACGCGCGAGCGCTATCGAGGCCTCTGCGGCAGCGACGAAGACAGGCCTCTCGACTGGGGCACACTAAAGGGCTTCGGGGATGATTTTTCAGTCGTAGTTGGTCGGCGCCTCGCCGATTTGATGTCTCTGAGGGTCGGAGACAGACTGCAGCTCGTGTCGCCGGTCGCCGTGGCGACGCCGCTCGGCGTCATGCCACGCTCGGTTTCTGCCCGCGTGTCGGCGATTTTCTGTGCAGGCATGTACGACTACGACGCCAATTTTGTCTATGCCCCGCTGGTCGATGTTCAGCGTCTGCTCGACCTCGGCAGCAAAGTGACGGGCATCGAGGTCTTTCTGGGCGACGACGCCTCACTTTCTGACGGTCGCCGTCTCGTCACGAACGCAGTCGGCCTGCAAGGATGGGTGTTCGATTGGTTCCAGGCCAACGCCAGCTTCTTCTCCGCAGTTCAGGCGCAAACCAACGTGATGTTCCTAGTGCTGACCCTGATCGTGCTGGTGGCCGCATTCAACATTGTCTCAAGTCTCGTCATGTTGGTACGCACAAAGGCGGCGGACATAGCCATCTTGCGCACCATGGGCGCCAGCCGCAGTGCAGTCCTGCGGATTTTCCTGCTTGATGGTCTGGCGATTGGCGGTGGTGGGACGGCCGCCGGTGTCGTACTTGGCCTGGCGTTCGCGCGTAACATCGAGGCAATCCGCCAGTGGCTGCAGCACACCTTCGGTCTGGTCCTGTTTGACGAGACGCTCTATCTCTTGGCGGAGATGCCCTCACACATCGAGTGGATGGAAGTGGCGGTGATCGCGGGGATGGCGCTGTTCTTCGCGCTGATGGCCTCGCTCTACCCGGCTTGGCGGGCGTCCCGCCTCGATCCGGTTGAGGGGCTGCGGCGTGAGTGAACATGCCCCGGCCGTTGAGCGCTGGCTGGCATGGCGCTACCTGGTAACCCGCCAACGCGAGGGGTTCGTTTCGTTCATCGCGATCTTCTCACTGATCGGTGTAGCGCTGGGAGTCGCCACCCTGATCGTCGTGCTGTCGGTCATGGGCGGGTTTCGTCAGCAACTGCTGGGCCGCATCATCGGCATGAACGGGCATGTCGTGATCACGGCACGGGACGGCATGCTGCAGGCGACCGCCGATCTGCTTGCAAGCCTCAGGGAAATACCAGATGTGCGCGCCGTGCGGCCGACTCTCGAGCGGCAGGCGTTGATTGCGGGCAATGGGTTGACACGAGGTGCTCAGCTGCGCGGCGTGCGGACCGAAGACCTGCTAACGCGCGCGATCGTGACCCAGAATATCGTCCATGGAAATCTGGGCGCTTTCGGCACGAAACCCGGTGTGGTCATAGGCGAACGGCTGCGGCAGGCGATGAACGTGCTGGCTGGTGACAAGGTTACGATCGTCACACACCGATTGAACGAGAATGGCACGATCGCGCCGCGTTATGCTGACTACGAGGTATTGGCAAGCTTCATGACCCGCCGCTACGAATTCGACGGGACCTTGGTCTTCCTTCCGCTGGAAATGCTGCAGGAAGATCTGGACTACGGGCACAACGCGGTAAGTTCCATTGATCTCGAGCTTACCGTTGCTGCTGAGGCGCCACGCGTAGCGGAGATGGTACGCCGCTTGCTCCATCGCGACGACCTCAAGGTCTCGGATTGGCTCGGTCTCAACGCCCGCTTTGCTGGCGCACTGCAGGTCGAGCGAGTCATGATGTTCATCATTCTCACCCTGATTGTCGTGGTCGCGGCGATGAATGTCGTGGCGAGCTTCACCATGCTGGTGCGGGTGAAGCGCGGCAGTATCGCCATCCTGCGCACGATGGGCGCGACGCCGCGGACGATCGTACGTGCTTTCTTCCTGGCGGCGGCCGCAGTCGGACTGCTCGGAACCGCAGTCGGCACAGCTGTTGGTCTTTTGATCTGTGCCAACATGCCTTCGATCGGTGCGCTGCTGTCGACCATCAGCGGCGCATCGGGCAGCGGTCACGCCGAGGTCGATTTCATCACGTCCATGCCGGTTCGTGTCCAGGCAGTCGAAGTTGGCTCGATCATTGTCGTGGCGTTCTTGCTTTCACTGGCGGCAGCGGCATATCCAGCATGGCGCAGCTCCAGGATCGAACCGGTCGAGGGACTTCGCTATGAGTGAGACGGCATTTCCGCTTTCCCTGCGCGGTATCAAGCGCACGTTTGTGCAGGGCGACCGCCGACTGGAGGTTCTGCGCAGCGTAACTCTCGATCTGCGTCCAGGCGAAATCGTTGCATTGGTCGGACAATCAGGCAGCGGCAAGTCGACGCTGCTGCACATCGCGGGCCTTCTGGAGCAACCCGATGGCGGTGACGTCGTCGTTGACGGCAAGGCGACCGGTCCCGTGGGTGACCGTGCCCGGACGGCGTTGCGCCGCCGATTCCTGGGATTCGTCTATCAATACCATCACTTGTTGCCGGAGTTTTCGGCGATTGAGAACGTGATGCTGCCACAGATGCTGAATGGGCTGTCGCGCGGTGAGGCGCGTGTTCGGGCAGCAGACCTGCTGGCAATGGTCCAACTGAAGGAGCGCGGTGACCACCGCCCGGGCAGGCTCTCAGGTGGCGAACAGCAACGCGTGGCCATCGCGCGCGCCGTGGCGAATGCGCCGCGTGTTCTTCTGGCCGACGAGCCGACCGGCAATCTCGACGCGTCAACGGCCGACGTGGTGTTCCGCCAGCTCCTGGTGCTGGTGCGTGAGACCGGCATGGCGGCACTGGTTGCCACCCATAATCTCGACCTCGCGGCGCGCATGGATCGCACGGTGACGTTGAAGGACGGCATATTGTCGACCTGACAGTCCACAGGTTCTGGCGCGATGATGGCACGTGATGACCATCGCTGATTTCGTTCACCTGAAAGTCCGGTCTGCCTGTTCGCTCACGGAAGGGGCGAACAAAGTCGACGCTGTCGTTGCGCTTGCCAAGGCGCAGGCAATGCCCGCCGTCGCCGTTACCGACCGCAACAACCTGTTCGGTGCTCTGGAGTTCGCGCAATATGCCGCGAAGGCGGGCATCCAGCCAATCATGGGCTGCGACCTCGGGATCCGGCGTGAAGAAGAGGGCGGCATAGCCACCGCCAGTAAGTTGCCGTCGGTCGATTGGCTGACCCTGCTGGTCCAGAACGAGCAAGGTTACCTCAACCTGATGCGGCTGGTCAGTCGAGCCCATCTCGACTTCAAGACCGGGTCGGTGTCGGCACTGCCGCTGGCCGAACTGGAGGGCCACAGCGAGGGTCTGCTGGCGTTCACAGGCAGTGCGAGCAGCGGCGTAGGCCGACTGCTGGCCGCCGGTCAGGTCCCGGCGGCGGCCCACATGCTGGAGCGGCTGCAGAAGTCGTTCGATAACAGGCTCTACATCGAATTGCAGCGCCATGGCGAAGATGGCGAACGGCGCCTCGAGGAGGCAATACTAGATCTCGCCTATACGCGGAATCTGCCGCTGGTTGCCACCAACGACGTGCACTTTCCGAAGGCGTCGATGTACGAGGCGCATGACGTGCTCCTTTGCATTGAACAAGGCGTTCACATCGAGGATCCCAACCGGCGGCGGTTGACGCCGGAGTACTACTTCAAGTCGGCGGCGGAAATGCGCAACGCCTTCTCGGATTTGCCGGAAGCCTGCGACAATACCCTGACGATTGCCAGGCGTTGCGCCTACATGCCCGAGCCGCGCAAGCCGATCCTGCCGCGTTACACGAAGCTTGGCGGCCGCGCGGAGAAAGATGCTCTGAAGGAGATGGCCGAAAATGGTCTTGCCGCCCTGAGGGCGGGAAGCCGGCTGGCCGACGATATCGCTTTCGAGCGCTACCAGGAGCGCCTCGTCTACGAACTCAACATGATCGAGAAGATGGGCTTCTCAGGCTATTTTCTGATCGTTGCCGACTTCATCCAGTGGGCAAAGGACAACGGCATCCCTGTCGGACCGGGCCGTGGCTCAGGCGCAGGTTCTCTCGTGGCCTGGGCGCTGAAGATCACCGACCTCGATCCGCTGCGGTGGGGACTGCTGTTCGAGCGGTTTCTCAATCCTGAACGCGTATCGATGCCGGACTTCGACATCGACTTCTGCCAGGACAAGCGAGACCGGGTGATCCGCTACGTACGCGACGAATACGGGCACGACCGCGTCGCCGCCATCATCACCTTTGGAAAGCTTCAGGCGAGAGCGGTGTTGCGTGACGTCGGGCGCGTGCTCGGCATGCCCTATGGCCAGGTCGATCGCATCTGCAAGCTTGTGCCGAACAACCCAGCCAAGCCTGTGACACTGGCCCAGGCTCTCGATAGTGAGCAGCTCCTGAAGGAGCAGTATCAGGCGGATGACGAGATCAAGAGGCTGATCGATCTCGCGCTGCAGCTCGAAGGCCTGTTTCGCAACGCTTCCACCCATGCCGCCGGAGTCGTGATCGGCGACCGTCCGCTCGAAGAACTGGTACCTCTCTACCGCGATACCGATAACAAGGAGTCCTTGCCGGCAACCCAGTTCAACATGAAGTGGGTCGAGACCGCCGGTCTGGTAAAATTTGACTTCCTCGGGCTGAAGACGCTGACAGTGATCGAAAAGGCCTGCGGCCTGATCGGAAAAGACAAGATTCAGATCGACAAGATTCCGCTCGATGACGAACCAACCTTCAGGATGCTGGCCAAGGGCGACGCCTACGGGGTCTTCCAGATGGAAGGCAGCGGCATGCGCGACATCCTCAGTAAGCTGAAGCCCAACCGCTTCGAGGACCTGATCGCGCTGGTGGCGCTCTACCGTCCAGGCCCGATGGACGACATTCCAACCTACATCAGCGTCAAGAATGGCCAGGAGAAGCCGGATTATCTCCACCCCTCGCTGAAGGGCATCCTGGAAGAGACCTATGGCATCATGGTCTATCAGGAGCAGGTGATGCAGATTGCCCAGGTGCTCAGCGGCTATTCGCTGGGTGGTGCAGATCTTCTGCGTCGCGCCATGGGCAAGAAGATCCAGTCCGAGATGGATGCGCAACGGACGACGTTCATCGAAGGTGCGCGAAAGAACGAGGTCGAGGACGCGCGCGCCTCGATGATCTTCGACAAGGTCGCCAAGTTTGCAGGCTATGGCTTCAACAAGTGCCACTCTGCGCCGTACGCACTGGTCGCCTATCAGACCGCCTACCTCAAGGCGAACTATCCGGTCGAGTTCTTTGCCGCGTCAATGACGCTCGACATGGGCAACACCGACAAGCTTGGCAATTTTCGGCGCGAACTGGAACGACTGCAGATCCCTCTTCTGGCGCCGGACGTGAACAAGTCCATGGCGGAGTTCGCGGTCGAAACAACGCCGGAAGGCAAGCAGGCGGTTCGCTACGCCCTGTCGGCAATCAAAGGTGTCGGCCGCGAGGCCATGATCCGCCTTGCCGAGGAACGCCTCGCGGAGGGACCGTTCAAGGACCTGTTCGATGTTGCCGAGCGGCTGGATCAACGCGTGGTGAACAAGCGGCTGATCGAGAGCCTGGTGAAGGCGGGCGTCTTTGACTCGCTAAACAAGAACCGTGCTCAGACCTTCGGTGCGGTGGAGGCGCTGACGCGCCATTCACAAGCGACCCACGAAGCGCGAGGCAGCGACCAGAACAGCCTGTTCGGCGACGATACCGCGCAACGCCGGCCGCAGTTTCCCAAGACGCCTGACTGGGCACCGATGGAGCGACTGCAGCATGAGTTCGGTGCGATCGGGTTCTATCTTTCGTCGCACCCGCTGGCCGCCTATGAGCGAAGTCTGCAGCGGCTGGGGGTCTGCCGCGCTGCGGACTTGCCGGCGCTGCTGATGCGCGGCACGCCGGGCCGTATCAAGCTTGCGGGCACCGTCATCGATCGAATGGAGCGGACTTCGGCCAAGGGGAACCGCTTTGCCTTCGTGCAGTGTTCGGATCAGTCGGGTGCCTTCGAATTGACGGTGTTCAGTGAGCTGCTGGGCAGTAAGCGCAATCTCCTGGAGCCGGGGCAAGCCGTGTTGGTTTCGGCGGATGGGCGGCTCGACGGCGAGCAGGTGAAACTTACGGCGCAGTCCGTCGAGAAGCTCGAAGACGCCGCGGTCAATTCGGCTGCCGGCCTGCGCATCATCCTTTCCGATCCGTCTGCTCTCGAAGCGCTCCGCAAGACGCTCGACGGCAAACGAGGGCGGGGACGTGTCACGTTGGTTGTTCCGATGTCCGACGACGCGGAAGCTGAAGTGACGCTGCCGGGGACCTATTCCATCGCGGGCGGCTTGCGCGATGCCATCGGAAGTCTTGCGGGCGTGGCACAGGTGGAGGAGATTTGAGCCGTCAGGCCGGCCTCTTTGAAGCGCCCGGCCCGACCAAACGCCGTGCGCCGGGCGCGAAAGACGTTAGGCCGGCTTTGGGATCGCCCTTGCTTCAAGCGCCGGCTTTGCCGCCCGAAATTCATCTTGGGACTTCATCTTGGTTCTTTCCTGGCTGGCGCGGGCTGGTCTACGAGGGGGTTCACCCGCAGACGACGCTTAGTCGGTATGGGCTTGCTGCTTACGCCGATATCCCGCTGCTGCGGACCGTGAGCCTCGACCGGACATTCTATGCACCGATTTCGGCCGTCGAGTACGCGCGCTACGCCACGCAAGTGCCGGACAATTTCAGTTTCGTCGTGAAGGCGCCCTCGCTGGTCTGCGATGCCGTGATGCGCGATGAGGAGGGACGAGGGAAGGTTGCCAATCCGCATTTCCTCGATGCCGCCATCGCCGCCCGTGAATTCGTCGTGCCCTGTCTCGAGGGCCTGGGCGCCAAAGCGGGTCCTCTTGTCTTTCAGGTCTCGCCGTTGCCGCGGGAGTTGGTTGCTGATCCAGCCGCGTTGGTCGAGCGGCTGGCGGCCTTTTTCGCCGCCCTGCCGCGCGAACTCGGCACGCATCGGCCGCTCTATGCGGTCGAACTGCGAAACGCCGAACTGCTGACCCCTCGCTTGATGCGCATGCTGGTGGCCGCGGATGTCCGCTATTGCATCGGTCTGCATGACAGAATGCCCGAGGTCGAGCGTCAGGCGGTGGCGCTTCGGATGCTCGACGGCGACAAATCCGGGCCGCTGGTGGTCAGGTGGAACCTGCACCGCGGGTTTCTCTACCAGGCAGCCAAGCAACGGTATGAACCATACGACCGGCTTGTGGACGAAGACCTCGAAACCCGGCGTGTCCTGGCTGGCATGGCGGCCGATGTCTTCAAGGCTGGGCAGAAGGTCTGGATCACCGCCAATAACAAAGCCGAAGGGAGTGCTCCGCTTTCAATCCTCAAATTGGCTGGGGAAATCGCCCGGGCGATGGTCTAAGGCCTTGATTTCATTGGTGCTTGCAATTCCGGGCATTAGCCCCTAGAAACACGCCACTTCGCACGCGGGTTTGCGGTCGACGGGGAGACATCCCGCCGCTCGCTCCGGTGTCTGGAAACAGACGACGCCCGCGGAGGCCTAACCGGAAAAGGAGAACGGCATGGCTATGCCGACATTTACGATGCGCCAGCTGCTGGAAGCTGGAGTCCATTTCGGCCATCACACGCGCCGCTGGAATCCCAAGATGAAGCCGTACCTGTTCGGGGTACGCAACGGCGTCCATATCATCGATCTCACCAAGACGGTGCCGTTGCTTGAGCAGGCGCTGCTGCGGGTCCGCGAGGTTGTGGCCAGCGGCGGTCGCGTCCTGTTCGTCGGCACCAAGGCCGCGGCCTCCGAGCGCGTCGCCGAAGCCGCCAAGCGTTGCGGACAGTACTATGTGAACCATCGCTGGCTCGGTGGAATGATCACGAATTGGCAAACCATCTCCGCCTCGATCAAGCGGCTGCGCGAGCTCGACGAACGCCTCAAGGGCGATGTCATGGGCTTGACCAAGAAAGAACAGCTCGATCTGACACGCGAACGCGACAAGCTCGAGCGGTCTCTAGGCGGAATCAAGGAGATGGGCGGTACGCCTGACCTGTTGTTCATCATCGACACCAACAAGGAAGCGATCGCCGTGCTGGAAGCGCGCAAGCGCGGCATTCCGATCGTGGCGGTCCTCGACAGCAACTCCGATCCCGATGGCATCGACTTCCCAATCCCCGGCAACGATGATGCAATTCGTGCTGTTTCGTTGTTCTGCGAGCTCTTGTCGGGTGCAGTGCTCGACGGCATCCGTGCCGAGATTGCGGCGTCGGGTGGCGATGTCGGTGCACTCAGTGAGCCGCCGGTAGAGGAAGCGCCTGCGGCATCCGTTGACGTTGCTGCCGAAGCGACGCCGGCGGCTTAAGGGCAGGCCCTTACGACGAAGATTGACGGGGCCGGTCGGAAGACCGGCCCTTGTTGCACCACACGGGCGCACCAAACGGAGCAGAACATGGCTGAGATCACCGCCTCCCTGGTCAAGGAACTGCGCGAGAAAACCGGCGCAGGCATGATGGATTGCAAGAAGGCACTGGGAGAAACGCAGGGCGACCTTGAAAAGGCGGTCGACTGGCTTCGCACGAAG
>FLOH01001141.1_pt1 | contig 43444 bp, 43 predicted proteins | sample 756751 | NCBI WGS metagenome assembly FLOH01 (sample SAMEA4026879, study PRJEB14308) | marine metagenome | biome: coastal water; material: water | depth 74 m
GTCAGATGTGTATAAGAGACAGCACGCTTGCATTGCGAACAAAAATTACTAAGCAGATTATTACAAAAAATAAGGTTAAACACGAATCATACAAAGTAATAAGTGAAACCAAACTGGAACAAAGCTTTGAAGCTTTACTTTTTAGCACTTATGTTACTTTTTATTTAGCTATTCTCAATAATATAAATCCAAATATTATACCTTTTGTTAATTATTTTAAAGCGCAACTTAAGAAGGCGAATTGAGTTTAGAATATCATATGCGCCTAATCAGTAAAATTGTTAATTTTTTTAATTCCAAGCAGGGCTATCAATACCTGCTGGTTTTTGTAATTGCTTTAAGTTTGTTTACCTATTTGCATTTTGACAAAACTTTTGCTGACCCAGATTCCTTCTATCATGCCAAGATGCCATCATTTCTTCTGGAGCAGGGGATAACAACTGAATTTCCTTGGCTTAGTGCGACAACTTTGCATTATAATTTTATTGACCATCACTTTTTATATCATTTAATTCTAATCCCATTTGTTAAAATTTTTGGATTGTTATTGGGTTTAAAGATTGCTACAATTATTTTTTCAAGTTTGACCATTTTAACTATTTTTTGGTTTTTAAAAAAACTGAAAGTCAAAGGTGCTTTCTGGTATATTATATTTTTACTTACTATAAATCCTTTTATTTTTCGCCTTAATTTGGCTAAGGCTCAAGGCCTGGTTTTAATATTTTTGTTTTTGATAATGTATTTAATAATCAGCCGTCGTTATTTAAGCTTGATCTTAGTTTCCGCACTGTACGTCTGGCTTTATGGCGGTTGGCCATTGCTTGCCCCAATCACGATTATTTATTGTTTAGTTAGTTTTTTAGTTAATAAATTTCAGAAAAAAAATTGGCCATTATTTTTACAGTTCAAAAAAAATAAGCTTAATAAACAGCTTATACTAATTTTACTCAGTGTTTTCACTGGACTTTTAGCCGGTTTGTTTTTTAGCCCTTATTTTCCTAAGAATTTATTTTTTTATTGGCAGCAATCTTTTCAAATTGCGGTTTTTAATTATCAGCATATCATTGGAGTTGGCGGGGAGTGGTATCCATATGTAATTACTGATTTAATTACTGCAGCTCTGCCATTTTTAGTTTTTTTTATATTTGGTCTAATAGTTTTTATATTAAATTTGAAGAAACAATCAGTAAATTCGTGGTTTTTTTTAATTTTAAGTTTTTTATTTTTTATTTTGACTTTGAAGTCTCGTCGTTATGTTGAATATTTTGTTCCACTGACTGTTTGTTTTTCCGCTTTAAGTATAAATAGTTCCTCAGAGATATTTAAAAAAGCCATTTCAAGGATTATTTCAAAAAAATTTGTAATTTTATTTCCAATAGTTTTATTGTTGGCATTTTCTCCATTTTTTGTCCGTGATATTAGATCAATCAAAGCAAGTTACAGTCAAGGTTTTTCATTTGATCGGTTTGCCGCACCGAGTGAGTGGTTACTAAATAATGCAAATCCGGGAGAAATTGTTTTTCACAGCGATTGGGATGAATTTCCATTTTTGTTTTATCATAACAGCAAAAATTATTATCTAGTTGGGCTTGATCCAACTTTTATGTATAATTTTGATCCAAATTTATATAAACGTTGGGTAGATGTTGTTAATGGCATTGAAGTCGAGAACCTATATCCAACAATCAAAAATATCTTTGGTGCAAGTTACGTATTCGTTGATATAACTTCAAATCAGATTTTTGATATAAATTTACAAAATAATTTTTATTTTGAAAAAGTTTTTGAAAATGAGGAAGCTAAAATTTATAAATTAAAATAATAATTTAAATGATTAAAAATAATAAATTTTTACTATTTTCGAACTTATTAATTTTTTGGTTTTTATTTTCCTTAATGAGAGTATTTTTAATTTACTCCAATTTTTTTCAATCATACATAGATCAATCTTATTCTGTTTTATCTCTTTTGATTACCGGCGCTTTGCAAGATTTAATTATTGTTTTAATTTTTGGTATTTTTTTAGTTTTAGTGACCTTATTTTTAAAGCAGGATAATTCGAATCTTCTTTACTTTAAGATTTTGTTGTCTTTCCTGTTTGTTTTTCAGCTGAGTTTAATAGCCTCGACTTTTGGTGATTCAATATATTTTTCATTGGCTAGATCACATCTTCATTTATTCATGATTTCCTTTTCCCAGTTTTATTCTAATTTTTTTGGTTCGGCAGCGTCTTTAATTAATTGCTGGCATATAATATTTTTTATCTTAATTATTCTTTTATTTATTATTATTAATTATCTTATTATTAAAAGAATTAATAGTGAGAAATTGCCTTCTAAAAAATATAGAGTATTCATTTTAATGATTATGATTTTAGCTTTAGGCTTTTTAATTTTATGGTTGCCTAAAGAAGTTATAATTAAAAATCATTTTATTAGAGATATTGGCAGTAATTTTTTAGTTGATTTGTTCACTCGACCTAATACGGGTTATTGTGAGAGTCCGGCTGTTTTTAGTGAGATGAATAATTTAACTATTGGTGAACTGGAAAAAAAATATTTTCGAGTTATTCCTTTACCTAAAAACTATTTATATTTTAATGATGATTATCCCTTAGCTAAAGCGCCAATTCATGACCTTTGCAAATTAGAATTACTTGATCAGGAAGATTGTGATAAAGACAATGATCATGATGGCTACATTTTAAAAGATGACTGTGATGACAGTAGCTCGAGCATCTATCCGGGAGCCAAAGAAGTTTTAAATAATGGCATTGACGAGAATTGCAATGGCATTGACGATGCTAAACCAAATGTTATTTTAATCGTTCTAGAATCTTTTGGGGCTAAATATATTTCAGAGGAGACTACACCTTATATTTTTAATTTAGCAAAGGATAATTTGTATTTTAATAATTTTTATAGCAATGGTACAGACACCAGCCGTTCGATTGTCAGTTCTTTATGTTCAATTTTTTCTACTACAGGAACACCAAAAATTAATACAGATATTGTGAATAAACACCTACTTTGTTTACCTAATATTTTAAGTGAGTTTGGTTATTATAATATTGAGATGCAAGCTGGAGATTTAGATTTTTTAGATAAGCGTCCATTTTTTACCAAAGTTGGCTTTAATGAAGTGTTTGGCAAGATGGAGCTAGGTGGAGAAGATTGCAAAAACTGCTGGGGGGTTGGCGATCGAGATCTTTTTGTTAAAGTTGCCAATCAAATTGATAATTTAAACAACCCACCTTTTTTCTTAACAGTTTATGGCCTATCGGTTCATCATCCTTTTGATTTGCCGCCAGATGCGGAGGTAATTTATCCACTTGATAATTTTGTTGATCGAATATTAAATTTACTTCACTATACCGATAAGTCGGTAGAAGAATTTTTTGAGACTAATAAAGACAAGGAATGGTTTAATAATTCAATAATTCTAATTACCTCTGACAATAGTCAGCCAATCGGTGAAAGAATTTATAATTATATGAATTACGTTTCTTTATATGAAGAAAATATTTGGATTCCCTTAATTGTGATTAAAAATCCAGACCGAAATTTAAAGGGACAAAATGAAATTATTAGTAGTCATGTCGATATTATGCCAACTATTTTGGATTTGTTGGGTGTTGAAACGATGAATTATTTTCAAGGAAAAAGTTTAATGCGGGATGATCTTAATTATGAAGATTCTTCCCAGTACGCTACGTCAGCCTATACTGGTTGCATGACCACTTATCGTCAAGGTGATTATAAGCTAATCAAAAAAGTTTATCGAGATGATAATTTGTTTTTTAATCTAGCCGAGGACAGGAATGAGCTTAATAACTTATTAGAGCAAGAGAGTGATTTGGTTGAGAAATTTGAAAATTTAGTATCTAAAACTTATCTTTATCAGTATTATTTTTACAAAAATGATCGTTTTTGGTCGGATGATTTAACAAGATTTTGGAAACAATCCATAGAATTAAAAAAACAAAATTAATTTTTATGAAAGTTGTAATTGTTATTCCTGTATATAATGAAGAGTTGGCACTGGAAAAAAATATCATTAAGCTTTTTAATTTTGTCAAAAAAAATTTAACCGCTGATTGGCAAATAATTATTGCTGATAATAATTCAACTGATAGAACCTCGGAAATTGCTAAAAGATTATCAGCTAAATTTTCTAATATTGATAGTTTATTTATTAGTCAAAAAGGTAAGGGTATTGCAATTAAATCAGCCTGGCAACAAAGTGAAGCTGATGTATATTGTTTCATGGATGCTGACCTAGCTACCAATTTAGAGGCTTTACCTCTTTTAATAGAAGGTATTCAGGATGGTTATGATTTAGTTATTGGTTCCCGTTCACATCACGCTTCAAAAGTGAGCCGTTCTTTAATTAGAAAAATTATTTCTTTTTGTTATCGTTTAGTTTTAAAAACTATATTACGTTCAAAAATTAATGACGCGCCTTGTGGATTTAAAGCAATTAATAATAAAGTCAAAGAGAATATTTTACCGCAGATTAAAAATAAAAAATGGTTTTTTGATTCTGAGATGCTAATTTTGGCAGAGAAGTCAGGCTATAAAATTAAAGAAATTCCCATTGTCTGGAAAGATATTCGTGAAGGGCAAGATAAAAGTAAGGTTAAGGTCATTTCTTTGAGCATAGCTTATTTTAAGGAAGTATTGGCTTTGAGAAAAAGGTTAAAATAGTACACAATGTTAGATTATTGTAAGTAATATAATAAAATAATAAAGCGAATAAATTTATAACATAATAAATATTAGTAATAATTTTAGTTTAATTTTTCTCTTTACTTTTTAAATATGATCAAAAATAAGATTTATATTATTATTCCAACCTATAATGAAAAGAACAATATTATGGTTTTGGTACCTCAGATTTTTCAATTGCATATTGAAAATTTATATATTTTGGTTGTGGATGATAATTCGCCAGATGGTACCGGTGAGGTAGTAGAAGATTTGAAGAAAGAATATCCAAATTTGGATATTTTACATCGTCAAGAAAAAGCTGGCTTAGGCACGGCTTATGTTGCAGGGTTTAGAGAAGTTTTAGGCAGGGGAGCAAATTATATTTTTGAAATGGATGCAGATTTATCTCATGATTCTAAATATTTAGTGGATTTTTTGAAAGTGATTAATGATTGTGATTTAGTTTTAGGCTCTCGCTATATCAAGGGCGGGGGAGTAAGCAATTGGAATTTATCTAGGCGCCTGATTAGCAAGTTTGGCAATATTTATGCTCGTTTGATTTTGCAACTGCCATATCATGATTTAACTGGTGGATTTAAATGTTATCGCCGGGAAGTCTTAGAAGAAATTGGACTGGATAATTTGAGTTCAGTCGGCTACAATTTTCAGATTGAATCAACTTATCAAGCGCATAAAGCGGGTTTTAGGATAAGAGAGGTGCCAATAATATTTACTGAACGAGCAGAGGGTAAATCAAAATTTAGCCTAAAAATAGTTTTAGAAAGTTTTTGGAAAGTATTACTTTTACGTTTTAAATAATATGGATTTTATTTTTAAAGAAATTACAAAAAAAGAGTGGCGCTTTGTTTTCCTAGTTTCCACCTTGGTTATTTTAGCTACAATTTTTCCCTATCTTTATGGTTTCATGTCTTCAACCGATGTTTTTTTATGGAGTAATTACACTAATTTTAGCGATACCACGGTTTATTTATCATTAATAAATCAAGTTCAAGATGGAGGAATCTTTTTTGAGAATTTATTTACTTCGGAGTTTTCTTATTCCTATTCTTTTAGGCCTTTGTTTTTAGTTTTAGGATTATTTGCTAAAATAACCGGTCTGTCTAATGTTTTTGTATTGTTATTAGCCAAAATTTTAATTGGCTACGCGCTTTTATTTTTTCTATATTATTTTTTATACTACTTTTTAAAAAATGAATTTGCGAGAAAAGTTTGTTTTTTACTTTTATCTTTTGGGTCTGGCTTTGGTTTTTTGTTCAGTCAACCAATTCATCTTTTAATTAGTAATCTTGATCACGAGTTGCTTTTCAAAACAATTCCTATGGATTTACATGTTTTGGAGGCTAATTTGTTTAGTAGTATTTTTTCCTCTCCCATTACACCTTTAGCTTTACTAATTCTTTTAGTTGTTTTTTATTGGTTTATTAATTCTTTAATTAAACTAAAGTGGACTAACATTTTAATAATATATTTTTTGATAGTTCTGCTGGGTTTTATTCATCCTTTTGAGTTGATAGCGCTATTTGCAGTTTGTAGTTTTTTTGTTTTGATAATTTTTTTAAAGCAGATATTATTATCTCGCAGAGAAATATTTTTAAAATTATATTTATTCAAATTTTTAGTTATTTTAATTGCAATTGCTACTAGCGCTGGTTATTATTTTTTATTAATTAATTTTGACCCAAGTTTTTTGAGCTGGAGCAATCAAAATATTACTGAAAGTCCGCCTTTTACAAGTGTAATCTTGGGTTATGGCTTAATTTTTCTTTTAGCAACCTTTAGTTTAATTTTAGTTAATTTAAAAAATAATAAAGTTATTTTTTTGGTCAGCTGGATTGTTATTTTATTTTTCTTTTCATATATTCCTTTTCATTTTCAAAGGCGATTGCTTATTTCTATTTTTATTCCGCTTTGTGTCCTGGCGTCAGTTAGTTTGACTTTTTTTCTCAGCTATCTTTTTCGGATATTTAAAAATAAATTTTTTCAGGAATTTTTTATTTCTTTAATTATTCTAATATTTAGCATGTCAAATATTTTGGTGGTGTGGTCTAATATAGTAATGTATAGTCAAAAGAGGGAATCGCCAATTAATTTTTATCTTCCTTTGGAATATTATCAGAGCATTAGTTGGTTTGGTAGCAGACAGGCAGTGGTTTTAGCTTCTCCGTTTATTTCTAACACTATTCCTGCCTTTAGTGTAAATAAAGTTTATGTTGGTCATGTTATCCAAAGTTCTAATTTTTCAACCAGATATAGAAATGTCAAAGAGTGGTTTTTTGCAAACAATCAGGATGATCAAAATAAAAAAATTTGGCTTAATCACGAAATGATCGATTATGTGATGTACGGAAGTTTTGAAAAACAATTGGGTGATTTTGATCCGTCTCAAAAAGATTATCTCCAAGAAATATATTCTAAAAATGGAGTTGCAATATATAAAGTATTATAACCCCGTAGTGATGTCCCACCTAAAATTTATAGTAAAATGATTACTGCTGGGTAAATTATAATAAATTATTAATTAAAATTATCATCTCTCATCATAGAAGTAGGTGGGGGACTACTACGGGGTATGAAAGATTTAATTCGATCAATAACTAAATCCGAGTGGCGCTTTGTGGTTGTAATGGCTTTAATAATGATTGTTTTAACTGGCTTGCCTTATTTTTATGCTTATTTATCTGCTCCTGATGGTTATATTTATAATGGACTAAACAGCTTAACACCGGGCGATAATCCAGTTTATTACTCTTATATTAATCAAATAAAAAGTGGCAGTTTAGTTTTGAAAGATTTATTTACTCCAGAGAATCAAAGCGTCGGGTTATTTAATATTTTTTGGCTTGGCGTTGGAATTTTTGCCAAAATTTTTAACTTGTCTCCTATTTTTGCCTTTCATTTGAGTCGTCTATTATTAATCCCCGTATTTTTAGCAGTTGCTCATCTATTTATCTCTTTGTTTTTTAGTGATAAATTTAGGAGAAAGTTGGGACTTATTTTTCTTTGTTTTTCTGCAGGCATTGGTGCTTATTTTGTGGTACCTCTTTATCTAATAGATTTACCGAAGTATTGTTCGCCAGTTGATATTTGGGTGCCTGAAGCTATAACTTTTTTAACAATATATAAAACCCCACACTTTATTGCTTCTTTAGGTTTAATGCTTGGAATATTTTTTTTAATGCATTTGTCCTTTTCTAAAAATAAAGTTTTTGAAACTGTTTGTGCTGGAGTTCTTGCCTTAATTTTTTTTAATTTTCATCCAATTTACGTGCCAACTGTTTTTTTAACACTTGGATTTTATTTAGCTTTTTTAATTTTAAAATATAAAAAAATTCTTTGGGCAAAGGTTGGATTATTTCTTTTATTTATTTTTATTTCCGCGCCTTCTATCTTGTATCATTTTTGGATACTTAAAAATAGTGATGTTTTAGCTCAACGCGCCTTACAAAATATTACTCCATCTCCTCCATTTGTATATTTATTATTTGGCTATGGATTTTTGTGGCTTTTTGCTATTATTGGAATTTATTTTTTAATTAAAAAAAGAAAATGGGAAGATAAGCACTTTTTGATTTTGTCATTAATTATTGCTTGTCTTTTTTTAATTTTAACGCCTAATCAATTTCAAAGTAGATATACTGAAGGACTTCATCCGGCTTTAGTGATTTTTAGCATTAGTGGTATTTTTGCTTTTAAAGAATGGCTTAATGAAAAAAATAAGGGTTTATATAAATTACTATTTAATGACCCCATGCTTTTAGTGATTTTGTTTTTTGTTATGTTTAGTATGTCAATCTTTTTTAATTTAGTCAGAGATTTATATTATTTTAATCAAAAACCAGAGGTAATAAATGATTTTTTCTATTTTCCAAAAGGTGTAGTATCCGGCATCGAAGAATTAAATAAGCTGAATGAGAATGAAATTATTTTTTCTGATAATTTTTCCAGTATATTTATTCCGGTTTTTTCCACTAAACAAGTTTATTCTGCTCATGCGATTGAGACGCTTGATTATAATGCTAGACAGCCAATTGTTAATTGGTTTTTGACTAGCGATTGTTGTACTGAAAGCAAATATGATTTTTTAAAGAAAAATAATATTGACTATTTTTTATTTCCTAAATATAAAAAAGAATCAGTTAAGTTTAATCCTGACTCTAAAGACTATTTAAAATTAATTTATCAAAATGAAGCAGTAGCAATTTACGAAGTACTTAAATAGTAATTTGATCTAAAATGATTTCTTCTCCAATATTTGTTTCTTCAATTATACTTTTTGTTGATCTGTCTGAGTCAATTCCCGTGTAACCACCCTCAATTTTTATTAAGCTTAAATATAGATCATAGGTTCCAGTTGGAGCCTGTTTTTTAAAATCCAGCCAATAGTTTGTTTGAATATTTTTTTCACCTAAATCTTGGTCAGTATAAAGCAGGCTATAAGCAAACGGGTAGATTACTTGATAAACAGTTTGCTTATTATTTCTTAGTTCTAATTTTAGCCAATAGGCGTCAAGCAGTGGATATTCAATTTGCCAAAATAATTGCCAGTAATCATCTAGTTGGTTAGCGCCAAGAAATTTTATATTTTCAAAGTTAGCTATTTTTTCATTTTTTATTTGTGGTAAATTATTCAATACTTCAATTAATTTAAACATATTATCCTGATTTTTTTGGTATAAAGCCAGACCATTTTGAATTTTAATTAAGCCAAAACCTTCCAATTTTTTTGGCCAATTAGACAAAGCTTGTTTATAATAATCTTCATACAGAGAACTGAATTTTTTTTGAAGATGAAGAACTGCAAAATCTTCATAATTAATAATTATATATTCAGTTTTTGGATCAAGGCTGTAATCTTGGTAAGCAAATTGTTGTTTACCAATAAATACATAATTTAAAGAAGCAATGTTTTTTCGGGAGGATAATGTTGCTAAAAATTCATAAGTTGTCGCAACATTTGCCTCTGGTGGAATTTGAGCCAAAAATTCTTTTTTTGCAGTTAATTCAATATTAGTCAGGCCTTGAGTATATATTTTTTGCAAAGTACCAAAAATTGGCCCTAAAATAATTGAAGAATATATTACCGCCACAATAATAAGAATTATGGCTAGGTTTCTTCTGCTTGAATTAAGTATAGGTAGACTGAGTAGTTTTTTTAAACCAAAAATGGCTGAAATAAATATTGCCGGTAAAATTAAAGCAGTATATTGAGTATACAAAATTACTGCTAGAAAATTAGCTTGTAGGCCTAGTATTAATTGCAAATATATAGGAGCACTTAATAACAAGTATTTAGGTTTGAATAGTGGCAAAAATACATGTGGCATAATTAAAGCAAAAGCAATAAGAATGCTTGGTAGGCTTAAAATTTTGAGTAGTACAAGATGAGGACTTAAAATTGCATTTCTTATTATTTCAAAAGGCGTGCTACCCAGCCAGGAATAATAAAGTAGAAATTTATACTGTCCGCTTTGGGAAAATATTGCAGTTATCTTTAAAGCCAAGATAAAATAAACACTACTAAGAATAATTGGCCATAATATCCATTTAAGCTTTTTTTTGTCTAGCATTGCAATTATACCAAACATAAAAATCACTAAAGCAACATCTTCTCTAACTGATAGGGCTAGCAATGATGCAAGGGTAAAAAAAATAAATTTGTCTTTTTGATAAAAATAAAATGCCCAGAGTATAAAAAATATAGCAAAAGGCAAGAAGTGAAATTCAAATAAATTTATATTTTGGACAAAGGGATTAAGTAGCCAAGCGACGACAAAGAATAATCCCCAAGTTTTATTCAAAATATTTTTAGCAATTATATATATTGGCCAGGCACACAGTCCAAGGATAATAGTTTGAAGTATAAGTAAGATTTCGGGCTGGGCATATAAATAATAAAAGGGGAGTAGTAAAAAAATAATTGGATTAAAGTGATCGCCTAAATAAGTTGGTGGGTGAATACTAGAAGCAAAAAAATTATCATGTATGCAATTATAGAAAACCTGGTTAATAATTGCCAGATCCATTCCATTATAGCCAAAGTTGTAATATTTCCAGAGACTAACAAAGCTAAATAATATTATATAAGAGGTTGTCAATAGAAATATTATTTTGCCACTATGTTTATTAATAATCTTATATTTAACCATGTAGATATTGTAGCTTTTTAATTATTTTAAAACAATCCCCCACTTTTTAAAAAGTGGGGGATTGTTTTTATGTATAGATTTGTTTTTTAACCTAAATTTCCGCCCGTTGTTGCATTAAGAAGCTGACTCATTACAAAGTAGGTAATAGCATAAGCACCTAAACAAATTGCTGCACCAATTGTTGCTGCAACCATTGTGTCTTTTGCTTTTTTAATTTTTTCTTCACCACCTCCAGCAGTCATCCAAGTAAAACCAGCATAAACCATTAAGACAATGAAAATTACGCCCAAAAATCCAAGGACTGCTCGAATAATTTTGGCTACGCTTTCTGCTAGACTGGTATCAGTGGTATTTGCGCCATCATAGACTGTTTCAATAGGCTGAAGTTGATTTTGAATATCGTCATTAAGTTTTGCTTGGCCTGTAGCAGGTATTAAAGCAAAGGAAAAAAAGCTTGTGATAATTAGTAGTCCTAAAAATGAAGCGAGTTTTTTTTGCATAGAATTTAATTTATAATGTTTTAAATATTTAAGTTAGGTGAACTATTTTAATTATAACATATATTTAATTATATAGTAATTGTTATTTACGTTGCTTATTCATTGACAAAATTGCTAAAATGTGGTAATATAATTTATTAGTCTGAGGGTAGGTTATTTGAGTTTTTTTGGCCTTTTTTGGTCAAAATCTACCTTCCTACACATCATGTGTAGTATGACTAAATGACTGGAAAACAACCATTAGGTTGAAACTAAGGGAGAATGAAGATGGAAAATATTGCTCTTTTTATGGCGATAGCGTTGATTTTTGGCGGTTGCGCCACCACCCGTATTATCCAAGTGGATGAAAACGGCCGGCCGGTTGCTGTCATCAAGGACAATCAGCTCAAGCTGAACAGCCGAAACGCGAACGAACAAGTTCGCGTCGAGGAACGGACCACAGATGTGGTCTACGAAATTGAGGGGCGTAAAACGGCTGTGGTCAGGCACGAGCAGGGCCGTCAGCTTAACAACGCCTATTATGATCTTGAGCTTAAGGCCGCCAGAAGTGGCCAACTCGTGGCACCGACCACAGGGGTTATGGAAGGCCCATTGCCCGTTGTGTTTGCCTACTATGGTGACTACGACGAACATCGGACCTATGAGGTTTGGTATTTGGGTAGTGAGCTAGGTGGGCAGGGCCCAATACCTGGCCAGAAGAAGCTTCGAGTTCTGGTGACCAAAGGTGGACACCAAATTAAGAATTTGCGAAGCGGCTGGTATGCCTTCAGTATCCGCAATGAGGATGGCAGAATTATTGATCTGAACGTTCAAGGCAAAAAAAGGCAGACCAATGTAGTTCACGTTCTGCCAAACCCGGTCGAGGAGTACCCACCTAATTCGGGTACGTATTACCACGCCTTGGTGTGGTCATCAGACCGCTAGGCGATCAACAAAAATCAAAGGGGCTTGTTGCATGCAACAGGCCCCTTTTCTTATGTAATTTTTTTATATTTTAATCAACTCTTCTAATTTTATCTTGATCATTAAGTTCATAACCATCTTTAAGCTTAAGTTCAAGTGGTTTAGAACCGTTAGTAGAAGTAAATATTTGGCTTGTTACGAATATTGTAATAGCATAAGCACTGATACAAATTATAAAACCAATTAAAGCAGAAGTCATTATTTTTTTGGCTTTGCCGATTTGTTCATCATTGCCACTTGAAGTCATCCATAGAATTCCAGCATATATTACTAAAACAATAAAAATTACCCCTAGCATTGCCAGTGCTGCCCTTATTATATATGCAATAGTTACACTAAGATCTTGTTTTTTTAATCCGGCCTCTTTAGTAAAAGCTTGATTTTGTTTGTCAATCTTTGTTTTATCTAGCAGTTTTGAACCGTTGTCTTCTGCTAGAACAATAGTTGGAGTACAGCAAACAAAAATAAATGTTAGCAAGATTAATGAAAAAGTAATTTTTGATTTAGTGGTCATATTTTTTAATCATCAGTATAATCATAGGGGCTTCCTGTACCTCCATTTGGCACTCCTCCTTCACTGCCCTTGCCATTGAGTAAATATTCAGAGATGAAAAAATAAATTGAAAAAGCCGAAAGTGTTATTACTAAGCCGATAAAAGCGCCAGTCATTATTTTTTTAGCTTTACCAATTTGTTCGTCGTTACCTGCAGCTATCATCCACAAAATTCCAGCGTAAATTATTAACGATATAAAGACTACACCAAGCAATGATAAGAAAGCCCTAATAATGGTTCCAACAATTTCTGCTAAGGCAGTGTCACCTCCCTTAGTGTCATAACCAGCATTGGTTCCGGCATCATTTAACATTGATCCAATATTACTGGCTAAGGCTATCGTTGGAATTGAGATAATAGTTAGTAGACAAATTGCTATTAAGATAGATTGAGTTCTTTTTTTCATAAATTTCATTTATAAAATTATTTTTTTCTATTTTTTTATAGATCTTTAGCACCAGTGGTGTAATTAGTAGCTGAAAGCAGGTTAGTTGTTATAAAGGTAGAAATGGCATAAGCAGCTAAAACAATAAATAAACCAATAATACTGCCTCTAATTATTGCTTTGGCTTTTGTCACTTGCTCTTCATTGCCTCGGGCAATCATCCAAAGATAACCACCGTAAATAATTAAAATCATGAAAATTACGCCAAGCAAAGAAAGAAGACCTTGAATAACTTGACCAACTTGTTGAGCTAGGCTTGGCTCTGCATTTTCAAATCCAGCAGCTGGGCCAACTTTCTGAACTGCGTTTGTTAAATTTATTGCCGCCAGAGTCTCTGTGCCAAAGGTAATAGAGAAAGTGAGAATTATTAGTAAAATAATTATTGTTGGTCTTTTCATAAATTTTTATTTATCTGTTGTTTGAATATTTATATTGATATACGTATACTTTTATGTTAAAAGTTTAACAAGCAGGTAAGCCATCAGGACAGTCAGCCTCCATTATTGGGTTTGGTCCGCTACTAGCACCTGACCCGTAGTTAGCAGATTTGGCTACATTAGTTACCACAAAAGCAGTAATAGCATAAGCTGCTAAAATGATGATTAGACCAAGAATTCCACCTTTAATTATTGCTTTGGCCTTTGTCACTAGTTCTTCATTGCCTCGGGCAAGCATCCAAAGGTAACCAGCGTAGATTATTAAAATAAGAAAAATTACACCAAGCAAAGAAAGAAGGCCTTGGATAATTTGGCCAACTTGTTGAGCCAAGTTTGGTTGTGTATTTTCAAAGCCGGCAGCTGTGCCAATGCCAGTAACTTTATTCGTTAAACTTAATGCCAAGGCCTCTGTGCCAAAAGCAAAAGTAAATGTGATAATTATTAGCAAAAATATAATTGTAATTTTTTTCATAATTAGATTGGTTACACAGAACCCTGAAGAGCCAAGGTAACAAAGTAGGTAATAGTATAAGCTAAAAGGATGAGTATTAATCCTATAATTGCTGAACGAATAATGCCTTGAGCGCTTTTTATTTCTTCTTCTTGGCCTCTGGCCATCATCCATTTGAATCCGCCATAGATCATTAAAACCATAAAGATTACTCCTAAAAGACTTATAAAAGAACCAATTAAATTACCAACAATAGCAACTGCTGTGGCGTCCGCATTGTCTCCGCCACTTGGTAGATCAACTTTTGTCAGAGCATTTTTCATATTATCAGCAACACTTATAGCTGAGGCATTAGCTAAGGGTAAAACTAAAAAAACAATTAAGAAAATGATGAAAGTAATTTTAGTACTAATATTTTTTTTCATATATATTTTTATTAATTATGCCTTTAAAGTATTAGTTAAGTTGTTTCTGGGGGAGTTAATGCTTTATCAATAAGAGTTAATAAAACTTCAGTAATTATTCTGGCGAAAAAAACTAGTATCAAACCAATTATTGCTTCGCGCATAATTTTTTTAGCTTTTTCAATTTGTTCTTCATTACCTCTGGCCGTCATCCAAAGATATCCGGCGTAAATTAGTATTATAAGGATTATCGCCCCAACAAATGTTAAAAGATAGTTGATTATAAAGATTAAGTTTTCAGCAAAAGTATTTGGACCAATTTTTTTTTCATTGATGCCGTATGCTTTATTTACCATTATGCCAAAACCGCTGTTTGCCTTTTCAAATATAGAGGCTGCCCTGGCTGGCCTATTTATTACACTAAAGCTAACGGCAAAAATAAAGATACTTAGCAAGATAATTAGTTTTTTTTGTAAAAATTTTTTTTTCATCCAGTTAGAGATAGGTCGCGGTCAACACCGTTCCTAGATATTTAATAGTTATTTTATATTTTATAATATATTTTATCAGTAGCAAACAGCTGTCTCTAACGGGATTTAACTAGTAGGAGCAACGGAAGAACCGTCAGAAATCGGCAACGTAGCTATAAGTACGTTTATTGCAAGTTCTGCCATAATACGTGCCGCAATTACTATGCCAATACCAATTGCTGCTTGAATTAGTATTTTTTTAGCTTTATTGACTTGTTCTTCATTGCCTCTGGCGCTTGCCCAAAGATAGCCAGAATATATTACCAGTATCATGAAAAATAATCCCATTAATAAGGCCATGCCTGATGCATAAGTGCCGAAGGCTTCAATAAATTCTTTTGGTGGTTTACCTTCTCCTTGTGGATTATAACCGGCTTGAGTGCCTGTTTCAGAAAATCCATTTGTTATTTGATCCAAAACACCTGCTTGGCTTATTGTAGCAATAGCAAAGTTGCAAACAAGAGCAAGACAGAAAATTATTAATTTTGTTTTTTGTAAATTCATTTTATCCAGCACCATTAATGGCATTATTTAAAGAAAACATAACTACATAAACCAAGGCATATATTACCATTATGACTATTAAGCCAGATACTCCGTTTATAATAAAAGCTTTAGCTTTGGCAACATTTTCTTCTTTACCACTAGCGGACATCAAAAAATAGCCACCAATCATAATAACTAAAACAAAAACAAGTGCAATAATGCCAAAAGAATAATTAACAATACCGCCGGCAATTTGGTTGAAATCGGTTGGTGTACCAACTAAATCAGCTGATATGGCAGTAACTTCTATACCATTAACCATGGCATCGGATCCACCCGGAGGACCAGTAGCTAAACTAGGCAAGACAAAACATAAATTTAGCATTAGGCAAAGCATAAAAGTGATAAGCCATTTGGTAAATTTATAGTTTTTTATATGATTCATATAAAAAATTTGATAAATATAAATAATTTTAGTATCTAATTATGTGCCAACGTTTTTTAGAGCGGCTAAAATAACATAAACTAAAGTATAAGCCAAAAAAATGACAATCATTCCATTGATACCATTCATGATAAAACCTTTGGCTTTGCCGACTTTTTCTTCGTTGCCACCGGCAGTCATCCAAAATAAACCGCCAAGCAAGGTCATTAGCATAAATATTGTACCAATAATGCCGAATGAATAATTAATTATTTGGCCAAGTAGAGCGGGGAGTGAAGCTTTTTGTTTACTAGTAATTCCTGCAGCATCAGCTGTCATGTCTATGCTGTCATCGATTTTTTTTAAACCTGAGTTATATTCTGAAGCTGCTTGAAATTTAGTCATCGCATCTGTAAGTGAATCTTCCTTGAAGTTTATGAGATAATTATCTCTGCCAAGAGCAATTTGAGGTGATAATAAAAATATTAAAACAAATAGAGGAATCAGTATTTTTAGAAAATATGTATTGAAAAATTTCATCTTTTTATATTGAAAATTAACTTTTAGGGGAGACCCCTATATTAGCAACCACCAAGATAGTCAGCGGTTGCCAGAGGTCTCCCCTTAGATGATATGTTGATCTGAAGTTATGTAGTAGCACTGATTAATTGAGTTACAACAAATGTTGCAATGGCGTAAGCTGTAAAAATAATTATTAAACCGATAATACCGGCTGCAATAATCTTTTTGGCTTCTCCAACTTTTTCTTCACTACCGCCTGATGTCAACCAACGGAAACCACCCCATAAAATGATGATAATTGCTAAAACTCCCAAGAAACCGAGCATAGCATTGACAATTGACATAATACCTTCGCGAATGTCTTTTGTGCCTAAACCGGTTGCATCACCATAATTTAATCCAACGTCAAGTGTAGTAGCTAAAGCTGGAACCGCTGTTAAAGCAAAGATTGTTAACAAAACTGCTATTTTTTTCATTTTTTCACCCCCTTCCTTTTGTATCAGCTATTTTTGAATTTAATTTAGCCGATTACATTACCCCAGAACCTTTCAAAATAATTTTTAAGGTGTGGAGCTTATTTTTAAATATATCTTATCCTAGATTATTACAAAATAATTTTGTAATCTTCTCTACTAATTATAGTAAATATTTGCTATTAATGCAAAGTTAATATTTTTTAGTTGAATAAGCCTTTTTTTGCTGGTTATTATTGGTTTACAACTGGCTCCTCAGTCCATGACTGATTTCCAAATATAAATGAAGTTCCGCCAACCTGTCCTTTAGTTAATGCACCAATAATAGTATTTACCATAAGCCAAGCGCCAAGAATAATTATAATACCAATGACTGCTGCTTGAATTACTGCTTTGCCTTTTTGTACCCGTTCTTGATTGCCGGCGGCAATAATAAACATTACTCCGCCAATTGTAAACATTAAAAGAGCAGCACTACCTGTAACTGCCAAAATTAAATTTGAAAAATTAATAACTACTTGTAAAGCCTCAGTTAGTCCACAAGGTGTACCACTACCTGTCGTGCTTCCATCTTCATTTACGACAGGATCAATCTCTGAATCAATACAGCCACATGGAATTAAAAGTCCATCTTTTACTCCAACTCCGGCAAGCCAAGGTGAGCCTTCAATATTGCATTCGGCAGCTAATGTTGTTTGTGAAAGGATAATGAAACTACCAAAAACAATTAGTGTTAATAAAAAAATATTGGTTTTTAAGTTTAAATTTTTCATAAAGTTTGTTGAATAGTTTGAGCAGCAAGAATTATTATTTTTTTCAAATCAGTGCCAGTCTGGGCAGTATTAATTATATCAATAAAAGCTCTCTTGACTACTTCAATGTCATCTCCTTGATACCAACTCTGGCTGGTTAAAAGCTGTCTGGCAAATACTCTCAAGTCGTCATTGGCTACCTGTTCATCAACCATAGAGCGTAATGCTGTGCCTTGGTTAGTCTTTTGAAGATATTGTTCAACTTGCTTTCTTTTTGAAATAAACTGAATAAAATCCCAAGCCTCATTTTTATGAGTACTTTTACTAGAAACGGTCTGGATCCAGTAGTTGGCAAAATTAATTTCTGGGCGACCTTCAATTTGAGGCATTTGAGAAATGCCATAATTTAATTTACCTCCACGCTTGGCCTCAATGTATGGGATATAGTGTCCATAGCCAAAAACCATTGCTACTCGGCCTTGGGCAAAAGCGTCAATTGAAGAAGGAAAATCTTCGTTCCAGGTATAAACTTCTTTGGCTGGGTTAGCAAAGTCAGTATAAAAACGTATTGCTTCTACTCCGGGGTTGTAGTCTTTATTATTTTTTGAGGCGGTGGCAAACATTACATTATTGCCACTAACCATCTCGGTGCCGTTTTGCATCATTAAAAGTGATAGGATGTCTTCAAAATTATCAATATTTTCCGCAGTGCCTAGGGCAGCGCCAGATTGAATTAAAACGTTATCTTGATTTTGGAATGTTAATTTCCTGACATTTTCTTGTAGCACTTGCCAGGTGGTTGGAGGCAGGGGAATACCAGCATTATTTAATAAATCACGGTTGTAAAACATTACCAAAGTGTTTACACTCAATGGCAAACCATAAATTTTTCCGCCCCTGACTACATCATAATAAACAACGTCCAAAAAGCTTTCTTTAAGCTGGCTTGGCGTAATACTTGGGTTTTCTTGAATTGTAATGACAGTTTCTTCTTTAATTCCAAGAGTTTTTTCCACTGTTTGATAGGCCATTTGAGTTGAGGCTGGAAGAGGTTCAAGAATTGATAAATATTCTGTTAATTGAGTATTATTTAGCGAAATAATATCAGGGCCTTTGTCTTGAATTATTGCATCTTTAATTTCATCTTCAAATTCTTGTTCACGGAGACGACGATACTGTATTGTAATATGTGGATGAAGTTTTTTATATTCGCTAATTAGACCACTAACGTCGTCAGCACTGTCAAAAGTTCCCCACCAATTTAGTGTTACTGGCGCAAGTAGCTCTTTTTGGGCCGGAGTCATAAATTTACATCGAAAGCCAGTGCTGACGACGAGCATTGTGATCAAGATGAGGAATAAAATTTTTGTTTTGTGTGGTTTATTCATCTTATTTAGAATGAATTAGGAATTATGAATCATGAATTATGATTGCTTGAGTTAGTTTTTTTATTTCTTAATTCATAACTCCTGATTCATAATTCATATTATATTTTTCAAATACTTTTTAAATTCTTTTCCAACTTTTTTGTCTTCAAGACCAAACTCAACATTGGCTTTTAACCAGCCAAGTTTTGATCCTGGATCATAAAATTTTCCATCAACCACTTTAGCGTAAATTGGTCTTTTTTCCATCAGTTTAGCCACAGCATCAACTAACCAAAGTTCATTATCTTTTCCAAGTTTAGTTTTTTCTAGAATATCGAAAATATCAGGAGTAAAAATAAAACCGCCCAAAGAGGCGATACGACTTTTTGCTTTTTGTGGACCCGGTTTTTCAACAATTGAGTTTACTTGATAAACATCATTTTCAACTTTAATTCCTTCAATAATTCCATATTTCTTTGTTCCTTCGCTATCAGTCTTCATAGCAGTGATTACTGGATCGCCATATTTTTCAAAAACATCCATTAATTGTTTGAGATGTGGAACATGAGGACAAGACCAAATATCATCACCCCATAAAACAGCAAATGGTTCATTACCAATTATTTCTCTAGCATTCATTATCGGAGTGCCATTGCCATAAGGTCCTTTTTGACGGATATAAATAAAGTTTGCCAGTTGGGCAACCTCTTTAATTTGTTTACAAGCATCAATTTTTTTGCCCTGAAGACAAATTTGTTCTAATTGTTCGTTACGATCAAAATGATCTTCAATTGCTCGTTTTGTTGTACCAGTAACTAATATTACATCAGTAATTCCAGCTTTGACTGCACTCTCAACAATATATTGAATAATTGGTTTATCAACAATTGGCAACATCTCTTTTGGCTGTGCTTTGGTTACGGGCAAAAAGCGCGTGCCAAGGCCGGCAACTGGTATTACAACTTTTCTTATTTTTTGCATAGTTTAGCTGTTAGCTCTTAGCTTATAGCTTTTAGTCCTTGACTAAAATTTTTTCTATAAGCTAACAGCTATTATCTAAAAGCTTTTTTAATTATAACAGAAAACAAATGAATTGTAAAAAATAATGAAATATGTTAATTTTAAGCTACTTAAGGTTTAAATTTAAAGAAAATGGTGGGTTGGCTGAGTGGTCTAAAGCGTCGGTTTCGAAAACCGATGTACTAGCAATAGTACCGCAGGTTCGAATCCTGCACCCACCGCCAATTAATAATATGGCAGAAGTAAAAATTTTAATTCAAGGCTATACTAGCGCTGATTCAATTGAACAGGGAGAGGAATTAACTTGCCCAACAATTACTTTAGTTAGAGACAAAGATATTGTTATGGTTGTTGATCCTGGAGTTTTAGAAAGCCAAGATGTTTTAGTTGAAGCTTTAAAGAAAGTTGATTTAAGTGTTGAAGAAGTTAATTACGTTTTTTTGACGCATTCACATCTGGATCACTATCGTAATATTGGTATGTTTAAAACTGCCAAAACCGTCGAATATTTTGGCGTCTGGGATAAAAGAACAGTTGATGATTGGCAAGAACAATTTAGTGATAACATAGAAATTATTAAAACACCAGGTCATAATTATGATGCTTTAAGTCTTTTAGTCAGAACCGATATTGGTACCGTGGCAATTGTTGGTGATGTTTTTTGGAAAGAAGGGGAACCAAAAGACGATCCTTACGCCAGTGATAAAAAAGAATTAGAGAAAAGCCGGAAAAGAGTTTTGGAGCTTGCCGACTATATCATACCTGGCCACGGACCAATGTTTAAAGTTAAGAAGTAAAAAGTTAAGAATATAAAAACCCCTCACCTGTCCTAATTAGTATTTAGGACATCCTTTCCCCTTACTAAGGGGAAAGGAAAAGTCCCGCCAAGGCGGGACTTGGTGAGGGGTTTTAGTCAACTCTAATTATTTGATGCCATTCTTTTTGGCCGTTTAAGTACAGCTGTTCGTCTTGATCAAGAAGCTTAAGCTGAAAGTTCATGATATAAGAATTCGGTGTTATATTTCGCGGGTCTAGTGTAAATTTAAACTCTCCAATTTCGCCAGGCTTGATATAAGTTTTTCCAATTGGAATTGCCGCAACTTCTTTTCTAACCCAGTCAGCAGGATCATAAAAATAGCTAGTTGTGTTATCTAAATTATAAAGTTCTAGAACAGTCCTTTGAGCAGTCCAGGTTGTATCAGCACTGGTATTTTTAATCTTCATTGTTATTTGGATTGGTTTCCATTTATTGCTAACTGCTAAAGGAATGTTATGATCAGTAATCTCTGCAGTGGCGCCAGCCGGTTTTACTATGATAAATTTAGCAACTGAAGTCATTTTAGTAGGTGTGCCATTTTTGTTATAGTATAAACTGAAGTCTTGAGTTTGAAGTCCGCTTAGATTGGCTGGTGCAGTTAAATTGAAAGTAAAACTGGCATCTTGGTTAGTACTGACACTTTCTAAATCCATTTCAATAACGTCTACAACAGAAAATGAGCTAGTAGCCTTTCCTTTGTCTGTCATTGCTAGACTTACTTCGCCTTTTCTCCAAGTTGCCCCTCCAGTATTTTTAAATTTTACAATAACTGATTGTGACGTGCCTCCCATTATAATTAATCCACTTGGTTCAAAACCAACAAACTGACCATTATAGCTGCCACTTGTTGGTGTGGCAGGAATTACAACGCTTGAAGGGGAATCTTGAACCGTATCATCTATATAATTAATTGAATCACCAGCGTCATGAATTTCTAGTAGGGTTGTTGATATAGACAAAGCGTTATTCTTTTTGGATATACCAAAGACTCGATCAAATATTCCTAAGTCAGAAATTTTAACTCGTTCGCCGTTAGAAATTATATAGTAACTACTATTAGCAGTAACAAAAGTGCCATCTTTTAGTTTAAGAGGAGCACCAGTAGGATAAATTTCTAGGTTAGAGGAGTTAGCTGGTTCAGGTGTTTGAGAATCAAATCGGTTTTGCCAAACCTTTGAATCAACCTCATGCTTTAGTCCGTCTTTAACTTGCCATATGAGACCAGTATCATCTTTGAAGAGTTTACCTTGAGGATAAGTGGCATTGCTAGTAATTAAACCACCTAAGCTGTAATGGCTTATTTTGCTTTCATTAACACTAGGAATTTGAGTGCTATTAATTGCCATTTTTATGTCAGACAGCAAAGCTAAGGCCGCATTGTCAATTATTGGGCGTTTTTGATTCTCAGTTAGTAAATAAATTTGGCCTGATGCCAAAGATTTAACCACGGTATTGTTGGCAAATTCAACTTGGGGTCCGTCAGGATAAGCATTAATGGTGTCTGAGGAAACATTAATTGCTTCGTTTTCATCGTAGTCTTGCAAAAATAATTCCTTGGAAATAAATTGTCTTTTTGTATTATTTTGAATAAGCCAATATTTTCCTTCCCTGGTGATTAATTGGCCATCAAGAAATTTTTGATTAGTGAAATATCTTTGCCAAATTCGCCAGAATAATCGATTACCTCCATAGGGGTCAGTTACTCCTAGCTCAGGTGAGTAGCCGACATACGGTGTATAAATATAAAGATTGGCAGTTGCTTTATTAACAGGGGTAACCGGATAGCCGTCAGAACTTTGCGTGGTTTTACCAACTCCAAATGAGAATTGACCCGCCTTTTCCCAATATATTTGTTGTGTCTCAGCCGAGGCTTCAAGTTGATTGTAAAAACCGCGATATTTTTCTTTACAGCCACCACCATAACAACCATAGCCTGTTGCCCAGTCCATGGCTTTTTCCGTTGCTTGAGTCGAATGAACTAGTCCTTGTTCTTTTTCCAAGGTTGTTAGTAAAAATTTAGGACTGATATTATGCTTTTGTCCAATTTCCCAAATCATTTCTGAGACTTTCATTGTTTTACCTTCGACAACTTGACTGTAACGGCCAAGAACACTGTCTTCTCGTTCTAGAAAATTTTGAATGGCTGTTTTTGATAATGAATCTTTGTTTATTAATTCCTGGTCAGTAATTATATTATTAGGGTTGAAAGTTTTGGCTTGAGAGGTTAAGGGTGCTAGAAAAATAAAAATAGCTAGGATGCCTATTCTTAGCTTTAGCGAATTTTTTATGATTTTTTCGTTTCTTGTTTTTTGTATAATATTTTGTATATTCATAATTTTTTATTCTGATATAAGTTTAATATATTTTGTCATATTTGTAAATGAATATTTTTAAATATAAAATTTATATATTAGATCTATTATATTAAAAAATTAAGGTTCCCTCGGATATGCATTTATTTTTTTTTATGGTATATTATAATCGGTAATTAATTATTTCTCCATTAGTAAATGGGGATAAAAGGAGTAAATATGGTACAAAAAATGTTTGCCACTGGTAGATACACCTCTGGCGCAAAAAAACTAGTAATTTTTATGACAATTTTTGCTTTAACAGCGGTTCCAGTCCTTGCGGCTAATACGATAACTGTTGACGACGTTGGTCTAAGTTATGGCACTGCAACTGGTTTAGGGACTAAAGACATTAGAGATGGCATAATGGCAATTATTAGAATAATGCTTAGCTTTTTGGGCGTTCTCTCAATCGTTATAGTTCTATATGGTGGTTTTATTTGGTTGACCTCTGGTGGCAGTGAAGAAAAAGTTGGTCAAGCCAAGAAGATTATTGGAGCAGGTATCATTGGTTTGGTAATTATTTTTACCGCTTACGCCATTGCAACATTTGTTGTTGAAGGATTATTGAGTGCTACAGGTGCAGATGGATGGTAAGGTAAATAGTCTAATTATTTAATAAATTAAACCTATGGGTATAATAAGTGATGCCGGATCAGTTTTGTCTGATTCATTCACAGAACTTTGGTTTCAGTTTGTAGACTGGATTCCTAATTTTTTGGGTGCCTTACTGATTTTTATTGCCGGCATTTTGATTGCTCAAATTTTGGGGCGACTAGCTACAACTGTTGCCAAAAAAGTTTATCTAGACAGAGGAGCGGAAGTGACAGGTCTTAAGGAAATGTTACACAAGATTGGTTTTAAGCTTGAAATTAGTCAAGCACTCGGCTGGCTGATTAAATGGTTTTTATATGCGGTGGTTTTGGTTGCTGCAGCAGACATGCTTGGCTTAAGTCAAATTTCCGAATTTTTAGGTGCCTTGGTTTTATATATACCAAATGTAATTATTGCTGTTGTTATTTTGATTATTGGCGTTATTATAAGCAACTTTGTTTTTACTTTGGTTAAGGAGACTTCCACAGCAGCTAAGTTAACAGTATCTGATTTTTTGGCAAATATTGCCCGCTGGTCAATTTTGGTTTTTACTGTCATGGCAGCCTTAGTTCAGCTTCGAGTAGCAACACAGTTGATTCTAATTCTTTTTATGGGAATTGTTTCTATGTTTGCACTCGCTGGTGGAATTGCTTTTGGTCTAGGAGGTCAGCATAAAGCAAAAGATGTATTGGACGAGATAATGAAGAAATAGAATAAATTAGGATATATAAAAAAACAAAAGTGTTTTACTTCTACGCCGCCCATGGCGGCGGTTAACCCCTCCCATGGGGAGAGTAGAAGCTTTAACTTTTGTTTTTTTATTTATATCAAAGCAATGAGAATCCAAAATAAAACCGCCAAATCATTTTTGAAATATGGTACATCAACTAGTCCGTGAACAATTATTGTAACCATTCCTGCCATTATGCCAAGAGTCAGTAGGTTGTAGGGAGTAGGTTGCAGGGAGTAGGTTTTAAATCCTTTCTTAAAGAATTTGATAATTAGCCAAATAAAGGCGATTAACCCAAGCATACCAAGCTCCAGCCAGAAGTTAAGAATAATGTTGTGAGGGTAAAGTAAGTCCTCAATTTTCAACGGGTCTCGCATCTGGTCTTGGATTTGATCAAAGCCCAGGATTCCCGCACCAAGAATAAAGTTTTGGATGTTTTTTGTTAAGTGATCTACTGCCAGGATTGCTAATTCAATTCGGTTTTGGCCGCTTGTATCCTGAAGAGTAATAATTGGTAGCATTTTTTCTCGAGCAATTGGCACTATTAGAATTATAACTAACAATATAGCTATGACTCCGGAAGTCCATTTTTTATTCCAGCCCCACCTTCGCCCTTCGGGCTTCGGTGGGCAGGCAAAAAATGCTAGAAAAACGACTGCCGTCGCCAGTCCTATTGCTGTGCCTTGCGAAACTGTAAAAAAGATTGCTAATAATGCCGGTAGTATTATTAGAAGTTTTAAAATTGTAGAAACGCAAAATTTTATGTTTTTACAATTTCTGATTTCTGACATTATCCAGCCTAAATAAATCGCTACTATTGGTCCAAGATAAAGCCCTACGGCATTTGGTGATGTAAAAATTGAAGTTACTCTTCTGCTTTCGGGTGCAATCCAACCAGCCTGAGCGATACCAAAGCCAGTGAATTTTTGAAAGATAGCTAAAAGTGAAATTATTAAAGTCGAAATTCCCAAAGACCACAAAATTATTTTTTGGTTTTTCGCTTCAGGCCAAACTTTTATTACAACCAAAAAAAATAAAATTGGTTCAATAAAATATGCCTTCCAAAGTCCACCCGCACCTTGCAAGTCTGGAGATATTAGAACGCTAATAGTAGCAGCCACTATTATTAAAGTTACAGGCCATTTTAGGTTGTAGGTTGTAGGTTGTAGGTTGTAGGTTTTTTTAAGTTGCTTTTCTGTTATTAATTTTATTAGATATCCCAAAAATGTTGTTAATATGCAAAGTTCTAAGAAGGTGATAGGGATGCCAAACAAATCAGCGCGAAATAAATAGGTTGGCAACATTATAATAGTTAGACTGACTGCATAGACTGGTTTTTTATAACTTAAATATCCTAAGACAACTAAAATAACAAGCAACAAAAAATTAATCTGCCACCAAAAAAGATTCAAGAAACTTTGAATTTGCCAGTTGAAATCAAAGATAAACATAATTAGGTCGTAGGGATTAGGTTGTTAGGAAGTTAGAATTTTTATCCAAAAGCCTTTTTTTGCTTGTTTAGACCATTTATCAATTTCTTTTTTATAGGCTTTATCAATGGTAGTTAGTTTAACTAGTTTGCCATTTTTTAAAAAATAAGGATCAACTACGCGCGGTTTAGCGCGGGTAAAAAAATCTGCCTTGTTTTTAGGAACAGTTTTTACTTTTAAATTACGTAGTGAATTAATTTTTTTTGAAATTTCTGGATTTTTTATTTTTTTTAATTTATCCATCAAAAATTTATCTGTTGTAAATAGATCTTTTTTAGTTATAATATTTTTTTCTAATGCCAATTTAATAGCTTCAGAAGCAACTTGATAAAGTGAGGACTGCAAAGCACTGCACCAGGTTTGCTGACTATAATTTAGGTAAAGTTTACCAAATTTTTTTGCCCAAACCTGGTTGGTAAAAGCCCATTTATTTTCAAATAAAATTAGATGTTTGAGAAATTTTTTAGGTTTTTCCTTGGTTATTTTTTTTAGCCAAGGATCTCCTAGACTATAATCAATTCTGTCTGCACACAGAGCTGGCAATTCTTTTTCTAGTAGAGGAAAGTTTTTTTCATTTAGGATAAATGATGGTTTAATATGGTGTTTTTTCAAAATTTTATTAACACCTTGAATCTCAAAAGCTTGAGCTAATTTACTATCTTGATAATCTTGTTTTAGATAATCAGAATTAAAAACATAATCAGAAATATGAGAAAAGGCTGTGTGTGATACATCATGCAAAAGTCCGGCAACTTGTTCTTCTAGGGGTGCATCAAATTTTTTTAAAAGTAACATTACTCCAATTGAGTGCTCATATCGATTAAAGAAACCTGGCGAAGACTTATGAAAAATCCAAACGCCTCGGTTGTCAATTTTTTTGAGTCGTTGTAGAGCAGGGGATTTTATTAATTCAAGCAAAATTGGTTGAGTAATTTTATATTTTCCGTAAATTTTATGATTGATTATTAGTGGTTTCATTTTTTCTAATTTTTACTATTTCTAAAACTGTTTGTTTGTCAAAAGCTTTTAAAAGATAGAGGGTGAAAAAATATACTAGAATTCCAAGCCCCAAGGAAAGAACAAACCCAAGGCTGGAAAAAAAATAAAGGGGGATTGCCATAACAAAACTAGCAACAATTGATTTGCCAAGTAGTTTAAAATTTGGAAAGAAGTGAATATTTTTATACATCACGTATGACGCGGTAATTAAAATAAATACTTCGGTAAAAACTGTCATCCAGGCTGCGCCCCAATAGCCATATTTAGGAATAAAAATTAAATAGCCGGTAATTGAGAGTATGGCATTAATTGCATAAAATTTTATCATTTGTTTTTGTTTATCTAAGGCAACTACAACGTAACCAAAGGAGCCGGCAATAAAAATTGCACCAGTTGCTAAAAGCAGAATTCTTAAAATATCACCTGATATGATAAAATCTGGTCCAGCCATTAAAACCATTAATTGTCTACTCAAAAAGTATCCGCCGACAATCATTGGAATTGTCATTATAATTAAAAAATCAAAAGTGGACTGAACAACAATTTTTAATTTGTTAAAGTTTTTGATTGCAACGGCGGTAGCTAAAATCGGCAGGATTAATCCCATGAAAAGATAACTGATATTAATTAAAACCTCAAGCATGCGATATGGTGCGCCGTAAATGCCAACTTCTTGTGGCGTACTAATTAATGACATGATAAAGATATCACCTTTAAAGTAAATTAAATTTAAAGCAATTGTTAAAGCAATCGGCCAGGCTTTTTTAAGAATTTTTTTCCAAATATCAAATTGAAAACTTAACCGAAGTTTTACTTGTTTGGTGGCTAGATAAAATGCAACCAAAAATGCAAAGACACTATCACAAACTATAGCAGAGATTATTCCCAAAAGGCCCTTGTCAAAATAAATCATTACAACCAAAAGAATGAGTTGGACAATTTTACCAATAACCTCAGCAATGACTGTTTTGTAAATAATCAAATGTTTTTGAAAAAGACTAGTTATTGTGGAAAGCAGATTGTTAGCGATAAAACCAAAAGCCGCCAAGCTTACGCCAAGCTTAACAATGTTTGGATAGGGGAAAAATATTACTATAATTGAAGCTAGGGCTAAAAATATTACCGAAATTATTAATCTAATTGTTAAGGCATTGCTAAGAATTTGACTTTCATCTTCTGCGGGATCAGAAATCAGTTGAGTGGTAGTCATCTGCATTCCCAAATCAACCAAAATACCAAAGATCATTAAAAAAGCATAGACCATTGAAAAGTAACCAAAACCTTCTTGGCCCAAATATCTTGTCATTAAGCCAAAACCAATCAAGGCAATAGCAATAGAGATTGCTTTGCCAAGTACTTGAATAGCTGTATTGTGAGCGATTTTTCTAACTTCTTGCATAGTAGTTAAATAATATCATTAAAATAATAAGTTGACCACGTCCATAAAAATTTGATGAGGTTGACAAAAAATTTTAGATGTGCTATACTGATTGTAGGTGATAGGAGTGAGTCCTATCCTTTTTAAATATCCGCCTACGCCAAAGGCTTCGGCGGGACCATGCCCCAAGATAATTCACGGGTATAAAACAAAAAATAAAAATAAAAATTATGAGAGGAATTCAATCAGGTCATGAAGTACTGTCTTTATTTGGTACTCAGGCCCAACAACAAGCACTCAATAAAAAATTAGCTAATTATAGCTGGTTGATGAGTGTTTTTTTAATTGTTATAGCAGTAAGTCTGAGTTTAGTAATGTTAGGAAAGATTTTTAAAGTTCCAGCTGTTACAGCTAGCTCTGCTTCAATTACAATAATAGATGGTAGCGAGCAAGTTGCTTTCGAGCCAAGTCAGGAAGTTGTTAGGGAAATTAGTAGAGGCTATTTAGGCACTTACAACCGACAATAAATTAAGGTAATTCAAAATTAGCATTATGCTTATCTTGAGATATTTTAACTTATTGCCACAAATCAAGTTGTCTGTTTAAAACAGCAACTCATATAGTCATTGGCAGGAGAACTTGTACTTTTTCTTATCACAATCAAAAACAAAAACAAAAATAGAAGGCTTAACCTTCTATTTTTTTTATGAAATAATTATTTGGTTGATATTTTATCTTCTTTTTCCATCAACTGCTGGAATTTTTTATGCTGTTCTACTATTTCACTTATTTTTTTAGCTACCTTGTAAGGTCTTGGAACTTGTTTGAAAATAAATCTTTCTTTTTCAGCAGCTGTTTGAATATAGACAGTGCCAAAATTCAGTAGCGTTGAAAAGACACCTTTGAGCTCTGAAGTAACATCTTGGATTCGGTGAAGTTGTTGTTCCGAAACAGTTCTGGCAAAAAGACCTTGTTGTTCAATATTAACTATCCTGTGGTTAGTTACAATCCAAACGTCAAGGTAGTAGTCTACAAAACTGTGAAAAGCAAAAAGCCAAATATATAAAAAATAGATGCTAAGAAAAAGAATTGTTAAAGCATTAAATAAATCGTAAGGAAACAAGTTTTGGATTAGGTCTCCCATGATTAAATAAAAAATAAAAGGAATTGATGCCAGAATGCCCCAACCAATAATTTTTGTCAAAATAATCAAAGGATGTCGCCTAAGTAGCAAGATTATTTTTTCCTTTTCTTTTTTATGAGGAATATAAAATTTTAAAGACATATTTTTATAAAGTAATTTCTGGAATTAAGGAAAATGATTGTTGCCAGTCAATTTGAGAAATATAACCCCAGGAAATTAAAAGAATTGCCGCCGAGACGCCAATGTAGAAGACAATAATTAGGATATTAGTAATAGTCAAAAATCCGAAACGAGCTAGGTGATAAGCATTAAAAAATGTAAAGAATAAGGAAATAATAATAATAATTAAATAAATGTAGAGAAAGATTGCCAATGGTATTTCGAGCATAGTTTGTGAGTGAATCAAGTTGCTTGATTTACTTGATTCACTTGTTCACTTGATTAACTATATCAATTATAACAATTTATTAGGATTTTTAACACCATCCAGCCCAAGGTGTTTATAAGCATTTTGAGTGGCCATTCGGCCTTTTGGAGTTCGTTTGAGCATACCAATTTGGAGCAGGAATGGTTCGTAGACATCTTCGATGGTGGCCATTTCCTCGCCTGTAGCAGCAGCAATTGTGTTTAGACCGACAGGCCCGCCATCAAATTTGGTAATAATTATTTCCAAAATTTTTCGATCAATATCATCAAGACCAAATTCATCAATATCCAACATGTCCAAAGCTTTTCTAGTAACATCTTCGTCGATTTTACCATCAGCTTTTACTTCGGCAAAGTCCCTTACTCTTTTTAGTATGCGATTGGCAATTCGAGGGGTTCTTCTGGCTCGGTTGGCGATTTGATTAGAAGCATTTTCTTGAATACTAATATCTAAAATTTTTGCAGCCCGATTAACAATTTGTCCAATTTCATTAGTTTCATAAAAATTTAAATGATAAATATTGCCAAACCTGTCGCGCAAAGGAGAGGAAAGCATACTGACTTTAGTTGTTGCTCCAACGATTGTAAAATGAGGTAGGTCCAGTCTTAATGTTCTTGCCGAAGGACCTTTACCAATAACAATATCTAAAGCATAGTCTTCCATTGCTGGATATAAAATTTCTTCTATAACTTTGTTTAGCCTGTGGATTTCATCAATGAATAAAATATCGCCGTCTTCAAGGTTAGTGAGTATTGCTGCTAAGTCACCACTTCGTTCGAGTGCTGGGCCAGAAGTTACACGAATATTAACATCCATTTCTTGCGAGATAATATGAGCCAGAGTGGTTTTGCCAAGTCCGGGAGGACCATAAAGCAAAACATGCTCGATTGGTTCTTTGCGACCCTTGGCCGCGTCCATAAAAATTTGTAAATTGTCTTTGACTTTTTGCTGGCCGACAAAATCAGCTAGTTTTTTTGGACGCAAAGACAAATCAAAAGCTTTTTCATTTTTAATCTCTTCAGGATCTATTATTCGTTTGTCTTCAATTTTTTCCATGTCTTAGTATATTACTCCTTTTTTTGGTAAATAACAATTCTGGGGCCCAAAATAGAGTTTGGTTGATAGGTGCTAGTATTCTGCCAGTTGTTGTCAATAAACCATTGATGAATTAATCCATTGAAATAATTATCTGGTGGTTGAAATTCATTGATTAGTAAAATTTTATTCGTTTGGTTGGTTAAATTTTTCATTTGATGAATATTTTTTGCATCAATTGCTGAAAAACAATTTTTTTCAACTACCATTTTTTCTAAGGATTCTTTGTTGTCAAAAAGATAAAGACCTTGATAATCATTTTGTCCCAGGTAATAATATTGAAACTCAAGCTCATGGACAAAACAGGAAATTAGAATTAAATCTTTAGGCTTTTCATTATCTATTAGCCATTTGTTTACTACATCCCATCGAGTAAAACTTAGTGAAATATTACTCAAGCTGGCCATAATAATGATTAACCAAACTGAGATACTGATCCAGAAAAATTTTTTGTGGTAAATAAAAATTAAATAAAAAAAATAAGCAGTAATTATATATAAACTCAAATAGGCAATACTATAAATTCGTGCCAGATTTAGACTGGTGACGCTTGCTATTAAAATTGCCGGTAGTAGCCAAGCAAATAAAAACCAGTTTGGATTAATTTCACCTGGCATTTTTTCCTTTAATTTTTGTTCCGGCCAGAGCAAAATCATAAATGGCGCAGAAAAAATTATTACGCCACTAATTAACCTTAACCAATAATTCTTCAGTAACAAGAAAAAGTAATCATACATACCTACCGCCGGATTGCGATTAATCTCTGCTTTGTAAAACCAGTCGTGAGATAATCTTTGTGATAGTTGAGGAAGAAAGAAAAAAATTAACCAAACTCCCCAGCAAGTGAGAATAATTACTTGGCTGTATATAAATTTTTTTAGAGTATCTTTTGGAATTTGTTTTTTCCAAAATAGAATTAAAAACCAAAGCCATTGGGTAAGCAGTCCAAATGCACCACCCAGATTAGTTAAAAGCATTAAAATATTTATCACAACATAGAGTGCCCAAAGTTTTTTTTGTTCAATAAAAATAAGCCAAAAAAGATTTAAAGACAAGAGCCCCAAGAATATTAAAAGGCTATACATTCGAACTTCAACGGCAGTGAAGATTTGAAAATAAGAGATAGCAAGCATTAGACACGAAACTATTGCAATCCATTTATTTAATATTTTTTTTGTTAAAGAATAAAGCAATGGGATACTACCAAGACTGAAAATTATAGAGAGCAGGCGAGTGATTATTTCATTTTGTCCAAAAATTCTAATCCAGAAGTGTAATAGAAAATAATAGAAAGGGGGATGAATATCATTTTTTAAAAAAGAAAACATTTTATCTAAATCCATGCTGGCGAAATGAACGCTGAACATGTCATCATAGGTATAGGTGCCAAAATTAAAAACCGCAATTAGACGAATAATTGCAGCAATTAAAATAATTAAACCAACAATAATTATATCTTTATGTAGCAAACGTTTCATACATGAATTTTACCTTTTAGAATATAAAAAAACAACCTTGAAAGGTTATTTTTATTAGCATTATTTTTTTATTGTTTTTCGCCTTGTTCTTCTAAAAAAGTTTTTACTATTCTTATTTTTTTAGCTATAGCAGGTGCTAATTTCCCTTTTTGATCCGGTATTTGTCTTCGTCGATATCTGCCAAGATAATATCAAGATCATGCGACTTTAGTTCCTTGATAGGATCATCTGATCCATCATGTCTTGAGTGATTTCCTTCTGGCATTTTTTTATGGATTAATATTTTGGTGCCGCGGGTGGGAATCGAACCCACACGACTTTGCAGTCACAGGATTTTAAGTCCTGCGTGTCTACCTAGTTCCACCACCGCGGCTTGGACTCATTTGCGTCTCGTTAGAAATTATAATAAGATAGAATTACTAATATGTCAAACAGGAAAGAAATCTATTTAGTTGTCCAAAATGTTCGAAGCCTTTTTAATGTTGGCTCAATGTTTCGTTGTGCAGACGTTTTTGATATTAATAAAATATATCTTTGTGGCTATACTGGTTTTCCACCTAGGGATCAGATATCTAAAACAGCCTTGGGAGCAGAGGAGTGGATACTTTGGGAACGAAAACGTCAAACATCAACGTTATTAAAAAAATTGAAAAAACAGGGTTTTCAAATTATTGCTTTAGAAACCTGCCTAACGGCAAGGAAGGCTGGAAAAAAGGTTAAGGCACTGCCTAAATTCAAACCCAAATTCCCAGCTGCCTTGGTTGTAGGTAATGAAATAGAAGGAATAAGCAAAAATGTTTTAGCGCTGGCTGATGAGGTTGTAGAAATACCAATGCAGGGCAAAAAAGATTCGCTAAATGTCGCAATAGCGGCTGGTATCGCCATGTATGAGTTGAGGAATTAAGACTTGCATTTTTTTTTATTTCTGCTACAATATCTTTTGTAGACAGTGCGGGTGTGGTCTAGTTCTACCCTAGGCGGACAGGGTTCTGACGTAACCTTTTCAAGAAAAAGATCGTGTGGTGACCATATCGTAATCACTCGCTATTATAAGCTTAAATTATAAATATAATAAATATTTACCCTCAAAGAGCGGGTGTGGTCTAGTGGTATGACGTTTCCTTGCCAAGGAAAAGATCGCCGGTTCGAGTCCGGTCACCCGCTCTTTGAGGGTAAGATGCAATCAACATAGCGCCTGAAAGGGCGTTTTTGTGTATCAAAATAATAGATTATTTAAAAATAAATATCGTGTTGACTCGTGCAGGTTAAAGGGTTGGGACTATTCCATGTCGGGTTATTATTTTATAACGATTTGTACCAATAATCGTATTCATTATTTTGGCCAGATTGAAAATGAAAAAATGTATTTGTCCGATATTGGCAGGATTGCGAAGGAATATTGGCAGGAGATATCAGAACATTTTCCATTTGTTATCTTGGATGAATATATTGTGATGCCAAATCATGTACATGGGATTTTGGTTATTAATAATAATAATGACGTAGAGGCGCAAAATTTTGCGCCTCTACGAAATGGACATGAAAATAAATTTGGCCCGCAATCAAAAAATTTGGCATCAATTATTAGGGGTTTTAAAATTGGTGTTAAAAAATATGCGACCATTAATAATATTGAATTTGCCTGGCAATCACGTTTTCACGACCATATAATTCGAAATGAAGAATCATTATATAATATCAGGCAGTATATTATTAATAATCCAGAGAAATGGTGGCGCGATAGAAATAATAAAAAGGGATTGTATATATAAACCCCATCTTTCGCGCTTGTCCGCCTCTGGAGGGAAAGGCGAGGTAAAAAAAGACCCTGCCTCCAACACGGATGTGCTGGTAGGCAGGGTAATAATATTGACGATTAGTATCGCACTTTTGCCTTTTTGAAGGCTGTGGCGATCTGATCAATCATTGCGGCGACGTCGCAACAGACCCCATAACGCATATAGGGGTTGAAATGGACGCCGGCCACGCCGTGTTCGATCATCATGTAGTTGAATTGCCGAGCATCCATGACCTTATGACCGAAGGCTTCTTGTGGTAGGTTCCACAAAGTGAAGAACCCGGCCTGAGGTTTGACTGCCAACTGCATGCCCACGTCGGTCAGGGCTTTGGTCAGCATTTTGATTCGTTCCAGGTACATGCTCTGGACAGCCTTGATGCTTGCCATATCCATTTCGAACGCATAGAGTACACCGGCAGCCATAGGTGCTACTAGGCCGCTGTCGGTGTTGCCCTTGATCTTGGCAATGTCGCCGATGAAGTCGGGTGAACCGACCATACAGGCTACACGCCAGCCGGTGAAGTTGCCGGCCTTGGAAGCTGAGAAGGCCTCGGCCCAGGATAGATTGGGAAAGTCGATGGCGACTTGCGCCAGCGTGACGTGGTTGCCGTAGTGGTCAAGGATAGTGTAGGCGCCGTCGTTGAAGAGGCGAATGCCGTGTTCTTCGCAGAGTGCACACAATTTCCGCAACCACTCTTCGGACATCACTTGACCGGTTGGGTTACTCGGGTAGTTCATCATCACCAGCCTGGCCTTGATTTTCAGCAACTCCTCAGGGTCGAACAGAAACTTGTTGGCGCTATTGGTGGTCAACGGTATTGCCGTGGCGTAAGCCAGGTATGAGCACCAGTCAGCCGGCGTTGGATAGCCCGGGTTGGTGGTCGTGGCAACAGTCAGTTTGTGATTGGCGGCGCCACAGGCCAAGGGGATCAGGCCTAACATTGGCTTGGTGCCTGGTGTTGGCAGATAGGCCACCTGGTCGTTACCCAGTTTCAGGAAGTTTTGTCCTGCATGACAGGCAGTGAAACGTCGGCCGAATTCGGGCATTGGGATAACCCCGTTGTCCTGATATTCGTGCCATTGTTCGTCTTCTTTCATGATGCGTCGGGCCGCCTCTTCGCGAGCCGACAATAGCGCCGGACCTTGGGGCTGACCGATAGTCAGACGGCACGGCGGCTGGTGTTCTGCGCAGGCAGCCTTGACCTCTTGGAAGAGGTTGGTTCCGCCCGGTGGCAGCCACGAATTCCTTCCTAGTCTTCTTAGTTTTGGTTTCACCATTTCTCTCGTTTCCTCTCTACCGATTTCTTGTCGGCTGGTTCAGGTTACAGTTTAGGAATCATCACATTCGGGTCGAATCTCAAAGTGGCAAACAGATCATTTATTGTTTCTGCTCGACGGATCAGTTCCACGTCTCTGGTTCCAAGACAAGTCATCATCAACTCTTGCAGTCGGGGTCGGCCGTTGTAGTTGTTGGCCATAGCATAGCAGTGGGCGCCGGTATCGTGGACCAATGCGATGTCGCCTTCATGCAGTGCCAGCCTTCGATCCCAGCCGAAGCGGTCATTGTCTTCGCAGGCTGAGCCGGTAACGCTGAGAGTGACTGGATCGCCGCTTTTTTCGCCAAAGACGCTGATATGGTGCCAGCCGCCTTTTGGATAGTACATTGCCGGCCGCATCATGCTGGAAGTGCAGTTAGCGTCCAAGCCGCGGAATTCCCGGTAGCCGTGTTTTTCGTTGATGCAGCGAGCAACCAGTACTCCAGAAGGTCCAAGAATCCAGCGTCCGCTTTCCATGAAGAGTGAGGGCGCGTATTTCAGCTCGGTTCGGAACTGAGCAAGCAGTCCGGCGATTTCTCGGCCCAATGTGTCAATCGGTATTGCCACATCATCAAGCTTGTAGGGGATTCCCAGACCGCCGCCCATGTTGATGAATTCAAAGTGGATGCCAAGCTCTTTGCTGATCATCTTGACCACTTCAAGCAGCATCCGGACAGTTTCGACCATATAGGTATAGTCAAGCTCATTTGAGATGACCATAGTGTGCAGGCCGAAGCGTTTTGCTCCCCGCTGTTTGGCTAAGCGGTAAGCATCAACGATTTGCTCATGTGGGACGCCATACTTGGCGGTTTCAGGCTCGCCGATAATGGTATTTCCGCCTCGGCGCCGTCCGGGGTTGTAGCGAAAGCATATCAGCCCTGGGAATGGTTCGGGAACCTTTGGTATCAGGCTGATGTCGTCCAGGTTGAGGATGCAGCCACCATTGGCGGCCGCTGCCGCAAATTCTTCCGGTGAGGTATTGTTCGAAGTGAACATGATGTCTTCGGGGCTAGCCCCGGCCTGACGCGCCAGTACCAGCTCCGGCATGCTACTGCAGTCAAAACCGAAGCCGAGCCGTTGAATAGTCTGCAAGACTCTCGGGTTGGGGTTGGCCTTGACGGCGAAAAACTCCTGAAAGCCTGCGGCTTGAACAAACGCTTCCTTTAGCGCTTTTCCTGCATTGATGATTCCCCATTCGTCGTAGAGGTGAAATGGGGTCTCAAAACGCTGGAGAACCTGAGGTAAAATCGGAAACAGTCTTCTCTGAAATTCCATTGACATCGGCATCGCATTATCCTTTCGTTGCCCATATTTCTATGGGTTTGTGTCAAAGTGCATCTTATATAGAAAAAGAAAGGCCTCCAGCCTCCCTTTGTAACCTTATATTAGACTTAAAAGCTAAATTTTGTCAACCCCCGTTAGAAATTACGGAGTTTTTTATTTAATACAAGTATCTAAAATTTCTAACGGGGCAAGGCCCCTTATTTTATTACTTCTGCATTAATTTGTGCTTCCCATTCCGGAGAGATCATTGGTTTTTGATATTCAACCCAAACCCAAACCCAACAGATAGTTGAAATAACAACCAAAATAGTCATTTTGGCCCAATCGGCTTTTGTCATTACATCTTTAAACTTTATACTCATCCCGTTAGAGTTTATGTTATTTTTAATTAGAATATACCTTTACCCATTAGATAACTCTAACGGGATTCATATGTATATTATATCATTTTAAAATTTGCCTGAAAACCCCTATTAGTTTATAATTAAATTGAGACGATTACAAAAAAATGACAAACAAATTTGCTAAAAATAAAACACTACTTGACATCCTAACAGGGGATGTTGATTTTGATTCAAAACGCAAAAATCGAAGCCGTTATACAGTGCTTGGACAACCTAAAAATATCAAGCGCATTTTAATTCATGGCGCTACTTTTGTCATTACAACAGATGCTAAAAATAAACTTAAAGTTTTAAGGAATCAATCAATTTATATTGTTGACGGTGTAATTAAAGAAGTTTTTAATGTAAATAAAAAATCAATCCCAATTAATGAGATTGATTTGATTTATGATGCTTCTAAACGTAGTGGCTTGGTAATTACTCCAGGGTTTATTAATGCTCATGCTCATCCACCAATGTACTTGCTTCGTTCGTCAATGACTTTGGACAAAGGAGACATTAGAGAGCAGGTGGTTAAGATGGCTGAGCTTGAAAGTAAGATGACAGATAAAGATTTTTTGTTGGGTGCAATTGGAGATTTTACCGAAGAGCAGAAGAATGGCATTACAACGACATTTAGCCATTATGGTGCTTTTGACCCGGTTGAGCAAGCTGCGATCTTGACTAAACAACGAGTGATTAATGCAATTTCAGCAGTTTCAAATTCTCATCCAGAAAACACTCCAGCCATGGTTGAAAAGATTTTAAAGAATAAGAAAAATTATTTTTCTACTCCGGCTATTGCTATTCATTATCTTCATAAGCCAACTTTAGCTCAGCTGAAAAAGATCAAAGAACTCATTAATAAATATAAAGTTCTATTTACAATGCATACGGCTGAAAATTCTGACTGGGTTGATGCTTGTATTGAAAAATTTGGTAAGCCAACTGTTGAGGCAATAGTTGATTTGGGGCTTGCTAGCTCTAATTTAATTTTGTCTCATGCAGTTCATTTTTCTGATGAAGAAATTAAACTAGTTAAAAAATATAAAATTGGTATAGTTCATCTGCCAACTTCTAACAAATTGCACAAAAGTGGAAATTTTAAATATCAGCTATTTGTAAAATATAAAGCTGACAAACAAATTACTTTAGGCACAGATAGTGTGGTTTCTAAAAATAGTTTGGATTTGCTTTCTGAAGCTCTGCAGACTCGAATTATGCATAATGCAACCCATCGTGTGCTTTATGAAGATTTATTCAAGATGATGACCTCTCAGGCGGCAGACGTTTTAAAACTTAGTAAAGTTGGTAAAATCTTGCCAGGGTATAAGGCTGACCTAGCTTTTTGGAAATTGCGCGACAGAGGATTTATGCCATATAATGAATCAAAGCCGATAAGCTTAGTTGGTAATATGATTACCCATGGCGGAAGAAATATTCGCGACTTAATGATTAATGGTGAATTTGTTATCTCTAACCGAGTTCATAATTTGGTTGATGAAAGTCAGTTGATGATTGAGCTTCAGGATGCTCATACGAAGTTGCGCAAGAGAATCAAAGACTAATATAAAATTAAGAAGCCAAAATTAAGAAGCCTGAAGTATAAGCACCAAATACTAAATTACAAATAACAAACAAATCTCAAATTGCAATTTTCCAAATTCAAAACATTGAGTTAACATAGTTTAGAATTTTGAATTTTGGTCATTGTAATTTGTTTGGAATTTGAGATTTCGAATTTGGAATTTATTTATTAATTTAATAAAACTCTATTATTAATTAAATAAACCTATGTTAAACAAAAAAACTATTTTATTGACAGCATCAATCTTTATTTTGACCATCGCCTTGGTCGGTTGTGGTAAAAGCATTGAGGAAAAAGCTGCTGAAAAGTATATTGAGGGTGTAACTGGCTCTGATGTTAATTTTAATAAAGAAGGTGTTGAAATCAAGGATGATGATGGTAATGTTATTTCAACAAAATCAGGCAAGACTTTGCCATCAGAATGGCCTAAAGAAGTGCCTTATTACAAAAAAGACAAAATTGTTCAATCAACATTCATGGTATTACCAGCTGGAAAAACTTTCAGCATCATAATTATGACTGACGATAGTCGAGAGGATGTTATTAAATTTTTTAAAGAAGAGCTGGAAAAAGTTGGGTTTAAGTCCACTTTGGAAATGGAAACTGATCAAAGTTATTTGTTAGGTGGAGAAAAAGATGATTTATCTGTTACTATAAATTTATCTGAAGAAGATGGTGCTCTAGCAATTACTCAGGTTGTTGGACAAGAATTGTAATAATAATTTTAATTAAAAAATGCCCTGACATTACGTCAGGGCATTTTTAGTTATTTAATATTTATCTATAGTTTGGAGCCTCTTTGATTTGTTTTAAACTATGAGGATGGCTTTCTTTAAGACCAGCGCCAGAGATTTTTACAAACTCAGCCTTTTTGTGAAGTTCATCAATATTCTTAGAACCGCAGTAGCCAAGACCTTGACCTAGACCGCCAACCATTTGAGTAATTATATTTTTAACCGATCCCTTGTAGGATACATGGCCAACCACTCCTTCAGCAATAAGCTCGTTGGTTTTTTTACCGCCTTGCAAATATCTATCCTTACTACCTTTTTGCATAGCATCAATTGAGCCCATGCCACGATATGTTTTGAATTTTTCACCTTTTATTACTACAATTTTGCCTGGTGATTCATCTGTTCCAGCAAGTAAACTACCAAGCATTACAGCACTAGCACCAGCGGCGAGTGCTTTAACAATATCACCAGAATATTTAATGCCACCGTCAGCTATGACTGGGGTATTTGTTTTTTTTGCAACTTTTACCACATCGATAATTGCGGTTAGCTGAGGTACACCGATACCAGCAATAATTCTTGTTGTGCAAATTGATCCAGGCCCAACACCAACTTTAACTACATCTGCACCAGCTTTAATTAAGTCAGTGGCGGCTTGAGCAGTTGCAACATTACCGCCAATTATTACAATATTTTTTGGCAGGATCTTCTTTAGTTTTTTTATGGTTTCAGCCACTTTATAGTAATGGCCATGGGCAACATCAATAACAATAACGTCAACTCCGGCTTTGGTTAAAAATTTAGCCCTAGTAATTGCTGAGTCGCCGACTGAAATTGATGCGCCACAAAGCAGTTTTTTGTTTTTAACTTTTTTAACTTCGGTAGCCTGATCTTGTTCAGACATGTTTTTGTGGATAATACCTAAACCACCAGCTTGAGCTAGGGTAATTGCCATTTGACTTTCAGTTACTGTGTCCATGGCAGCTGAAAGAATTGGAATTTGCAATTTTATTGACCCCAGTTTAATTGAAGTATCAACCTCGCTTGGTGAGGTAGTAGATTTTTGTGGGACGAGCAAAACGTCGTCGAATGTAAGTGCTTCTTTCATATTATTACTACGAATACGAATTAATACGAATATACAAATTCCTCCTTTATAATTTGTATATTCGTAAATATTAGTATTAGTAGGAGTAACTATACTTTATTCTAACCCAAAATTGTTATATAATCAATGTATGATAAAAAGACCTCAAATAGCAATAATTGATTTTGGTTCGCAATATACGCATCTCATTACCCGGCGCATTCGGCAGCTGGGTGTTTTGGCTGAAATTTTTCCTTCCGACATTAAGGCCAAAGATTTACGCGGAATAAAAGGTTTAATTCTTTCTGGCGGACCAAACAGCGTGCATGATGCAACGGCAATTAAATATGATAAAAAACTTTTTGATCTCAATGTGCCAATTTTGGGCCTTTGTTATGGTCATCAATTAATTGCCCAACATTTTGGCGGGAAAGTTCTGCCTGGAAAAACTAAAGAGTATGGTTTTGCTAATCTCAATATATTAAAAAATACTGATTTATTTAATGGTACAAAAAAAAGTCAAAAAATTTGGATGAGTCATGGTGATAGTGTAGCAACACTGCCGAAAGATTTTGTAGCTACAGGAAAAACTTTTGATTGTTCTGTTGCTGCAATGAGTAATGAAAATAAAATGATTTATGGTTTGCAATTTCATCCAGAAGTTGCACACACACAAGAGGGCCAAACGATTATAAATAATTTTGTCTTTAAAATTTGTGAATGTAAAAAAGACTGGTCTTTGGATAAATATTGGAACCAAATTGTTAAAGATGTCAAAGCTAAAGTTGGCAAGCGCAGTGTATTTTTGTTGGTTTCAGGTGGAGTGGACTCCACAGTTTGTTTCGCAATGCTTGAAAAGATTTTAGGCAAGACTCGAGTTTTTGGCCTTCATATTGACAATGGTTTTATGCGCCTTAATGAATCTAGCCAGGTTAAAAAGATGTTAGCCAAAGCCGGGTTTGACGATTTAATGGTTATTGATTCATCGGACCAATTTTTAGAGGCAACCAAAGGTTTGGTTGACCCGGAAAGCAAGCGTGAAGCAATTGGAATTACATTTTTGAAAATAAAAGATGAGGTAATGAAATTGGAAAAAATGAATCAAAGAGATTGGATGTTAGGGCAGGGGACAATTTATCCAGATGCAATTGAGACTGGCGGAACAAAGCATGCAGATAAAATCAAAACCCACCACAACAGAGTTGAGGCGGTTTTAAAATTAATGAAGCTCGGCGCTTTGATTGAGCCAATAGTAGATTTATATAAAGATGAAGTGAGGGAAATTGGTAAAAAAATGGGTTTATCGTCCGCGTTAATCAATCGTCATCCATTTCCAGGACCAGGGTTGTCTATTAGAACTCTATGTAGCAATGGTCAGGTCAGCAAGATAGGCAAGATAAGCGAGATAAGTAAGTTGAAAAAGATTGTTGGATCAAGATTAAAATCTACAATTTTGCCATTGAAAAGTGTTGGAGTGCAAGGGGATAATAGAACTTATCGGCATCCAGCCCTGATTCAAGGAAAAACAAGTTGGCAGAAACTTCATGATTTGTCGGTTCGAATTACTAATGAGTTGAGTGAAGTAAACAGAGTGGTTTATTTAGTTAGTCCACAAAAGATTGATTTTAATAAAATTAAGATTAAAAAAGCTTACTTAACAAGAGAGAGACTAGATTTATTAAGAGAAGTAGATAATATAGTTAATCAAGAAACTAGGAAGTATAAAATTTATAAGGATATTTGGCAATTTCCAATTGTCCTTGTGCCACTAAGTTTAAATGGGGGAGAGGTAGTGATACTTCGACCGATTGAGTCGCTAGAAGCAATGACTGTTAATTTTTATCAAATGAAACAATCAATTTTGAACAGCATTGCCAATAAAATAATGAAAGTTTCCGGAATAGACATGGTGCTTTATGATGTAACCAATAAGCCGCCAGGAACGATTGAGTGGGAGTAGAGATAAACAAGATAAGTTTTTAGCAAGATAGGCAAGATAAGAATTGTTTTATCTTGTTTTTTAAATAAAAAAACATCCTCAAATATTTTTGTGGACGTTTTTTAGATTCTACTAGCTTTCCATTTCTAGCTCTTCAATAGTAGTTTTGTTATGTTCTTGCCAACCAGAAAATGGTGTTTGCCAAGAGTTAATAATCACATAAATTGCAATTGCAGTAGCGCCGATAATAAGTAGTAAGTGAAACCAATTTATCTTGGCTGATGATTTGATAAACATGTAGATATTATAGCATGTTTTATTTGGTTATAGAATATATAATGTAGATTAAAAATACATACTTTCAAATTTTAAATCTTTAATTTTTAATTTCAAATAAATTTCTAAATTAAAATTTTTAAATATTAAAAAATAAAAATTTAAAATTAATTCAAAATTGGAAATTTAAAATTATTTTTTATTATATATTTTAATTTATGTATTTTATTTTTTCTTTTTAATCTTTAATATCGTCCCTATTCCTAAGATTGTAACAGCAGAAATTGCCGAGACTATATATTTATTTTTATTTTTTGGTTCATTATCTTCAA
>FLOH01001142.1_pt1 | contig 43410 bp, 41 predicted proteins | sample 756751 | NCBI WGS metagenome assembly FLOH01 (sample SAMEA4026879, study PRJEB14308) | marine metagenome | biome: coastal water; material: water | depth 74 m
TGATCGTCTGATCCTGGCCCCTCCCTGTCGGAACGCCGGTGAGGGTTTCGACACGGGGGTAGACAACAATGCGATCGACACTCCCGAAGCTTGAAACTGACTCGGTGAACCCGAGAGGATCGCCGATGGTCACGTTCGAGGGGCCAACCCGGTACACGCCCCGAGGTCGACACAGGACCTCGTAGCGGCCTGCCATGGTGTCCCCGTCGGACACCCTGTCCGCTACGAAGGTCGCGGACCCGAGACCGTGCACCCGATCCTCGACGGTCACGCGATACACCTTCCGACGTGATTGCAGCGACAGATCGACAATGGCGCGCTCGCCGTCATGGAGCTGTTCGGGATTGACGAGCCTACGTAGCGTCAGCCGTGGTGCGGCAACTCGTACATATCCGGCACCGCCGAGAACCGCCACGATCAGGAACACTGCGAGGGCGAGGAGGAGATCCTCTCCGAACCCAGCCCATAACACCGCGAGTGCGGCCGCAGCGCCAACCGCAGCCCATCCGCGTGTGGTCGGCATCAGCCCGTCGACCGTGTTCCGGGTACGGGAACCGAAGCGAGGACTTCATCGAGCACGTTCACGACCGTCGTCCCGCGCATTTGCGCCTCAGGGCGGATTACGAGTCGATGGTTGAGGATCGGCTTGAGAATGGACTTGACATCGTCGGGGCTCGCGTAGTCTCGACCGTCGCCGGCGGCAACAGCGCGGGAAGCCCGTTGGAGGAAGAGCGTTGCCCTCGGTGAGGCACCAAGAAGGATGTCGGGATGCTGACGTGTCGCTTCAGCAAGGTCGATGAGGTAGCCGCGAAGAACGTCTGCTACATGGATCTGGCGCGCAATGGACGTCATCCTCACGATGTCCTCCGCGTGCACAACCGGCTTCAATTCGTCAAAGCTCGATCCCGCACCGTGGGTCTGAAGCATCTCGAGTTCCTTTGAGCGGTCGGGATACCCCATGGCGACGCGCATCATGAAGCGGTCGAGCTGTGCCTCGGGGAGCGGGTAGGTGCCCTCGTGCTCGATCGGGTTCTGCGTTGCAATAACGATGAATGGGCGATCAAGAATGTGCGTTTCGCCGTCAACAGTGATCTGGCGTTCCTCCATGGCCTCGAGGAGCGCCGCCTGGGTCTTGGGGCTCGCTCGGTTGATTTCGTCGCCGAGCAGCACGTTTGCGAATACGGGACCGGCGCGGAAGTTGAAGGTCCCCGTTTCGCGGCTCCAGACAGAGACGCCGGTGACATCCGCTGGGAGGAGATCTGGTGTGAACTGGATCCGTTGGAAGGTGCAATCGATGGATCGAGCGAGCGCCTTGGCAAGGAGGGTCTTACCGACGCCTGGGACGTCTTCAATGAGCACATGGCCCTCGGCCACGAGGCTTGTGACGACGAGGTCGATCGTAGAGCGCTTGCCCTGGATGACTCGTTCAATGTTCTCAGCAACAGTGCGATATCTGTCGCCATACCAATCAAGGTCTGTCTGCGCCAGGGACACAACGCCTCCTTTGGGTCCGACTGAAGCAAGCGGAACCATACCGCGTCGGACGCACTCCGCACAGAAGAATCCGACATTTCAAGCCCACAGGTGACCCTCGCAACGGTGATCCGGTCCCGCGATGAACGCCGTTTCCACGGTCGTTTGGCGATTCGCCACTGTGCCTTCGTGGCTACATTCATGGCATGTTCTCCCCAAGCAACCTCCTTGCGGTCCTGGTTCGTCCCTACTTGTGGCCGACCGCAGTGGGTGCTTGGTTTGCATTCACCCCTCGAAACTGGTGGAGAAACCCCCCATTTCTCCCGATTCCTGATCGATCGGTGATCGATTGGCGAGTGACTACTGCCTATGGACATTCGGATATGACCCTTGCCACATACGACATGCTTTCGTATCTTCGTTGGAGACGGAAACAGGACCGTTAGGACACGAAAGGGAGTTCTGTGCACGCGCGATCACTACGCGAGGATCTCCTCGGCATCGATGGAGTCGAAGGGGCGGACATTGACGGTGACTCAGAGTCACCGTCAGGCCTCAAGATCCGGATAGCTGAGGGAGCCGATCAACATTGGGTGGGTCAGGAGATCCGACGCGTCCTCTCGTCCCATGGGCTTGGGACTGACACCAGGTTGCCTGGCGAACCGACCTCCGAACCTGCCCCAGCTGCAATAGCTGCTGAGGCTATTGCATCGGTTTCCGAGCTTGCCGCAGAAGCAACCAAGACATCAACTCTGGTGTCCGTTGCAGAGGGCGGTACGGCCGTAGACCAATCTGAGAAACGAATCATTGATTTGACCGAGGATCCACTTGTGGGCCAGGTGGATGACGAGGTGGATGACAAAGTGGAGGCAGTCGAGCCGCTCGTCGAACCGCAGCGACCACGTCAGACCGTGAGGGCAGAGGCAGCCGTCACGAGCATCGAACGGGTGTCGGTGGACGAGGGTCGCTCAGGAATAGCGGTGACCATCGTTGCAACCGATGGCCGCTCAGAGACTGATGTTGCACGTTCGACCGAAGGCGGTGTCGATCGAGCAGTGGTGCTCGTCGCAGCTGGCCTTGCGGCACCGAACAATCCGGATCCCATCGTGATAGATGTGGATGAGCGGAGAATCGACGGTGTCGACATCGTGATGATCGTGCTCGACTGCAACGGCAGAATGGCCGCTGGAAGTTCGGTCATCGGTGCGGGTCGGGCGTATGCGCTTGCCCGTGCGACATGGGCTGCGGTCGCCATCTGAGTCTCAACCACATGCCCGGCCAACGGGTGCCGGACACCGCGAGAATCCTCGAGAGGTGCTCGCGTTGTCCGGTGACTGGTTTCTGGGACTCTGCGCGAACGTAGTTCAGTCTGAGCCGGTCGGAACGATGAGCTCGACCACCACATCTCGACTCTTGCCAGTTCTCCCGATCTGATCAACAGCCTTGACCTTCGGTTCGGCGTGGTCGGACAATCCGAATGCCGAGCGATATTCCCCATATTTGGATACAACGTCCCGCACGACCATCCGTGTGTGGTCTTCGCCAGCGGTGCGCAGAACTTCCAGGTCTTCTTCGCCGGTCGCGATGACCGTCGCACCCGCAGAGCGAATGTCAGTCACCATGATCTCTTGAATGATTTTGTCCGGTGACAGCGCAGCGAGGTTTGCGACAAGCACGGCGTCGGCATTGTTATTGCGTACGATGTCAAGGAGCGCCTTGAATCCGGGACGGTCGGTAGGTGCGACCGCGGCGTGATTGTCCTGGCAGATGGCAACAAGTTCGTTTCCGCTGTCCCGTGCCCAACGACGAACCCGCTCGCTTTGTGCGAACGCGGTGTCTGGGTCTTTCAGACCAGGGGTCTGACGAACGTAGCCAGCTATACGCATGATGCCTTCCTGTGCACTGGTTTTCGTACCCATCGACACGCCCGATGTCGATCCAGTGTGGTACCAGTATCGCACTGGTGCGGACCGTGGTCAATCACTGTCGGAGAGTAGTTGAGTATACCGGTTGATCTACCGACGGCCTCTGTCCAATGTCCTGTGAAACCGATGTTACGATTCCGTCTGCCATGCGAACACTCGTGTTGAACGCCTCGAACGAACCGCTCTCGGTTGTTTCGGCGCGCCGAGCGCTCGTACTGCTTCTGCGAGACAGGGCCGACATGGTTGCTGACTCCGATCGGACATGGCGTGCGGAGACCGATGCCTTCAGGGTTCCTTCAGTGGTACGGCTCCGAAGGTTTGTGTCCGTTCCCTACCGAAGGTCGGTACCGGTAAGTCGGAGAGCAATTTTTCTGCGTGATGAACACCTGTGCCAATACTGCGGAAAACACGCCGAAAATGTTGACCACGTGATTCCGAAGGTGCAAGGCGGCACGCATCGCTGGGACAACGTTGTTGCGTCGTGTCGGCGGTGCAACACGCGAAAGGGAGGCAGGACGCCATCCCAGGCCGGTTTGGAGCTGCGCAGACAACCTGCGTCGCCTGGGCGATTCGACTGGGTACACGTTGCGGCGGGTGGGCATGCCGAGAAGTCGTGGCAACCGTATCTCAGCTGACGGACCGAACCTCGGATCAGCGGACGACGAGAACCGGGCATGAGGAACGGCGCACAAGCTTGGCACCGGTTGAACCGAGCAGTCCCTGGAATCCGCCGTGGCCGTGGGAGCCAACGATGATTGCCTCGGCTCCAAGTTCTTCAGCAAGAGCGATGATGTCTGATGCTGGGTCGTCCCCTTCGCGCACAACGGACTCGGCTGTTCCGCCTGCTTCGCGAATGGTCAGGACGATGGGCCGACAGAATTCAATGCGTTTGTCACCGAGGTACTGGGTGATCACCGCGTCGTCACCGGGCCATGAGCGGGACGTGGCTCCTTTTGTGTGGGGCGTCTCGACGTACTCAGCGTCAGCGTCGACGGCTGGGGTGGACGATTCGTCAAATCGTGCCTTGAGATCAGCGACCAGCGAACGCGGGACGCGCACAATGGTCGCCACGGTGGTGGTTCCTTCTGGACCTGCGAGGGACGCAGCGAAGGTGGCTGCCTTGTCGACGTCGATTGAGCCGTCCGTTGCCACGAGCACGTGCATTGTGATCCTCCCACGAATCGGTTTGCGCAAGTCACACTAGCGCCGTCATCCCGAGCGGCGCCGCGATCCACCTGACTGCCACCAAGGAGGCGCCGCCGGAACGCCGATTGGCTACGTCGAAATGCCGTGTGATTGTGCGATTCCGGTCAAGGCAGGCACGTCGATGCCTGCCTCCTCGGCGTGTCGCAAGGCCCGTGCCAGTCTCTTTGGCGCTGAACGTCCCGTGGTGCCGTGGTCTGGGTCACCCCGGAACGCACCGAGCATGAGGTCGTACATTGCGTCGGCATCTATCGGTCTCCCGATCAGGTGCTCCTGGATGGCAAGCACCTCATCGCCGACGTTGCGGGCGAGCTGTTCGTTGTTCGCCCAAAGGTCGCTCACTGAGCCGCCGGTCTCGAGGCCAGCGATGTTGGCGACGAGGATGTACAGGTTCTTGCCGACGAGCTCGTCTGCCACATGTTCTGTGGATGTCTCGAAGGCATCGATGCCCGATTCGCTGAGCGCTGTGACAAGTGTCGCCGCGTGTGGTCCTGCGATTGGTGTCGGAACGACCACGTTTGTATCGATGCCCGGCTTCTTCTCGAACCACACGACCGCCACGGTCGGGTCGGCAATACCGTGACGCTGCCAGTCCCGTGGCAGTAGCTCGTTCTGGATCAAGACTGCACCTGTCTTCCAGGAGTTTGGCAGCGAGGCCAGGACATCGTCGAGGTCGGCCTCGCCAACGGTGACGAGCACCATCAAGGGCTCCGGGTGAGCGGAAGCAACTTCGTCGATGGGGGTCGTCCGTGTCACAGGGACGACGGTGTGTCCGGCTCGCAGCAGCGCCTTGGCGAAGACGCCGCCCATCTCGCCGACGCCGATGAGTACAACGGGAGGTTTGGATGTGGTCATCGTGCGAGCGTATCGGAGATGGCGTCGAGTTCAATCATCCCTTGACGCCGATGCGCTGGTACTTGCGGACTGAGAGCGGAACAAAGATTGCGAGAATCAGCCCAATCCAGATGAGTGTGTACAGCACCGGATTCTGAAGCGACCACACACTCGGTTCTGGCACCAATTCGGGGATGTTTCCGAACAACTCCCGTACCGCTTGGGTCAGTGAGGAAATCGGATTCCATTCGGCGAACGTCTTGAGAACCGGCGGAAGGCTGTCTGCAGGAACGAACGCATTCGATATGAAGGTCAATGGGAAAATCACCATGAACCCTGCGTTGTTGATCACCTCAACGCTTGGGACCGACAGACCGACGAGCGCCATCACCCACGAGAACGCGTAGGCAAACAGCAGGAGCAGCCCGAACGCTGCGAGAGCACTCAGGATTCCGTCGTAGAAGCGCCATCCAACAATGAGCCCCGTCACCGCCATGACGAGCAGCGACAACACGTTGTATGCGACGTCGCTTGCCGTCCGACCGAACACAACCGCTGACCGTGACATGGGGAGCGAGCGGAACCGATTGATGATTCCCTTCTGCATGTCCTCGGCGAGACCAGCCCCCGTGAACGTCGCTCCGAAGACCACCGTCTGGGCGAATATTCCCCCCATCAGGAAGTCTTGGTATGCCAATCCAGGAATCACGATCGAACCGCCGAAGACGTACACGAACAAGAGAACGAACATGATCGGTGAGATCAATACGAAGACGAGAACCTCGGGGACTCGTTTGATTTTGATGAGGTTCCGTTTTGCTATGACGGCGCCGTCGGCGAACACGTAGCGGAGTTGCTCCATCAGGAACCTCCTTCGAGTGCGTCAGCTGGGGTGTTGATGTCGGCTCCATCCTCGGCTGCGTGACCGGTGAGCGCGAGGAACACATCATCGAGCGTCGGTCTGCGGAGTCCGACATCGCTCACGTCGACACCGTCGGCGTCGAGGGATCGCAGTGCTTGGGTCAGCGTGGCCGCCCCGCCGGTAATCGGAACAACAGCCGAACCGTCCCGTTCGTCAACATGAATCTCGCCGACTGCCACTTTGGCAAGGCTTTGCACGGCGAGGTGGATGTCGCTGCTGTTGGCTACGGTGAGTTCAATCCGTTCGCCGCCGACCTGCCGCTTCAGTTCGTCTGCGGTGCCGTGAGCGATTTCGATCCCGTGGTCGATCACGACAATGTCATCAGCGAGGTGGTCAGCCTCCTCGAGATACTGCGTCGTGAGGAGGAGCGTGGTTCCCTGGCCGACCAGATCGCGGATCACGTCCCACGATTGTGTCCGGCTACGTGGGTCGAGACCGGTGGTTGGTTCGTCGAGAAAGAGGATCGGCGGGGCTGCGACGAGTGCGCCTGCCAGGTCAAGCCTGCGCCGCATCCCTCCCGAGTATGTCTTGACGGGTCGATCCGCCGCTTCCGAAAGGTCGAAGCTTTCGAGCAGCTCGCGCGCTCGCTTGCGGGATGCTGCCTTGCCGAGGTGGTAGAGGCGACCGATCATGTCGAGGTTCTCGAAGCCCGTCAGATATTCATCGACAGCCGAGTACTGACCCGACAGCCCGATGCGTTTCCTCACTGACTCTGGTTCGGCGAGCACATCCGCCCCTGCGACGGTTGCCGTGCCGGAATCCGGCTTGAGGAGCGTCGTCAGGATTGACACGGCGGTTGTCTTGCCCGCACCATTCGGCCCGAGCAACCCAACAATGGTTCCCTCTTCAACGGAAAGATCGAGGCCGCCGAGCGCGACCACGTCTTTGTAGGTCTTCTTCAGACCATGTGCTTCGATAACAGCCACTGCGTGTCCTCCTGGATTCCCGAGCAGGTTATGGGTTTGGTGTGACAGAAATGGCGACGCTTTTCTGACGCCCACGGCGGGTACGTGTGAGGGCAGCGTTCCCGGCCGCCATCGACCCGAAAGCCACTGACACGCGAGTCGCGACTTTCGGCTCACCCCATGTGGTCAGCGGCTTTGCCGGTGGCGCTGAAGGTTCGGACCTCGATCGGTCGACCGATGGCGCCGGTCACCTTGGTTGCCCACTCGAGGGCTGTATCGAGATCCTCGGCGTTGATGATGTAGAACCCGCCAATCTGTTCCTTCGTTTCGGCGAAGGGTCCATCGGTGACGAAGACGTCAGCGTTGTCGCGTCGCACGACACGCGTCCCCTCAGTGGCATGGAGAGCTCCACCGAACACAAATGCACCCGCTTCATCCATCTCGGATTCGAGCTCGATGACCGCCGTCATGAAGCGTTGCATGTCCTCAGGCGATGGCGGTGTACCTTGCGATTCGCCTTCGACCGCATAGGTCGTCAGTAGGTATTGGTTCATTTCTTGCTCCTTGCAGCACGGTGCGAGCTGTTCTCGCGTTCACCATACCGACGAACGGAACACCCTCGCCTCGACACCCAATGTCACGAGTCTTTTGGGTTTGAGGGTAAGGGCTGATTATTGCCTCGTGGGGATAGCATCCCGCAGCTAACGGGCACGATTCCTCGTGCCATCTACCGAACAGGGGACACCCACCGTGAAGAAACTCATCGCGCTCGCGCTCGCAGCGACATTCGTCGTTGCAGCGTGCTCATCGAGCACAGACGACGCCGTAGCGACATACTGCGACGATCTCAGTCAATTGAAAACAGCGATTGCGTCGATCGACACGCTCTCAGCGACGTCGACGGTCGACGATGTTACTTCCGCGAAGGAAGACATCACGAGCGCACAGGAAGCGGTCGTTTCGAGCGCCTCAGACGTTGAGGACGCAGTAACAGCTGACATCCAGACCGCTCAGCAGACGTTCATCGATTCCGTCAAGGATGTCGCGGGCGACAGCTCAGTGTCCGACGCCATTGCCGGTATCAAGACTGCGGGCCAGGCCTACGTCCAGTCTGTTGAAGCGGCGATTTCGCAGGTCAGCTGCTCGTAGCACAACCCACGTGGATGTAGATCCACCCCACCAAGCATGAGAGTGGTCGCACCGATGAGTTCGGTGCGACCACTTTCGCGTAGCTCTCACCGAAATTCGCTCGGTACTTCTGTGGTCTCTCTTCTGACTTCTGACTTCTGACTTCTGACTTCTGACCTCTGACCTCTTATGTCTGACTTCTGATGTCTGACTTCTGACCTCTGACCTCTGATGTTTGTCTTCTGTCTTCTGTCTTCCGACTTCTGACCCCTGCCTCGTACTTCCCCCGGCCCGGCGCCATCCGACCTGGGATCTGAGATCTGGGATCTGAGATCTTGCTTCCTTGATCCTTGTCTTTTTGATCTTCCTCACCCACAAAGTGGACGAAAGGGGGCCGTTTGTGTTGACAAGTGGCGCGTGGTGGGGCATAGTGGGGGTCCGTGGGAGATTATTGATGGAGATTCCACAACATGTTTTTAGGCGAGTACAGCCATTCGCTGGACGAAAAAGGGCGCATTGTGATGCCGGCGAAATTTCGCGCCGGTCTCGAGCGCGGTTTGGTCGTCACGAAAGGCCAGGAGCGCTGCCTCTATGTATTCCCGATGGACGTGTGGGATACCGAGTCAGAGCGTGTCCGGCGACTACCTCGTACGGACAAACGAGCTCGCAACTACTCCCGCTCATTTTTTGCGTCAGCTTCAGACCAGTCGATGGACCGAGCAGGGCGCTGTCAGATCCCCGAACCGCTGCGTCTGTATGCGGGTCTCGGCAAGGACGTCACCGTCGTGGGAGTTTCAGATCGCGTCGAGATCTGGGACACCGAGACGTGGAACTCCGTTGCTGCCGAGGCCGACGAGTACTACGCCGGTATCGAGGAGGTGCTTTCGGAGGAGGGCATATGACACGAAACGTGATCGATCAAGAATCGTGGGCTGACTCGTGGTCAGTCCCCCGGATGCCAATTGGGAGGCCCCTTACTCCGCCCGCTTCCATGTTGGCGCCAGCGCTCCGGGGGGCTGACCATGGATCAGACCATGGACAGCTACCACGAACCCGTCCTTGTGAGGGAGTGCATCCCGATGTTCGCTCCGGCGGCGCACGGCGTGATCGTGGATGGCACGTTCGGCGGCGGTGGCCACACGCGGCATCTTCTCGATGCCTATCCGCAGGTGCGGATCATTGGGATCGACCGCGATCCAGATGCGATTGCCAACACGCCGAGCGATCCACGGGTGCGGGTCGTGCTCGGGAACTTCGCAGACATCGAACGGATCGTTCACGATGAGCTGGGCTCACCACCTGACGGTCCTGGGGTCGTTGACGGGGTTCTTCTGGACCTGGGCATCTCATCGCATCAAGTCGATGCCGCGGCACGGGGATTCTCCTATCACCGCAGCGGCCCGATCGACATGCGGATGGGTCGGGATGTGGCGCAGTCGGCTGGCGACATTGTTAACGAGTACGACCGCGACGACCTCCGTGATCTCATCCGCCGCTTCGGAGAAGAGCGTTACGCAGGGCGTATCGCGGACGCGATCATCGCATCGCGGCCTATCGGCGACACGACGGCCCTCGCGTCGGTCGTTGCAAACGCCGTCCCTGCAGCGGCACGCCGTTCCGGACACCCGGCCAGGAAGACGTTTCAGGCTCTCCGTATCGCCACGAATGCTGAGCTGGACGCACTCTCGACCGGTCTCGAATCCGCCATCGAACTTCTCAGACCGGGTGGGAGGATCTGCGTGATCGCGTACCACTCGCTCGAGGACCGCATTGTGAAGCGACGGATCGCCGAGGGCACGACCGACTGTGTGTGTCCGCCAGATCTTCCGGTCTGCGGGTGCGATCGGCGCGAGGAGCTCGAAGACCTCGGGCGATTCCGCCCCTCGGCTGACGAGATCGCCGGGAACCCCCGTGCGCGGAGTGCGATCATGCGAGTCGCACAGAAGGTGTCGCCATGACGGCCGGCGCTCTCCCTCGGTCAACGGCCCGCCGCGTCGGGGCACGAGAACAGGCGCGCAGACGTCCGGTCGTCCGACCGCTCGTGATATTCACGATCGCAGTCATCTTGGCCTTCTTTGCCGTCATCTACTCGAGGATCTCTCTCGACCGAACTGCATTCGAACTCCAGCGGCTCGATCGAGAGATCGTTGCGGAGCAGGAGCTCCATTGGGACCTGCGCGTCGACTATGCGCGACTCCAGGCGCCTGCACTGATCACACAACGGGCCGCCGCTCTCGGGCTCGTCTACCCGGAGGATCGTTACACGATCGAGATCTCCGGCATGGCCGACACGGTCGGCGGCCCAGAGGATCGATGGATGGATCTGCGAGCGCTGCTCGTGGAGCAGCCGTGACGATCGAAGGAGGGGAACGATGCGAAGGCCGAACGCTGGCGGCCACGCGACCGACCGTCGAGAGACGCTGAGGGCGGCCTGAGATGGCACAAACGAAGTTTCGCTTCGTCGACCTGCGGCTGATCGCGGTCGGGCTCGTCTTCGTCCTCGCGTGGGCAGGTATCGGCTATCGCCTCTTCCGTGTCCAGGGCGCCGATGCCGCTGAACTTGCTCAGCTTGGATTTGATCAGCGCGTTCGCCACGAGACGATTCAGGCAAAGCGAGGAACCATCTACGACCGGGCGGGTATCGAGCTCGCGGTCACCGTCTATGGGAAGGCGCTTGTCGCCGATCCGAGCCTCGTTGAGGCACCAGGGGAGGCGGCCGCGATTCTTGCTCCGATCGTAGGCGTCGACTACGTAGGACTGATCCAGCGGCTCGAAGGAGATGGGCGATTCACGTACGTTGCACGCAGGCTCGAGAGCGACACGGTCGAGCGAGCGCGCGAAGCGATCGAGTCGGCCGATCTGATCGGGTTCTCGTTCGTGGAAGAGCCGCTGCGTATCTATCCCTCGGGTGCCCTCGCCGCTCCGGTGATTGGCATCACGCGACTTGACGATGGGACCGGTATCGAGGGAATCGAAGCCGTGATGGAGACCGAACTCGCCGGGCATCCCGGCAAGCGAGTCGTCGAACGCGATCAGTCCGGCCGGGCGATCCCTCAAGCGGACTTCCTCCTCGAGCCTTCGGTGGCTGGTTCCGATGTCGTGCTGACGCTGGATCGCGAAATCCAGTACATCTCCGAGACGTCGCTCCAAGCAGGGATCGACCGCTCGGGGGCACTCGGCGGTTCGGTGATCGTCCTGGACATCGCGAACGGTGAGATCCTCGCCATGGTGTCACTCCCGGGCTTCGATGGATCCGACCGGTCGACGCTCGACCCGTCGACCCTCCGCAACCGTGCGATCACCGATGTATATGAACCGGGCTCTACCCTCAAGGTCGTAACCGTCGCTGCAGCCCTCGAGGAGGGTGTCGTTCGCCCCGATACACCGTTCGAGACCCCCAATGAGATCGTGGTAGGCGACCAGACCTACTCCGACCACGGAAGCAACCCACCCGTCATGACCGTTTCGGACATCGTCGCTCAGTCATCCAACGTCGGCACCATCAAGATCCAGAGTCAGCTCGGGAACGAGGCGCACTACCGGTATCTCGACGCGTTCGGCCTCGGCCGTCCCGCCTCGATCGATTTCGCCGGCGAGTCGACCGGACGCCTTGACCACGTGTCAGAGTGGAACAATGTGGCGGCGGGCCCTTCGGCAGCGATCGGCTATGGCGTGGGAGCGACCCCGCTCCAGATGGCCTCTGTCTTCGCGACCCTCGCCAACGACGGCGAATGGGTCGAACCGCACGTTATCGCAGAGATCGTCGCGTCGGACGGAGAGCGAACGATCACCGAGCCGAGGAGCCATCGGGTTGTCTCCGCCGAGACGGCGCGAACGATGCGGACGATGTTGCGACGAGTCGTTGAGGACGGCACCGGATTTCGCGCCGCCATCGACGAGTTCCCGGTCGGAGGCAAGACCGGAACGACCGACAAATTCGACGTCGACACCGGGAAGTACAGTGACACGGAGACAATCGCCTGGTTCATCGGGATCGCTCCGATCGACGATCCCAAGATCGTGGTGGTCGTCGTCCTCGACGCACCCGGCGGAATGATTGCCGGCGGCTACGACATGTCATTCGGTGGAACCTCCGCTGCTCCGATCTTCGCCGAGATCGCAGAATCCACCCTCCACCAACTCGGGGTGTCTCCTACACACAACGGCGATGCCTGATCCCGTCCTCCTCTCGGATCTCGTCCGTCGTCTCCCCGGCGGCGGACGACTCGAGGGTGCGGATGCGCAGATCACCGGTGTGACTCACGACTCGCGCCTTGTGGGTTCTGGTGACCTCTTTGTCGCGATCCCCGGCGAGCAGCATGACGGTCATGACTTCGTGGACCGCGCGATCTCTGCGGGGGCCGCAGCGGTTGTCGTTGAACGCGATGTCGGCAGCCGAAGCCAGATCGTCGTGTCCGATGCTCGAGCAGCACTGCCCTGGATGGCAGCTGCTGTGTATGGGGAGCCTTCCCTCAGACTCCCGGTGGTCGGTGTTACGGGAACGAACGGCAAGACCACGGTTACGCACATGATCGAACGGATTCTGATTGCGTCCGGACGCATCGCCGCGATCGTCGGCACCGTCGGTGCGAGGATCGGCGATACGTCGAGGTCAGTAGCGAGAACGACACCGGAAGCATCCGATCTCCAGCGGCTTCTCTCCGAGATGGTCGATGCGGGTGTCGACGTGGCAGCGATCGAAGTCTCGAGCCATGCGGTCAGCCTCCATCGGATCGACGGGATCCACTTCCGGGTAGCCGCCTTTACGAATCTGATGCAAGACCACCTCGACTTCCACGGCGACATGGAGTCGTACTTCGCTGCGAAGGCTTCCCTGTTCACGGCCGATCGAACGGACCATGCAGTGATCGCCATAGACGGTGAACCGGGCAGGAGGATCGCCGCCGCAACCGATGTGCCGGTGACCACAGTGGCGCTCGATCGCGACGCCGATGTCAGGGCATCGTCGATTGTCGAGTCGATCGCCGGCTCCTCATTCGTCCTCACCACCAAAGGGCGGCACTTCCCGGTTGAATTGTCGATCCCCGGACGATTCAACGTCGAGAACGCGACGGTGGCCGCGGCTGTTGCCCTCGAGATTGGCGTCGACGATGTGACTATCTCCCGGGGTTTGTCGTCCGTCGGAACGATCCCCGGTCGATTCGAGCGCATTGAGACCGGCCAAGACTTCGGAGTGATCGTCGACTACGCGCACACCCCTGATGCCATTGAAGCCGTCATCGCCAGCGCCCGCCGCATATCGGAAGGTCGCGTCATTGTCGTCTTCGGAGCAGGGGGAGATCGCGATAGGGAGAAACGTCCGGCCATGGGGAGGGCGGCGAGTCGGGCCGACGTCGCCATCCTGACCTCCGACAATCCGCGCTCGGAGGACCCGGCAGCGATCATGGAGGCCGTTCGCGCGGGGATCCCCGTAGCAACCGCGATTGCCGAGGAACCCGATCGGCGCCGCGCGATCCGAGCCGCCCTCGAGGCAGCGGGATCGGGCGACCTCGTTCTCGTCCTCGGAAAGGGGCACGAGGTGGGCCAGGAGATTGCCGGCAAGATCGAACCGTTTGACGATCGAGACGTCGTGACCGACGAACTGAGAGCCATTGTGGAGTCGGCAACATGACGGGCCCGTTGGAGTGGACGCTCGCGACGGTGGCCGCAGCGGCCGGTGGAGTCATCGACGGTGATCCGACGATGCCAGTGCACTCGATCTCGACCGACTCCCGAGCCGTGGAGCCCGGGTCGGTGTTCGTCGCGATCCGCGGTGAGCGGCATGACGGACACGACTTCGCCGCCGATGCCGTCGGAATCGGTGCCGTCGCAGCCCTCGTCGAGAGAGGAACCTGCGCGGGTCTGGTACCCCGTATCGAAGTCGAGAACACGACAACCGCCTTGCGTGATCTCGCCGCATACCGCAGGAGCGAGCTTCAAATGCCCGTGGTGTCGGTGACGGGTTCGACCGGCAAGACGTCGACCAAGGACTTGCTTGCCGCTGCAATACCGGGTTCGTGGGCATCCCCTCGGTCGTACAACAATGAGATCGGCGTCCCTCTCACCGTCCTCAGCACACCGGACGACGCGACGGCATTGGTGATCGAGGTTGGTTCCCGTGGACTCGGCCATATCAAGTGGCTCATGTCGGCGATTCGCCCAACGGTTGCCGTCATCACCAACCTTGGCGTCGTCCACTTCGAGACTTTCGGCTCGCGCGACGCCGTCGCCGACGGCAAGTGGGAGCTCGTCGAGGGCCTGGCCGAAGGCGCCACTGCCGTCCTGCCGGACGACGAACCCCGGCTCCGGCGTGAACATCCCGGTCCCACCGTCACCTTCGGAGAGAGCCCGGAGGCATTGGTTCGTATCTCGAACCTCTCAGCCGACGACGAAGGCCGCCCTTCGTTCGAGATTCGATCGTGCGGCCGGATTCTCCCGGTCACGCTGTTGATGGCGGGGCCACACAATGCCCGCAACGCGGCGGCAGCGTTTGCAGCCGCAACGGCCATCGGAATCGACCCTGGGATAGCCGCGTCGGGATTGTCGACGGCGGTCGCCTCGCCGTGGCGAATGGACGTCAGGACCGGGCGTTTCACCGTCGTCAACGACGCATACAACGCCAACCCGACCTCGATGGCGGCGGCCCTGCGAACCGTGGCTTCGATGCCCGGCCGGTCCTACGCCATCCTCGGCGAAATGGCCGAGCTTGGCTCGATTACGACCGAAGAGCACCGACGGATAGGCGTTCTTGTTGCGGATCTCGGATACCAGGATGTTGTCACGGTCGGGCAGGATCACGGCCTTGCCGCCGAAGCAGGTGGCAGGAACTTCGAGAATGCCTCCGACGCGTTTGACCGCATCATGGAGCAGGTCCGCGAAGGGGATGTGGTCCTGGTGAAGGCCTCGCGTTCGGTCGGACTCGAGGCGGTCGCCGAGAGGCTCGTTGAGGTTGCCGCTTCATGATTCAGTTGCTCATTTCCGCAGCGATCGCATTCGCCTTCACGATCTTCGTGACGCCGATCGCGATCCGTGTGCTCCGGGCTCACAGCATCGGGCAGTTCATCCAGGAGGACGTGCATGGTCACATGCACAAGAGGGGGACCCCGACGATGGGCGGTGTGGTCCTGATCCTCGGGACCGTGCTCGGCTACGTCGTTGCGCACTTCAGTCTTCTCACCGTCGGGAAGGGTCTGGACTTCAGCATGAGCGTGTTCGCTCCGGAGGGTCTCCTCGCCCTCTTCGCTTTCGTCGGCATGGGGGTGATCGGGTTCCTCGACGACTTCACCAAGTACGCCAGAAAACACAACCAGGGTCTCTCGAAGCGATGGAAGTTCCTCGGTCAACTCGCTGTGGCAGCAGTATTCGCCGGGTGGTCGGTGCACATCGGCATCTCCACGGAACTCTCGTTCGTTCGGCCGATCGGTATCGATCTTGGGCCGATCCTGTACTTCGTTCTCGTCCTCTTCATGCTCACTGCCGCGGCCAACGCGGTGAATCTGACGGATGGGCTTGACGGCTTGGTTGCCGGGTCGGTCTCGCTCGTAGCCGGTGCCTACGTCCTGATCGCCTTCTGGCAGTGGAGAAACATCGCGGAGTACGCCGTGAACCTCAACGGGGCGCTCGACCTTGCGACCCTGGCCGCTGCCGTTGTGGGAGCAGCACTCGGGTTCCTATGGTGGAACGCCGCACCTGCGAAGATCTTCATGGGTGATACCGGCTCGCAGGCCCTTGGTGGGGCGCTCGCTGCGCTCGCCCTGCTCACCAATACCCAGTTCCTTCTCGTCCTACTCGGTGGTCTCTACGTCGTCGAGACGCTCTCGGTCATCGGCCAGGTGTTCGCTTTCCGCGTGTTCGGCCGACGCATCCTCCGGATGGCTCCGATCCACCACCACTTCGAACTCAAGGGCTGGCCGGAGACGACCGTGATCATCCGATTCTGGATCCTGGCCGGAATAGCGGTTGCCCTCGGTGTCGGCGTGTTCTACGCGGACTTCGTGACGATCACCCAAGTTGGGGCACCGTGAGAACACTGATTCTCGGGGCGGCCGTCAGCGGAGCCGCCGCCGCCGGGCTCGCGGCGCACCTCGGTTACGGGGTGTCGATCTACGACCGCTCATCGGAGTCCACGATTCCCCTGCGTGAGAAGGGTTACGCGGTGCATTCAGGAGCGTGGGCGGATCACCTGCTCTCCGACATCGATCTCGTGGTCGCATCACCGGGATTCCCCGAGCACGCTGCTCCCGTACGGCATGCCCTCGCCGGCGGGATCGAGGTCATCAGTGAACTCGAATTCGGCGCACGGCGCCTCACCGTTCCGTACGTCGCCGTAACCGGCACGAACGGGAAGACAACCGTTACGAACACGATCACCGACATGCTGATCGAGAGCGGCATCGCTGCAGTGTCCGCGGGGAATATCGGACTGCCAGTATCCGGTCTCGTTGATACGCCCGCAGCTGTCGTCGTTCTCGAGGCGTCGAGCTTTCAGCTCCGATTCATCGACCGGTTCCACCCGGTTGCGGCCGGGATCATCAACATCGCCGCCGATCATCTCGACTGGCACGGCTCGATCTCGGCGTATGCCCACGCCAAAGCCAGGATCTTCGAGAATATGTCGGCGGACGACCTGGTCGTCTACGGCGCCGATGACCCAGGAGCCGCTGAGGTTGTCGTATCGGCTGAGTGCCGAACCTCAGGCGTGAGTGGAGTCGTGGTTTCTGAAGATGGTATTGGACCGGTCAACGGCTCACTGCAGATAGACGGGAAACGGTTCCCGATTCCGACGACCGACCCGTCCTGGGTGACGGACCTCGGAATCGCGGCGGTCATGGCAGCTTCGGTCGGTGCCACCGATGGAGGTATTGCGGCGGTTCTTGCCGGGTTCACCCCTGGTCCGCACCGGCGCCGGACGGTCGGGACACGCAACGGCATCACATGGATCGACGATTCGAAGGCGACGAATCCGCACGCGGCTCGCGCCGCGGCCGAGGCATACACGAGTGTGGTGCTCCTCGCAGGGGGCCGCAACAAGGACCTCGATCTCTCAACGATCGCACCCCGATCGGTTCGTCATGTCGTCGCATTCGGAGAAGCGGCGCCGTCCATCGCGGCAGTTGTTGGGACCCCGGTAAGTGTTGTTGGTGATCTCGCAGAGGCCGTCGCAGTTGCGGGTCGGATTGCGGTCATCGGAGATACCGTCTTGCTTGCTCCAGGCTGTGCGAGTTTCGACGAGTTCGACTCTTACGCCAGCCGAGGGGATCGGTTTGCCGCACTCGTCGCCGCTGCGGAGGTGCCGAAATGACGGGCAGGACGACCCCCTTCGACCATGCTACGCGCATGATTGAGTCCGCCCCGGATCCCGTGATGCTGGAGGACGCCGACGCGCGGTCGTCGGTTCGGCAAGAGATCCGTGATCGTCGGGTTGCGCGGACACTCCATCTGAGTGATCGTCGAACGGTGTTCCTCGTGGTCCCCGTCATCATGCTGCTCATCGTTGGTCTCGGTGCGATGCTGTCCGCTTCCTCGGTCATCTCGATCCGGGAGACCGGTGACCATCTGTTCTACATCAAACGTCAGATCATCTGGGTCGGGGTGGGACTCGCCTCCCTCGTTGTGTTCGCCAGGATTCCGTATCGGTGGTATCGCCGATTCGCGATCCCCATCTTCCTCGTTGCGGTGGCGGGCCTCGTGGCCACGCTCGTCGTCGGCGACGTCCGTGGCGGTGCCAGGCGATGGATCGAGATCGGACCACTTACGATCCAGGTTTCGGAGTTCGCCAAGGTTGCGACGGTGATCGTTCTTGCTGCCGTCCTCGCCAAGAAGGATCAACTGCTCCAGCGCCTGCCCCACTTCCTTCTGCCCGTGACCACGATTCTGAGCGTGGTGTCGGTGCTACTGCTCCTGCAGCCCGACTTCGGCACCGCGCTCCTGATCGGGGCTGCCGCCTTCGCCATGCTGATCGCCTCTGCGGCTCCGCTTGGGTTCATCGTCGGACTCGGCGGGATCTCAGGGATCCTTGCAGTTGCCGGCGCCTTCGGTATGGACTATCGCAGAGCCCGGATCACAGGGTTCCTTGATCCCTTTGCCGATCCGCTCGGTACCGGCCACCAAGCCGTCCAAAGCCTGGTAGCGCTCGGGTCGGGAGGATGGTTCGGGGTCGGTCTCGGGGCTAGCCGTGCACGCTGGTCCTTCCTGCCGAACGCCCACACCGACTTCATCTTCGCGATCATCGGCGAGGAGACGGGTTTCGCCGGTGCGTCGCTTGTCATCGTGCTCTTCGCGTTCTTCGCGGCGGTGGGTATCAGGATCGCCCTCACGGCACCCGATGTCTTCGGCCGACTCCTGGCGGTCGGCATCGTCTCCTGGCTGACGTTCCAGGCCCTGGTCAACGTGGGCGGCGTCGTTGCGGTGCTTCCGATCACCGGTGTCCCGCTTCCGTTCGTCTCCTCCGGCGGCAACGCCATGATCGTGAGTCTCGCCGCGATCGGCATTCTGGTGAACATCTCCCGAACGGGGAACAATGCTGAATCGGCTGCGCCGTGACCTTTGCCTTTGCCGCAGCAGGCACGGGTGGCCACATCTACCCGGCACTTGCCGTCGCCGGAGCGCTGGTCGAATCCGGAGTTTCGGCTTCCGACATCGTGTTCTTCGGTGGTGATCGACTCGAGACGCGGATCGTTCCCGGGGCTGGATTCGAGCTGATCCAACTCGAGGTGCGAGGTCTCAAGCGATCTCTGACCACCGACAACCTCATGCTGCCCGTGATCGTTCGTCGAGCTACGGCCGACGTGGCGGATGCCTTGCAGGCCCGTACGCCCGGCGTCCTCACCGTCTTCGGCGGATACGTGAGTGTTCCTGCCGCACTGGGCGCGCGCAGGATCGGCATGCCGTATGTGATCCACGAACAGAATGCTGTGCCGGGTCTCGCGAACCGATATGTCGCCAGGCGTGCGACCAGGACGCTCGCCGCGTTCGCTCCCGCACTCGACCGACTCAAGAACGCCGAGATCGTTGGGAATCCGCTCAGCAGCGCATTCGACGGCTACAAGCGCGACGAGATCAGACCAGAGGCACTCCTGCGCTACGGCCTCGCACCGGATTTGCCGGTCGTCGGCGTCTTCGGTGGTAGCCAGGGCGCCAAGGCCCTCAACGACTCGGCCGCCGAGTTCGCACTCACGTTCGGTGAGACGGTATCGGTTCTGCACCTCACTGGACCCGACCACCACGACTTCGTCGCAGAGCAAGCGCGTGCTGTTGCGAACTGGGTCACCGCCCCGTTCGAATCCGACATGAAGTTCTTCTTCGCAGCATCGGACGTCGTTCTCTCCAGAGCCGGGGCGATGACGGTGAGCGAACTTGCCGCTACGTCGACCCCATCGGTCGTCGTACCGCTTCCGGCAGGGAAGGGATACCAGGCGCTGAACGCACAAGACCTCGAGCGAGCAGGAGGATCGGTGGTCATCGATCAGGATCGGATTGCCGACGTCCCCCGACTTCTTTCGAGTCTCGTCGCCGACCCCGATCGGCTTGATGCCATGCGAAGCGGAGCGCGTTCGGTGGCGAAACCGGAGGCTGCGTGTCGCGTCGCCGCCATTCTCAAGGAGGTTGCCGGTGTCTAATCCGCCGACCATCGCGCTCGAGGAGATCAGGTCTATCCACATGATCGGTGTCGGCGGCTCCGGGATGTCCGGGCTTGCCAAGCTTCTGGCCCAACGCGGCATTCGCGTTACGGGCTCTGACGTAAAGCCGTCCGCTGTGATCGATTCCCTCGCGGGGGTGGGCGTTGAGACCTGGATCGGTCATCGACCGGAGCAGATCATGGGCGCCGACGTCGTCGTCGCGTCGTCGGCGGTCCCCGATCACGACCCGGAACTCAGGGCGGCCCGACAGGCCGGCATGGTGACGGCGCGAAGGCCGGCGCTCCTTCGGGGGATTACGGCAGCGTTTCCGACCATTGGGTTCTCGGGCACACATGGAAAGACCTCCAGCACCGCGATGGCGGTCGCCGGTCTACGTGCTTGTGGATTGGATCCCTCGTTCATTGTGGGCGGCGAAATCTCAGACCTGAATACCGGTGCTCACCTTGGCGCTCACGATCTGCTGCTGCTCGAAGCCGACGAGGCGTTCGGCACGTTCCGACATTTACGACTCGCCGGTCTCGGTGTGACGAACATCGAGGCGGATCACCTGGACTACTACCGAACCGTGACCGCACTTGAAGAAGCGTTCGCTCAGGTCGCAAGCCGAACCGACGGCCCGGTCGTGGGCTGCATCGACGACGCCGGTGTTCGCCGGCTGGCTCAACGCTCAACGGTGATCGGCTACGGCAGGAGCACCGATGCCGCATGGAGAATCGAGGATGTGGCCCTCAGTGCCGCACCGTCGTTCTCGCTCACCGGTCAGGGAGTGACCAGACGAATCCGACTCCGGCAACCCGGGATGCATGTCATCAACAACGCCGCCGGTGTGCTTGCGCTTTTCGGCGAACTCGGATTCGATCTCGATTGTGCGGCGGTTGGCATCGAGCGTTCCGGCGGTGTGCGCAGGAGGTTCGAACTCAAGGCGAGGATCGGGGGAGTCACGATCATCGACGACTACGCCCACCATCCAACGGAAGTGGCTTCCACGATCAGCGCGGCCCGTACGATGACGCCGGGTCGACTGTGGGTCGTCTTTCAGCCGCACCGGTACACGCGCACCGCGGCGCTCGCCCCGTCGTTCGGCGCACCCCTCGCCGAAGCAGATCGGATCATCGTCACCGACGTCTACAGCGCGGGCGAGCGTCCCCAACCGGGAGTTACCGGCCGGCTCGTCGCCGAAGCCGTCAGCGCGAGCGGCGGCAACGTCACGTACATCGAGCGCCTCGCGGATGTGGCGGCACGGCTCGCGGAAGAGATTGAGTCCGACGACACCCTTGTGCTGATGGGCGCGGGAGACGTAGCGACGATCTGGACCCAGGTCGCCGACCGGATCAGGGAGGGTTCGTGAGCGACCGCCTCATGTCGACTCGGGGAGTGCGTGCCGATGTTGCGCTGGGGCCGATGACCACCTACAAGCTCGGCGGTTCGGCGGATTGGTTCGCCGAAGTAGAAGACGAGCAGCATCTGGTCGACGTTCTTGCCGCCACCAGCGACGGCGTGGACGTGCTGGTGCTCGGCCGCGGGAGCAACCTCCTCGTCGCCGACGCGGGCTACCGCGGATTGGTGGTCCGGCTCTCCGGCGCGTTCCTAGAGATTGCGGTCGAACCGGACGGTGTGGTCTGCGCCGGTGGAGCGGTCCCATTGCCACGGGTCGCGAGGACGGGAGCAGCGGCCGGTCGTTGTGGACTTGAGTTCTATGCCGGGATTCCCGGCACGGTCGGAGGCGCGGTGAAGATGAACGCGGGCGGGCACGGGAGCGATACCGCGACCCGTCTGCTCAACGCTCGGGTCGTCGCTCGAATCACCGGTGACCGACACGTTCGAACCGCCGCGGAATTCGATTTCGGCTACCGGCACTCGAACCTCGGGCCGGGAGAGATCGTGGTCTCTGCACGGTTCGCAACCGACCCGTGTGAGCGCAGTGCTGCCGAGGCGCGGATTCGTGAGATCACGCGGTGGAGGAAGGAACACCAACCGGGAGGAACCTTCAATGCAGGTTCGGTGTTCAAGAATCCGCCGAGCGATACGGCCGGACGTCTGATCGACGAGGTCGGGCTCAAGGGACATCGATGCGGTGGTGTCTCGGTTTCGGAAATGCACGCGAACTTCCTCGTGGCCGACGAACCTGCCACCGCGCAGGATGTGTGGGATCTCGTATGGGCCGTTCGTCGCCGGGTGGGCGAAGTTGCTGGGGTCTGGCTCGTACCTGAGATCCAGTTCGCGGGTGTGTTCGATAGAACCGGCAATGAAGCGATGGGACCGGAGACGGCCGAATGAACACGATGGACCACCGGATTGCCGAGCGGCGTCAGCAGGTGACGGAAGATCGAGCCCGAGGGCGACTCAGGTGGCTGATCTGGATCGTGGTGGCCGTGGGTGTTGCGGCGGCAGCAGTGTGGTTCGTCAATTCACCGATGCTCTCGATCCGATCGGTCGTGGTGACCGGTGCGGAGCGTACCGATCCGTCCGCGGTCGCCCTCGGCCTCGCCGTCGGGCCGGGAACACCGACCATGTCGGTGAACGCCGGTGCCGTTGAGGCGACGCTGCTCGAGGACCCCTGGATCGCGAGCGCGGACGTGATCGTTTCGTGGCCCGGCACGATCGAGATCCACGTCGTGGAGCGAGTGCCGATTGCTGCGATCGACATCGACGGCACGGTCTTTCAGACCGCGGTGGACGGCGTGCTGGTCGAGAGAGTGAGCGGCGGAGTGGTTCCTCCGTTGATCGTCACGGACCGCTCGGTGACCGCCCGGGTCGGGGATCGGATCTCCGACGAACCGACGCTGGGCGCGATCGAGTTCCTGGCGACGCTCCCTCCGGCGTTGCGGCGCTCGACGGAGGTCACGGTGGTCGGGGCCGTGGTCGGTGCCGAAGTCGATGGGATCATGATTGTGATGGGACGACCAACGGACATGGCGGCGAAGGCGGCGGCCGTCGAGGCCCTCATCGCCACGGGTATCGAGCGCGGCAGTCGGATCGACGTGACCGCGCCGCTTCGTCCCGCGGTCGCCCCGCCTCAATCTCAACTGGAAGGTGAGACGGAGACGCTGGAAGAGTCTTAACCTTTGGACTAACCTTGTTCCACCTGCGCGGGAGGCCCAGCACATGACCGATCCGAAGATTTCACCCCACACCTATCTCGCCGTTATCAAAGTGGTCGGCGTTGGTGGTGGTGGCGTCAATGCCGTGAACCGTATGATCGAGGCTGGGGTCGGTGGCGTTGAGTTCATCGCCGTCAACACGGACGCTCAGGCTCTCATCATGTCCGATGCCGATCTCAAGCTCGACATCGGCCAAGATTCCACTCGGGGTCTGGGCGCCGGAGCGAATCCCGAGGTCGGGCGTGAAGCGGCGGACGCACATCGCGCCGAGATCGAGGACGCCCTAACCGGAGCGGATATGGTGTTCATCACGGCGGGCGAAGGCGGAGGAACCGGAACCGGTGCCGCTCCCGTCGTGGCCGAGGTTGCGAAATCGCTCGGTGCACTGACGGTCGGCGTCGTCACGCGCCCGTTCGGATTCGAAGGTCGGCGCCGTTCGGTGGCCGCCGAGCAGGGGATCCAGACCCTGAAGCAGGCCGTTGACACCCTGATCATCATCCCGAACGAGCGCCTCCTCGAGATCGTGGACAACCAGACTCCTGTGGTCGATGCCTTCAAGATGGCGGATGAGATTCTCACCAACGGTGTCAAGGGGATCACCGATCTCATCACGACGCCGGGCCTCATCAATGTCGACTTCGCGGACGTGAAGACGGTGATGTCCGAGGCCGGATCTGCCGTCATGGGAATCGGACAGTCGACCGGTGACAGCCGCGCTCAGCAGGCTGCCGAGAAGGCAATCGCGAGCCCGTTGTTGGAGACATCGATGGACGGGGCACGAGGCGTCCTGCTCTCGATTGCCGGTCCGCGAGACATGACGCTTCACGAGGTGGCCACCGCGGCGTCCATCGTTGCCGATCACTCGGATGCGGACGCAAATATCATCTTTGGCGCCGTCGTCGACGAATCCCTCGGAGACGAAGTGCGGGTGACCGTCATCGCCGCCGGGTTCGAGAAGGAACAGACACGGACCGCGTTCGCCTCCGCTCCCACCGTCGGCGTTCCGATCGTACGCACGAGCCCGGACGAGGTGATGCGTCACGACGACGGAACCGACGAGATGGAGATTCCGGGCTTCGTCCAGGGATGATCCGGCCCGCGGGATTCCGCGGTGCGGCCTTCGGCAACGCAGAAGACGGAAACGGCCGGGACGATCCCGACCGGCGTGGGGTCATCTCCGATGAGCTTGGTATCCCGCGGCAGTGGGCGTTCGTCCGTCAGGTGCATGGAGGGGTTGTGCTCGGGGTGCAGCAACCAGGGCTCGCCGGGTCTGCCGACGGTCTGATCACCGACCAGCCAGGACTCCCGCTTGCGATCGCAACCGCGGACTGTGTGCCGATCATCATCGAAGGGGACCGTTCGGTCGCCATTCTCCACGCCGGGTGGCGCGGGATGGCAGCCGGGATTGTGCGGGGGGGAATCGAAGCGATGGAGGCACGTGGTGACACGCCGAGGCGGGCAGCGATCGGTCCCTCGATCGGACCGTGTTGTTACGAAGTCGGCGACGAGGTCAGAGCGGCCGTCGGCGAGTACGCATCGCGAACGACCTTCGCTACCCCGAGCGTCGATCTATGGTCGGCTGCCGCGGCACAGCTATCGGGTCTCGACACCTGGAGGTCGAACATCTGCACCTACACGGAACCAGGATTTCGGTCGTATCGTCGGGACGCGACCACGAAGCGACAAGTAGCGGTGGCATGGCTACCAGAGGACTGATCGAAGTTGGTGAGCGCGTTGCATCTGCATCGAGGAGATCGGGTCGAGATCCGGATTCCGTGATCCTGCTTGCCGTGTCCAAAGGACGAACGAACGCGGACGTACGCGAACTGCACGAAGCCGGGCAACGGGTGTTCGGAGAGAATCGGCCCTTGGGACTCCGTCAACGCATCGATGGTGATCTACCGAGAGACATCGATTGGCACTTCGTCGGGAACGTGCAGCGGAGGGCGATTAAGACGATCGCACCGTCGATCGTGCTCCTCCACTCCCTCGATCGCATGAGCCTCGCCGATGCGTGGATTCGACTCGACGAACCGCCTCCGGTGCTCATCGAGGTCAACATCGGCAACGAGCCGCAGAAGAACGGATTTGCCCCCTCCGAAATCTTTCGCATTGCCGACCATCTCGCCGTTGGGGGTGTCTCCGTTCGCGGGTTGATGATTATCCCGCCGAGCGTGCACATTGCAGAGGACGCCCGCCGATGGTTCGTCGCTTTGCGCGAACTCCGGGACATCCTCGTGGTTGAGCACCCGTCCGCCAGCGACCTCTCGATGGGCATGACCGACGACTTCGAAGTGGCCGTGGAAGAAGGCGCGAGCATCGTGCGCGTGGGACGGGCTATCTTTGAACCTGCGAACAACGAAATCAACGGACGCTCTCTCGAGGATTGACTATGGCAACGTTCTGGCAGAAGACGCTCTTCTACCTGGGCCTCGTCGATGATGACGACGACGCCGATGGTGGACAGGCCCGAGCTGGTACGCAGCCCGGCTCCCCGGGTGTCGAGGCGCCCCGTACGGTCACGGCTCGCCCGCCGGGAAGCGTCGCGGGACGCCGTGTCGACCCGCCGTCGTCGCAGCGCAGAGAGTCGTCCTGGGATCACACCGAGGCGGGCGTCTACGTTCAGCCGGGGGACCAGGCGAACCGCGCGTTCGAGTCGACCCATCGCCCGTCATCGGGGATGACCGACGTCATCGTGGCACGCAACTTCTCCGATGCTCAGATGCTCGCCGACGGTCTCCGATCGGGGCGTGCTCTCGTGCTCGACCTCAGATCGACCGAACCCGAGATGGTTCGCCGACTCGTCGATTTCACGTCGGGGCTCACGTATGCGCTCGACGGAAAGATGGCGAAGATCTCACAGGGCGTCATCCTCGTCAGCCCGGCAGGTGTTTCGGTGAGCAGTGATGAGCTCGACCGCCTCGCCACGCTCGGGCTCTATCGATCGTCCTGATCCGTGCTTACCCTCGTTTGCGGCATTCTCCGACTCGCAGTGTGGGTCATCATCGCGTGGATCGTCCTGAGCTACGTCGTCTCATTCGGGCGACTGGGTTGGGATCATCCGGTCCGCCGTCTCTATGACGGACTCTCCAGGGCGATCGAGCCACTCATGCGCCCGATCCGGAGTGTCATCCCACCCGTGAGGATCGGAGGAGCAGCACTCGATCTCTCGCCGCTCATCCTCATCATCGGTGTGAACCTGCTGCTCGTCGTTATCTGCTGATCAGGCTCCGACGATACTGAGGGCGACGACGGCGTCGTCGATGGTGACGGGGTTCGCTTGAGCCGAATCGTCTCTCCTGATCTCCGCTGCCAGAACCTCACCTGCGATGAAGACGTCGTGAACGGCGAATGCATCGACGATGGAGGCATCATCGGACGCCCAGAGAAGCCGGATGCGATCGGCAACCTCGAAGCCCTCCGCACGCCGCATCGACTGGATCCGGTTGACGAGTTCGCGCGCGACACCCTCGATGCGGAGATCACCGGTGAGGTGGGTATCGAGCGCAACCGTGATCGAACCCTCCGTTGCGACGACCGTCCCCTCCCGCGGGCTCCGAAGGACCACGACGTCTTCAGCAGTCAGCACGTCCTCCCCGATCGTGATTTCGCCGGTGTCAAGGAGTTCGGCAACGGCGTCGTGGCTCAGGTTGGAGATCGCCTCGGCGATGGTCTTTGTTTCCTTCCCGAACCGAGGTCCGAGTCGTTTGAAGTCGGCTTTCGCTGACAACTCCACCAGCTCGGCTTCGTCATCGTGGACCTTCACGGCGTGAACGTTCAACTCCTCACTGATCAGGGCGGTGTGTGTCTCGATTGCCGTCCGGAGCGCGGGATCTGGGGTGACGATCGTCACGCGAGCGAGCGGCTGTCGCACCCGCAAGTCGTTCCGCTTTCTCAGGGTCCGACCGAGGTTGACGACCGTTCTCGATGCCGCCATGGTGAGTTCGAGGTCCGCGTCGATAAGCGCGGTGTTGGCTTCGGGGTAGTCGAGCAGGTGCACGCTCAGCGCGGAAGAGGTCTCCGATGGCTGGGCGAGGCTCTGGTACATCTCTTCTGCCATGAATGGCAGGACGGGAGCCGCGACGGTTGCGAAGGTGAGGAGCACGTCGTGGAGCGTGGCGAATGCGGCAAGTTTGAGGCTCTCGTCGTCGCCGCCTCCTCGGCGGGACCAGAAACGCCGGCGCGATCTGCGGATGTACCAGTTCGTCAGCTGTTCCACGAATCCGATGATGGGCGGCGTGACCGCGAAGAGCCGGTACGCCTCCATCTCGTGATTGACGTTCGCGATCAGGGTCTGGAGGACCGAGAGGATCCAGCGATCGATCTCCGGTCGGTCTGCGACGGGCGGGGCTGCGGCGAGATCCGCTGCGGTGATGGCGTCGGCTTCCGCGTAGGTGGTGAAGAACGAGAACGCGTTCCACCACGGAAGCAACACGGTCCGGACGACCTCACGAACGCCGTCTTCCGAGAATCGCAGCGGATCGGCTCGGACGACGGGGGAGTTGATCAGATACGCGCGAAGGGCGTCGGCACCGAACTCGTCGAGGACATGCAACGGATCCGGGTAGTTCCTGAGACTCTTCGACATCTTCCGACCGTCCTCGGCGAGGACCATGCCAGTAACGACACAGTTTTGAAAGGGCGCCTTGTCGAAGATTCCGGTCGACAGAATCAGCAGCGTGTAGAACCAACCGCGGGTCTGATCGAGGCCCTCCGCGATGAAGTTGGCTGGGAAGCCGCGTTCGAATCGCTCCTTGTTCTCGAATGGATAGTGGACCTGGGCATACGGCATGGAACCCGAGTCGAACCACGTGTCGAGCACCTCGGGGACACGGATCATCGTGCCGTCGCACTTCCCACACGACCAGGTGATCGGATCGAGGATGTGCTTGTGGAGGTCGTCGGTCCGGACGCCGCTCAGCGCTTCGAGTTCGTCTCGGGAGCCGAGGCACACGGTCTCGTCACACGCGTCACATTCCCAGATGGGGATCGTGGTGCCCCAGAATCGGTTCCGGGAGATGGCGTAGTCCCTGGCGTCTTCGAGCCAGTTCCCGAATCTCTTTGCGCCGACGTAGTCGGGGACCCAGTGGATGCCGTTGTTCAGTTCGACCATCCGGTCCTTGATCGCTTCGACATTGACGTACCAGCTCGGGATGGCCTTGTAGATCAGGGGGGTATCGGTGCGCCAGCAGAACGGGTAGCTGTGGATGATCGTCCCCTCGTGCACGAGTACCCCCCGGTCCCTGAGTAACCCGATCAGGACGGGATCCGCAGCCTTGACGTGGAGGCCTTCAACCTCGGGGACCTCGTCGGTGAATCGCGCCTCGAGGTCGATCGGATCGACGAGGGCGGAGATCTCTGCCTTCCGAAGGGCGAAGAAGTCCGCTTCGCCGTATGCAGGTGCGGTGTGGACCAGGCCGGTCCCGTCCTCCGTGGTGACCTCATCCATTGCGATCACGCGAAATGCACCGTTCTCCCGCTCGTTCTCGAAGTGGGGAAAGGGGGGCTCGTATTCGATGCCGAGGAGTTCGGCGCCGGACGCGGCTCCGACGATCGCTGGTGGTGTGTCGCCCCAGACATCACCGGCTCGCTCTGCCGCGACCCAGTAGTGGTCTTCCTCATCAGCAACCCGCACGTAGTCGATGCCTTCGCCAACTGCGACCGCGAGATTCCCAGGAAGCGTCCAGGGCGTCGTTGTCCAAACGAGGAGGTAGTCGTCGGCGAACGCGTGATCGTTGCCATTGGTGATTCGCAGCCGCAGTGTTACGGATGGGTCTTCGACGTCGCGGTACCCACCGAGGTTCACTTCGAAGTTCGAGAGTGACGTTGCGGCACCCCAGGAGTAAGGGAGCACCTTGAACGCCTTGTACACCAGGCCACGGTCCCAGAGTTGCTTGAATCCCCACCAGACGGACTCCATGAATTCGATGTCCATCGTCTTGTAGTCGTCTTCGAAATCCACCCAGCGCCCGATTCGACGCGTGACGTCGTAGAAGGCCGTCGTGGTCTGCTCAACGAGTTCCCGCGCGGCCTCGTTGAACCGCGCGACGCCGAGTTCCTCGATCTCGCGCGGTCCGGAGACGCCGAGACGCTTCTGAACCTCCATCTCGACGGGGAGGCCATGCGTGTCCCAACCGAAGCGGCGCTCGACGCGATGCCCGCGCATCGTCCAGTAGCGGGGCACGATGTCTTTGACGACCCCTTGAAGGATGTGGCCGTAGTGGGGGCTCCCGGTCGCGAACGGAGGCCCGTCGTAGAAGGTGTACTCCGACTCGGGAGGGCGCATCTCGACAGAAGTGCGGAACGCGTCGATCCGATCCCAGAGCGCGAGGATGCGGTCATCGAGTTCGGGAAGGTCGACACTCGGTGCGACTCGGGAGAAGGTCGGTGCTGGATCTTGATGGTTCACGGGTCCTCCGGCGTTCATGGGTTCGCCGGGACGAGGTGGCCCGCGGTACCACCCGGCTTGTCGATCCTGGGACCGACCGCTCGTTGCCTCCGTCACGGTGGAGTTGTCCGGCGGGTTCTACGACCGGCGGAGCCGATTTCTTCCCGCTGCTCAGGGGTGATGTCCACCGGCACGTGACTCCGACCTTTCACCATCGTCGGATCGCTCAGTCCACGTGTCCTCCGGAGGCTCGTCCCCGTCATCGCGTCTTCAGAGAGTAATCCCGCTGTCATCCTTGTAGCGGTGATTACGAGCACCGATGGCGGTACGTTGGCGGGATGGAGCCCGTGTTCAAGCACCCCGACGGCGTCGCCGTACGCGTCCACGTGGTGCCGGGAGCGTCGCGCACGGAGATTAAGGGCCGGTACGGCGACGCCATCAAGATCCGTGTTTCTGCTCCGCCGGAAGGGGGTCGGGCGAATCGTGCCATCGTCGATCTGCTGGAACGTATCGTCGGAGGCACGGCCGAGATCGTGAAGGGTCGCGCGTCACCGTCGAAGACCGTCCTCATTCGTGGCGTGGACCCTGCGACGGTTGTGGAGGTACTCGACGGATGAAGCGCCGGGGACCACTCACGGGCTGTTATTGTCCCTGTCCGAATCGGGGAGGCGAATGGCCAGGGAATTGGCACCATCGACATTGGAACGTCTCGAGCGAAGGCTCGAAGACGAACGGGCGCGTCTCACAGGGATCCTCGAGGAGATTGATCGACAGCGAGAGCAGGCCCGCTTGGCCGAGAGCGCATCAGAGCACAACCCGGACCCGGACAACGTCGACGGGGGCGCGCTTGCACTCGAGAAGGAGATGGATGTCTCCGTGGAGCAGAACGCAAAGCAGTTGCTCGAGAAGGTGCTCCACGCACAGGACCGGATGGAGAAGGGCCTCTACGGGATATGCGAAGTAACGGGGGATCCGATCCCGGTGGCGAGGCTGGAAGCCCTGCCGTACGCAACGGCGACGGTGGAAGCGGCATCCCGGCGCTGAAGCTCCGTCTTCTTGCCGTGTCGATCGCCGCCATTGTGGTGATCGTTGACCAGGCGACGAAGGTATGGGCCCTCCGTGCGCTCGATGACGGGCCGATCGTTCTCATCGACGGAGTCCTGAACTTCCGTTTGTTCTTCAATACCGGTGCATCGTTCTCACTGTTCGCCAGCGGCGGCGCGGTCATCGGGATCGTCGTGATCGGCGTCGTGGTCATGATCTTCTTTGCCTTGCGTGAAGCGGGGCATCGTCTCGACGCCGTCGCTCTCGGACTTGTGCTCGGTGGGGCGGTCGGCAACCTCCTCGACCGACTGTTTCGTGGGGTTGGATTCCTCGACGGCGCGGTGGTCGATTTCATCAACGTTCCATTCTTCGCGACGTTCAACGTCGCCGACATCGCCATCAACATTGGCGTCGGGTTGCTGCTCGTCGGAGCCTTCCTCCGCCGATGAGTGATCGAGTGGAGATCCCGGTCGAGTTCGACGGTGAGAGGGCCGATCGGGCCGTCGCGATCCTGTGTGACGTGAGTCGTCGGGTCGCGAAATCGACGATCGAGATGGGTGGTGTCGTACGACGAGGGAGCAGCCTCTCACCTGCGGACCGGGTCGTGGCCGGTGACGTGATCGAGGTCGACCTCGTGGTCCATGAGATCCCAGTTGTGGCAGATACCGCCGTCGAGTTTGCCATCGCGTTTGAGGATGACGACGTGGTCGTCGTAGACAAACCCGCGGGAGTCGTCGTTCACCCCGGTGCGGGGCGACCGGGTGGAACCCTTGCGAACGGGCTTCTTGCCCGTTTCCCTGAGATCGCGGAACTCGGTCCGGAGCATCGATGGGGGATCGTGCACCGCATTGATCGCGACACCTCTGGGCTCCTCATCGTGGCAAAGACACCGGCCGCATTCGACCATCTGCAGGCGGCACTCAAGAGGCGCGAGGTCAACCGGCGCTATCTCGCTCTTGTCTCGGGACGATTCACGAATACCACCGGCACGATCGATGCACCCGTCGGGCGTGACCACGCGCATCCGACGCGGATGACCGTTGCCGAAGGGGGACGCCCGGCTCGGACCCACTACCGCCGCCTTGCCGAGTGGGAGGATCACGACGAGTCGCTCATGGCCGTCACCCTGGAGACCGGGCGCACACACCAGATCCGCGTCCACATGCGTGCGGTCGACCATCCGATCGTTGGAGATCCCGTCTATGGGCCTGGTCGGTGGATGGCGGGTGATCCGGGTCGGACGTGGCTCCACGCCGAGGCGCTCACGTTCGAGCATCCCTCTGGTTCGGGATCGTTGACGGTGCATGCGGAATTGCCGACGGATCTTGCCGATTCGTTGGATGACCTGGGGCCACCGACACGAGGAGTGGTTGGGTGATGACGGCGGAGTGCCGTGAGCCGGCCCGCTAGATTGCCGTTGGGAGGTTCCATGTCGATCCACTACGAACGTCTGTCATCGCTCGACAATTCGTTCCTCGCCCTCGAGTCACGAACGACACACATGCACGTCGGGGCGGTCACGATCCTCGACGCCGGTTCGTTCGCTCGTGAGAACGGCGGGATCGACATCGATCGGCTCCGGGCGTTCATCGAATCCAAGCTGTACATGATCCCGAGGTATCGCCAACGGCTTGTCAGGGTTCCGGTCGAGCGGCATCCGGTGTGGGTCGACGACGACTGCTTCGCTATCGATTACCACATCCGTCACATCGCGCTGCCCCGGCCCGGCACCGAGGAGCAGCTGAAGCGGATGACCGGCCGACTCATGTCTCAGCAACTCGATCGCTCCAAGCCGATGTGGGAGATGGTCGTCGTCGAGGGACTCGACCACGGACGTTTCGCGATCGTCACGAAGATTCACCACTGCATGATCGACGGCATGTCCGGCGTCGACCTGATGGCTGTGCTCATGTCGCTCGTACCGTCAGTCGAGATCATCCCCGGCCCTGTCTACGAGCCTCGCCCGTCGCCGAACGGCACCGAGTTGCTGGTGCGTGAGACGACTCGACGCATCTCTGAAACGGTGGGTTCGGTTCGGTACGTCCAGAACGCGTTCGTCAATGCTGCGGATCTTGCCGAGACCGTCGGCCGACGCCTGCAAGCCGTTGGGGCATCTCTTGCATCGGGTTGGCTCGTGCCGACGGGCAAGACGCCGATCAACGGGGTCGTCGGACCAGGGCGCAGATTCGATTGGGTCAACATGCCGCTCGCCGACGTGAAAGCGGTCAAGAACAAACTTGGCGGCACCGTCAATGATGTCTTCCTTGCCACGGTTGCGGGCGCGGTCCGGCACTTCCTCATCGAGGAGCGGGACGTCTCAGAACAGGAACTCGAAGGGGTTGACTTTCGTGTAATGGCTCCGGTGAGCGTCCGATCCAAGGACCAGCGCGGAACACTCGGAAACCAGGTAGCAATGTGGCTCGCTGCGCTCCCGATCGACGACCCCGACCCGGCCTCCCGCCTGAGAAAAGTGCACGGCGAGACGAACAAACTCAAGGACACCAACCAGGCGCTGGGAGCCGCGACCCTGGTGCGCGTCTCGACCGGTGCACCTGCGACGCTCGTCGCACTCGGGACCCGGCTTGCGTCGAACGCTCGACCGTTCAACATGACGGTGACAAACGTTCCCGGCCCCCAGTTTCCACTCTATCTTCTGGATGCCCGCGTCGAAGCAACCTATCCACTCGTCCCGCTCTGGGAGAGCCACGGCATCGGTCTGGCGATGTTCTCGTACGACGGCACGGTCTCGTGGGGAATCAACGGCGACTACGGGATCATGCCGGATCTGGATCGATTCGGATCAGCGGTCCTTGCGTCATTCGCCGAACTCGTTGCGGCTGCCGCAGACGCTCCCGAGCGAACCCACCCACCGACGAAGGACTCGAAGGCGACGAAGAGTTCGGCATCGGTGAAAGGGAGCCCAAAGAAGCGTCCGCCGATCGGGACGTGACCCGGAGGCTCAGCCGAAGAACGATGTCGCGGTGCGGAAGAGGTCTTCCGGCACGCCGCGGACCGAGTCGACGGCTTCGCTCAACGGCACGGACTCGATGTTCATCGAACGCAGCGCCACCATCACACCGGACGCACCATCGGCGGCGAGATCGGCGGCGCCAACGCCGAGCCGTGTCGCCAGAACCCGGTCGAAGGCCGACGGCGTGCCGCCGCGCTGAACGTGACCGAGCACGGAAACCCGGGCCTCGAAGCCGGTTCGATCTTCGATCGCCGCGGCGATGAGGTAGCCGACACCGCCGAGTCGATCGAATCCGAACGCGTCCTGCTTCTGTTCGGCCGGCTCGTACCCGGGCGGCGGGCTCACTCCCTCGGCGACGACGACGATCGAGTACCTGATGCCCTTCCGGTGCCTCCGCCGAAGCGTGCTGACGATGTCGTCGATGTCGTATTCGTACTCCGGTATGATGATGGCGTCGGCGCCGCCGGCGATCCCCGCGTACATGGCGATCCAACCCTTCGTCCGTCCCATGACCTCAACGACGATGACACGGTTGTGCGATTCGGCGGTGGTCGCGAGTCGGTCGATTGCCTCGACTGCTATACCGACCGCGGTATCGAATCCGAATGTAATGTCGGTCCCGCAGATGTCATTGTCGATGGTCTTCGGCACGCCGATCACCGACAGTCCCTCTTCGGAAAGCTTGAGCGCCGATCGCAGCGTCCCGTCGCCGCCGATGACGATGAGACTGTCGATGCCGTTCGCCCTAATGGTTCGTTCGCAGGATGCGTACCCGTCGCCGTGCACATAGGGGTCCATGCGCGAAGTTCCGAGGATCGTTCCACCCCGCGTCAGAATGCCGCGAACCGCGTCCCGGTCGAGCGATACGGTCTGGCCCTGCATAAGGCCTTCCCACCCGTTCTTGATGCCGAGCACCTCCGCGTCGCGCTCCTCGGCGCGAGCCACGACGCCCCGGATGACGGCATTGAGACCGGGGCAATCGCCGCCGGCCGTGAGGACTCCAATGACACTCATGCGGTGATCTCCTGACGTGAGCTCTAGTAGAGGAACATCGGCTTGCCGGTGACGTGGCGCACTTTCGGCCGGTAGTTGATCGAGTCGTAGAATTCGGTGACGTCGACGCGCTTCACACCCTCGCCGGTGACCGAGATCGGCACGTGTGTGTACGTTCCCCCGCGAAGCGAGACCATGCGACCCGACGCACCTTCGAGGGCGAGATCGGCCGCCATGACCGCATAATTGGTGGCCACCATGAGGTCGAGGGAGTCGGGACGACCGGACCGCATCAGATACCCCACCGTCTGGTTGATGATTCCCTGACCGGTGCGCTCTGCGAGCAACTCGCCGGTGAGCTGCCCGATCCCGCCGAGCTTGCGATGCCCGTAGGCATCCGAGTCGCCGGACAGCGCCATCTCGCCACCCTTGATCGTCGCACCTTCGGAGATCGTGACCATCGCGTAGTTCGATGGATTCCGGGTCTTGTCGCTCATGAGGAGGGTCGCGAGCCGGTCGATGTCGAACGGAACTTCGGAGATCAGTGCCCGGTCGACCCCCGCAAGGTACGCGGTGACCAGCGAGGTCTCGCCCGAGTAGCGTCCGAAGAGTTCGACGATGGCGATCCGCTCGTGACTCCCCGTGCTAGTGCGGAGATTGTGGATGAATTCGACGCCCCGGGTCACCGCGGTCGAAAAGCCGATGCAGTAGTCGGTGCCGTGGACGTCGTTGTCCATCGTCTTCGGAATCGCGATCACCGGAACGCCCTCTTCGTGCATGCGGAGTCCGTAGGAGAGGGTGTCATCACCGCCGATCGGTATGAGGACGTCGATCTTCTTCGATTCGATGACGCGCAAGATGTGATCCGTCGTGTCGAACGGTCCGTCTCCTTCCGGCGGGTCCCCGAGGAACGACGGGTACTTGTCGCGGTGAACCCTTGCCGGGTTCGTGCGACTGGTGTGGAGGAACGTCCCGCCGGTGCGGTCGACCGTCCGGACGCTGCCCGGGTCGAGATCGACGAAGTGCTCCGCCATGGAGGCCGGGTCGGCCGGGTTGGCATAGAGGAGTCCACCCCAGCCGCGCCGGATACCGACGACCTCGTGGCCACCGTCGGCTACCCGGGAGACAACGGACTTGATCGACGGGTTGAGGCCAGGAACGTCGCCTCCACCGGTGAGGATTCCGATGCGCATGGTGCTCCTTCAGAGTCGGGGTCTTCAACGAGGATAGGCAGGGTTGCGAGGCACCGCGGGCCGGTATCGCATGGCGCCGCGGGTCGTGCTTACATAGCTGTAGTTCACCCACCGAGGAGTCCCGTTGCAGAGCGACGGTTTCGCCCATCTCCATGTCCACACCGAGTTCTCGATGCTCGACGGTGCCGCGCGGGTGAAGGACGTGGTTCGGGCAGCGGCCGCGGACGGTCAGCCGGCGGTCGCCATCACCGATCATGGTGTGCTCTACGGCGTGATCGACTTCTACCGGGCGGCAACGGACGTCGGGATCAAGCCGGTGCTCGGCATCGAGGCGTATGTGACGCCCGGTTCACGTTTCGACCGCTTGCCCCGTCGCGAGGACAAGCGTTATCACATGACGCTGCTCGCGGAGAACGAAGTCGGATATCACAATCTCATGAAGCTCGCCTCACGGGCGTACCTCGAGGGCTTCTACTACAAGCCACGGATGGACCGTGAACTGCTCGCCGAGCACAGTGAGGGGATCATTGCGGCCTCGGGATGCCTCGGTGGCCATGTGCCGCAACTGCTCGCACCGGACGGGGCGGGCGAGGAAGGAAATGTCGGGCAGATTCGCGACTACGACGCTGCCGTGGAAGCCGCTGCGATGTACCAGGACATCTTCGGAAAGGACAACTGGTTCATCGAAGTTCAGGACCATGGGATAGCCGGTCAGCAGCGGATCATGGACGACCTCTTGCAGATCTCCGCCGACATCGGTGCACCCCTGCTCGCCTCCAACGACAGTCACTACACGTACGCATACGAGGCCGACGCCCATGACGTGCTGCTCTGCATCCAGACGGGAGCGAACAAGAGCGATGAGGATCGATTCCGATTCGGTTCTGAGGAGTTCTACATCAAGACGGCGAAGGAGATGCGCGAGCGGTTCCCGGACGATCGGTACCCCGGGGCAACGGACAACAGCCTCCTGATCGCGGATCGTGTCGACGTCCCCATCGATTTCGGCCAGATCCTGCTCCCGCAGTTCCCAGTACCCGACGGCATGGACGAGGTCGGCTACCTGCGCAACCTGGTGATGGAGGGGGCGCGACGTCGGTACGGCGAATTCGACGCGGAGATCGCCGAGCGGATCGACTATGAGCTTCGGGTCATCGAGGAGATGGGATTCTCGGCGTATTTCCTGATCGTGTGGGACCTGATCCGACACGCAAAAGATCGAGGCATTCGTACGGGCCCTGGTCGCGGCAGTGCGGCGGGTTCTATCGTCGCGTACTGCCTGGAGATCACAGGGCTCGACCCGATCTCATACGGGCTGATCTTCGAGCGTTTTCTCAATCCTGGTCGACGCGAAATGCCGGACATCGACATGGATTTCGATGAGCGATATCGCGGCGAGATGATCCAGTACTGCGCAGAGCGCTACGGCTCCGATCACGTTGCTCAGATCATCACCTTCTCGACGATCAAGGGCAAGCAGGCGATTCGCGACGCCGCCAGGGTCCTCGGCCATCCGTACGGGGTCGGTGACCGTGCGGCGAAACTCATGCCTCCGTCGATTCTCGGCAAGGATGCGACGCTCGGGCAGTGTCTGGAGGATCCGGGGCGCGAGGGGGACCAGCTAGAGCGGGACTACTTCACGGCCGGGGCTGGCCTGCGCGACCTCTACGAATCCGACGCGATCACGCGAGAAGTGATCGAGGCGGCACGCGGGCTGGAGGGACTGCGGAGACAGGATTCGATCCACGCCGCCGCCGTGGTGATCTCGCCGGTGCCACTGACCGACATTCTTCCCGTTCAGCGGAAAGGTGCGGATGCTGAGATCGTGACGCAGTACGAGATGCACGGTGTCGAGGCGCTCGGTCTTCTCAAGATGGATTTCCTCGGTCTGCGCAACCTGACGACGATCGAGCGGGCGCTCGAACTGATCGAGCGCAACACGGGTACCCGGCCGGACATCGACGGTGTGCCTCTCGATGATCCGCTCGTCTTCGACATGTTCCAACGTGGCGATTCGATGGGTGTGTTCCAGTTCGAAGGGGGACCCATGCGTGCCCTCATGCGGAACCTCAAACCGGAGGTCTTCGACCATCTTGTTGCACTGAATGCCTTGTATCGGCCCGGGCCGCTCGGCGCAGGAATGCACCTCGAATACGCCGACCGGAAGAACGGCAAGACGCCGATCTCCTATCCGCACCCGGATCTCGAGGACGTGCTGGGTGACAGCTTCGGGATCATGGTGTTCCAGGAGCAGGTCATGCAGACCGCTCAGATGATGGCCGGATTCTCGATGGTCGAGGCGGACATGCTGCGCAAGGCCATGGGGAAGAAGATCCCCGCGGTGATGAGAGAGCAGGAGGAGAAGTTCGTTGCCGGATGTGTCGTACGTGGCCATCCTGAGGAACTCGGCAGGGACCTCTTTGGGTTCATCGAGCACTTCGCCGGCTACGGGTTTAACAAATCGCACTCGGCGGCATACGCGCTCATCGCCTACCAGACGGCCTGGCTCAAGGTTCACTTCCCGGCGGAGTACATGGCGGCTCTCCTGACGGCCGTCAAGCGCGACAAGGACAAGACCGCGTTCTACCTCCACGAGTGTCGGATCATGGGCATCCCGGTTCACGTTCCCGATGTCAACGTCTCAGAGTCAGACTTCGTCGGCATGGACGGATCGATCTCGTTCGGCCTGTCGGCGATCCGGAACGTCGGAGAAGCAGTCGTTGCTCAGATCGTTGAGGAGCGCGACGCGGGGGAACTGTTCGCGGACTTCGGCGACTTCGTCGATCGGGTCGACGTGAGTGCCTTGAACAAGCGAACGGTCGAGTCGCTCATCAAGGCGGGTGCGTTCGACTCCCTGGGTCACACCCGCCTGGGCCTTCTCGAGGTCGCCCACGACACACTCGATGCGACGATCGCACGGCGCCGTGCGGAAGACATGGGGCAGTACAGCCTGTTCGGAGGGGACGCCAACGGAGCGAAGTCGGAGGGGCTGGTGATCCCCGATGTTGAGTGGGGGAAGAAGGTGAAGCTCGGATTCGAGAAGGAGATGCTGGGTCTCTACGTCTCCGACCACCCGCTCCTGGGTGTCGAACGGGTACTCGAGGCGATGTGTTCGACGTCGATGCCGGGCATGTGGGAGATGGAGGACAAGACGACGGCCACCATCGGTGGTGTCGTCGGGTCGATCAACACCAGGTACACAAAGGCCGGGGAGCCCATGTACTTCTTCAACTTCGAGGATCTGCAGGGATCGGTCGAGGTCGTGTGCTTCCCCAGGACCGTTGCCGAGTTCGGACCGATGATTCGCGAGGATGCCGTGCTCGTGATCACGGGTCGCGTCGACCATCGCGGCGATGACGTCAAGCTGATTGCCCAGCAGGTTCAAGAGCCGCGCCTCGAAGCCGAGGCGACGGTTCGGCTTCGCGTCCCGGCGACGCGGATGTCGCGTTCTACGGTCGAGCAACTGCGCGCCGTGCTCGCGAATCATCCGGGGAAGGCAGGTGTGTTCCTGCACATGACCTCCGACGGTGGTGAGCGAGTCATCGAGCTGGGTTCCGAGCACCGGGTCGAGCCGAGATCCGCCCTGTTCGCAGAATTGCGTGAGTTGCTCGGTCCCTCAGTGGTGATGTAGGGACGCCGTCTAGAGCAGGGCGTCCAGGCCCTCAACGTCGTCAAGGAGTCGGCCGAGACCGTCCACGGTCGTTGGCGATACGGCGACCCACGGCACGGTGACGAGCGGCACTCCGTATCGGTCGGCGATGCCCTCCATCGACGTCGCCTGTCGACGTGCCTCACCACCCCATCGAACCAGATTCGCCTTGAGAATGGCCCTGAGTTCGGCATCCGGGATACCACGAATCGGTTGACGGGAGGCGGCGGTCCACTCGAGCGGCAACGCCCGGTTCAGGATCACCGCGGCCGGCTCGATCGAGACCTCCGTCAGCTCCTCGAAGAACCGAAGCACCTCAGCTACCGGGGCCGGGTCCGCCGTTGTCGCCACAAGGGTGGTGGCGCGCTGTTGGTGGCGATTGATGGTCGCGGCGCGTGCGGCGAGGCGGTCGTACATGGTTCGGAGGTCGAGCAGGAATTCGGCGACGTCCTCGAGGAGGGGGCCACCGAGGATCGCGTCTGCGATCTTGAGAATGGGACGACCCGTGAATCGGTACAAGAAGCGTCGACCAGGGAGCTGTGATCCGGTGAGCCATCGGAGGAGCTTGCCTCCGATGAGCTCTGCGGTCTGGGAAGGGGCGAGGAAGAAGTCGAGCCCGCCGGCTGACGGCGGCGTGTCGACGATGATCGCATCCCAGTTGCCGGATTCGATCATCATCGACATGGTCTCGGCCGCCGCAAAGGACTGGGCGGCCGGGAAGCGGTCGGCGATGGCACGGAAGTAGCTGTTCTTGAGGAGTCGCTCGGCGACGTCGGGGTCGCTGTACCGGTGCACGACTCCCTCCCAGGATGCAGACGCGTCGAGCGTCGAGGCCCACAGTCCCGCGATGCCGGGTACGGCGGTTGGTTCATTCGATAGGGAGTGCAGGCCGAGTGCGTCGGCAAGACGACGCGCAGGATCCACAGTCATGACGACGGTGCGTCGATCGGGACCCGCGAGCCGAATGGCGACGGCGGCGGAGATCGTGGTCTTGCCGACCCCTCCGGCTCCGGTGACGATCACGGTCGTGGTTTGCCGGGTCATGCGAACGACTCACAGATCTCGGCCAGCCGTTCGGCTACCTCGCCGGGCGTGTGGAATCCGAAAAGGAACGGGAGCCGGGGATCCTCTGGGATCGATTCGAGCCAGACGGTCTGGGCTTCGACCAATCCGGTGTGGAGCAGACCGGCGGCCCGCGCAGGGCCGTCTGGTGTGGCGGCGACGGCCGCGGGTGTGGCCTCGAGTGGCTCGAGCACACGATTGGCGACCACACCGGCGATCAAGATCTGCCGCTCGGCGTCGATGTGGGCGATCGCCTCTCTCGTCTCGTGAACGGCGAGTTCCTCAGGGGTCGTGACAAGGAGTAGGCCGCTGACCTCGGGATCGGAGAGTGTGTCCTCGAGTCGAGACGCCTGCTCACGCACGGCCCCGGTCGGTACGAGTCCGGTGATGGTTTGTGGCGCTGCGAGGTAGGACTGAAGCTGACCGAGTGGGGGAGCGTCGGCGACGACGAGGTCCCATTCTCCCCGTAGGACTTCGAAGATGGGTTTTCCAATCGTGACAATCTCCCGGATTCCCGGGGCGGTGTCGGCCAGGACGCCGAGGGCGCCGGAGAGCTGTCTCATCGGAAGTGAGCGAGGCACGTGGAGTTGGAGACCGAGATACTCCTCGAGAGCGCGCGACCGATCAACGGACGCAGCGAACAACCCCGGTCGGATGCGCGTTGGTTCGTAGGTGAGGGAGTCGACGCCGAGGTGTGCAGCGAGTCCGCTGGGTTGGATCATCGTGATCGCAAGGACGCGCTTCCCGCGGCGAGCAGCGACGATGGCAAGGGCCGCGGAGACCGCCGACTTGCCGACCCCACCCTTGCCGGAGACGATGAGAAGCCGTCGTTCGAGCATGAACCCAGGGTAGCCGGAGCGTTCGTTGGGACCCGCACCGAGGACCAGCAATCGGGTACGCTGCGGCCGCAGACGAAGAGGAGATCTGATGGCCCAGTTGAACGTCGACGAGTTCCTTGCCCGGTTTCGAGACCGGGCGAAGGCCGTGAAGGAGCGCGGGATCCCGCCGATCGAGGGTGACGCCCGACGGGTCTGGGTCGAGAGCGCGGAGAACGACTACATGGACTACTCACTCATCGGCCGCGCCGAGTGGGCAGTGGAGAACGAAGCGCTGGTGTTGAGGATTCCGCTGAAAGGCTGAAGAAGCAGGAAGTAGAGAGTAGAGAGTAGAAAGAGCAGAGCTGAGTGGGGAGTCCCTGGACCTGGCCCGGTCTCTCTACTCTCTACTCTCTACTCGTCAAGCCCCAGCGCTGCGCGCTTCGCGGCCAGCCTTCGTTCCCCCTCCAGCCTTGCTAGGTCGTACGCGTTGTGGTCTACGTACTGCATCGCATCCGCAATGATCCGGTGTCCGGCCTGGTCGCGAATGAGGCGGTGCATCTCCTGGGCGACCTTGCGATATCCCGGATGGCCCGACGCCTGACTCCGCAACTCCAGGAGATGGAACGCCTCTCGCGCGTTCATCTGGATGTAGTAGCGAACTCGGTAGGCGAACGGAACCGCGTACTGGGCAACGGTCGGGTCGTGAGCCGCGGAGATGCGTTCGGCAAGTACTGCCGTCCGCTCCATCGCTTGATCCCATGCCGTTGTCGCTCCGATGTCGGCGATGGCGTCCGGCGTGACGTACCCGTGATCCGTAGAGAGGCGCTGCCACTCGATCGTGAGCATCCGGTGGCGCTGCAGATCGCGGAAGATGCCGTAGTCGGACAGGACGTCGAATCGGTACGACGTCCGTTCCATCGCGCGACCCGGCTTGTGGCGCCGATTGCCGCGAGACCCAACGGCCGCCCTGATCAGATCCACCCGGTCTTCCGCGGGAAGGGATCGCACGTACGCGAGCAACTGGTCGTCCGGGAGATCGCTGACGGCATAGAGGGCAGCGGCCGCGACCTTTGTCTCGCCGTCGGGGTCCCATTCGACGAGCTTCACCTGGGGACGGTCCTCCGGCGTGAGGTCGAGGGCCGCTGCCCGCGTCTCAAGGTCTGAGGTGACGGATGCCAGGTAGTCGCTCCAGGCTCCGCCACGATCGGGGACATCAACTCGGGTGAGGAACGAGGGGATCATCGATCGCAACTCTGTGAGCATCAGATCGGAGTAGGTGCGAATCTCTGCGAGCGGATGTGCCCGCATCCGCATCAAGAGCATCTCATAGGCCTGGCCACTTCCGAAGATGCCGACGTTGGATGTGGTCGCAGCCGGCAGCATGCCCCTCAGGTCGTCGCAGGCTTTGGCGCGGATCGTCGAGCGCCAGACGACCATGGAATCGGTGTCCTGTTTCGGGAAGAGCGCTTCGTAGTAGGGGACGGCCCTGCCGATCAGGGACGAGTACGCATCGAAGAGGTCGTCCATCGTCGAGCGGAAGTCGGTCTCGAGGGGCGAGCCGATCACCTCTCCCGGGACGTGGTAGCGGTAGCGGCTCCCGCGTCTTCGGTCATAGAAGATGTACCGGGTGGATTGCTCGAGATAGGACGCGAGTCGGCCCCATTCGAGGACTTTGGTGAGGACGTTCGATGCCTGTTCGCATGCGATGTGGGCACCGCCCAACTGAGCGACCGAGTCGTCTCCGAACTGAGTGAATACACGGTCGTACAAGCCCCGGGCCTTCTCGAGGCCAACGGCGGAGTCGGTGTCGTCGAGAGTCCCTGCGATGGCACGGACACCGAGGTCGGGCTGGGAGACGAACTCGTCGAGGAAGAGACGCCGGACGGAATCCGGTGACCGGCTGTATCGGGCGAAGAGTGCACCCTTCACCACCTCGGGAAGGTTGACGATTCCGAACACCGGCCCGTCGATGTTGGTGAAGAAGCGGCCAAGGAGAGCTCGCTCTTCGTCAGTGAACGACTCGGCGTGATACCCGGCAGGTACGGGAGGTGAAGGGGGGTTAGCTCGGAATGACATCAGTGGTATTTGACCGTAGCAGCGAGTCGGGAACCGAGGCAACCGCCGATCCCGGGTAGCCTCCGTACCGTGTTGATCGTTCTCCG